>Ga0114980_10003767_pt1 | contig 10310 bp, 13 predicted proteins | sample S_140806_EF_Meta_FD_87018 | JGI IMG/M metagenome (GOLD analysis project Ga0114980, IMG submission 87018) | Freshwater microbial communities from Lake Simoncouche, Canada to study carbon cycling - S_140806_EF_MetaG | ecosystem: Environmental > Aquatic > Freshwater > Lake | place: Lake... | reverse complement strand
GCTGGCGATCCCCCTGTCATTTATCAATCCGCGCGCCGGTCGTTCGATGAACATCGTGCTGGCGATCCTGGTGTACATGATCTACAGCAATCTCCTGTCGATCATGCAGGCGTCGATCGCCCAGGACCGTATCAATATTTTCGTCGGGATGTGGGGTGTTCATGTCGGCATGCTGTTGCTGCTGACATTGATGTTTTACCGCAGATTGTCGGTGTTTTCATTCTGGCGGTTGTTCCGGTGAGGACGCTGCGCAGCTACATCGCGCGCGAGATTGCAGTCTCGACGTCACTGGTGTTTCTCTCACTGCTGCTGCTGTTTGCTTTTTTTGATCTTGTCGAGCAGATGAAGGATCTCGGCCGTGGCGGCTACCAGCTGCGTCACATCCTGCTGCATGTCCTGCTGTCGTCGCCGAACCATGTGTATGAACTGTTTCCGATAGCGGCCCTGATCGGCACACTGTTTACGCTGGCGCAGTTTGTCGCGAGTTCCGAATACACGGTCATGCGCGCCTCCGGCGTTTCACTGCAGCGCATGGTAGGCGCACTTGCGGTGGTCGGATCGGTGTTTGGCGTACTGACTTTCACGATTGGCGAGTTTGTGGCACCGCCTGCAGAGCAATTCGCGCAACGGCTGCGTTCGCAGGCGATATCCGGGATTGTTGCCCAGGAGTTCCGGTCGGGGCTGTGGATCAAGGATGGCACCTCGTTCGTCAACGTGCTCGAGGTGACGCCAACGGGCGCCCTGAAGGGAGTTCGCATTTACGAGTTCGACGGCGATTACCGGCTGCGTGTGCTGCGGCGGGCAGAAGGTGCCGAATACGAGGGCGGTAACCAATGGCTGCTGGCCAATGTCGCACAAACCACGTTTGAGTCGTTGACGACGCGGGTGAGTTTCCGTGATTTCGTTCAATGGCAGTCAGTGCTCGAACCTGGGCTGTTGAACGTGCTGCTCGTCAAACCGGAAAAAATGTCGGCCTTGAGCCTGTACTCCTATTCGCAGCACCTGAAGGAGAACCGTCAGAAGGCGCTGCGATACGAAATTGCGCTGTGGACCAAACTGCTTTATCCGGTTGCGGTCCTGGTCATGATGGTCCTGGCATTGCCGTTTGCCTATTTCCACAGCAGGCAGGGAGGTGTCGGTGCAAAAATATTTGCCGGCATCATGATCGGTCTCGCCTTCCATTTTCTGAATCGGCTTCTCGGCCACCTTGGATTGCTGAATGACTGGCCGCCATTCGGGAGTGCAGTGGCTCCCACCCTGCTCTTCCTAGGTCTTGCTGTCGGAATGATGTGGTGGCAGGAGCGGCGCTGAGGCCGTTTATCGGGTTGTTTCCGGCGTAACGACGACCAGGCGGGTTCCGGCGAGCCGGTCATGCAGAAACTGTCGGTCGCGATCAACAATGGCCCATAGTATCGAGATACCGAGTGCAGGGTATCCAATGGTCGCCAGAGCCATGCGTAGCAGGGCCTGCGTTGCCGACACCCGCTTGCCCGATGCGGCTTGTACTCCAATGCGCCAGGTTTTCATCGGCAGAGTTTGACCCCGACCGCACCACTGAACGGCAAAGTATCCCGCGCAGATGGCAATTACGATGGCTTGTGTCAGTAACCGCGGTGGAGACAGCCCTGCGATGTACGCGGCTCCGGTGGCAACACCACCGGCAGTTAGTACAACCGCTGTCAGTAATAGGGCTTCGTAGATCAGGCACAGCAGACGCCGGCCCAGGCCAGGCGTTATTGCGGCTGCGGTCACTGCCGTTCGACAGCTGCTGCCGGTCCCGGGGCCGAGATGATGGGTTCACCGACCGGTGGATCGAACTGTGTCTGCGGCTGGGCCAGCGATTTGCGGTAGGCGTCCCACTGCTTGGCCATGTCGCGACGCTGTGAAGGATTCAGTTTTTTTATGTCCTGATACCGCTCACGCGCTTCCTGGCGTTGCGCCGGAGTCAAAGCGGCCCATTCCTTCATTCGCTGCTGCAGGCGATCCTGCTCTGGCGGTTTCATTTTGGGGTAGCGGTTGGCGATTCCGACCCATTTCTTGCGCTGCGCCGAATCCATTTCGTTCCACTCTGGTGCCAAGGGGGACAGAACCTGCTGCTGTGCAGGCGCCAGTTCCGACCATGTCGGACGAATGGGTTTAGCGGCTGTTTTGGACGGCTGTGCGGCGACGACAGGCAGCGCAAGGCATAGCCAAAGTATCAGCGCGACTGCCGGTTTAGCCATGAATCGAAGCCCTTGTCGAGATAGGCATCGATGGGCAGATCGTCGGTCAGCAGGCGCGCGTCGATATCGGCCAGTTCACCGCCCGATCCATTGCTGCTTTGCCAGAAAACGATGCCCGCCAGGCCCAGAATCAGAACGGCCAGCGGCAGCGCGTATCGTGCGCCCGATGCAGGTCGTTCAATCATGTGCGAAACCAACTGTCCAGCGCCTGCCAAGCCGATTACCGGCGTGTGCTGAAATTGTGCGAGCGCCTGTTCACGGGCAACGGCTAGCCGTGCAATGGCATCACCATCGACGCTGCGTGCGCCACGGTCGAGTTCGCGGACAATTTTTTGTGCAATCTCGCGTTCTTCGGCGTTCATAACTCAATTCCCTGTTTTTTAAGCAATATCGCCAAAGCATGCGTTGCCCGGGAGCAATGCGTTTTCACGCTACCCTCCGAGCAACCCATGACCTTTGCGGCTTCGGCGACATCCAGTTCCTCCCAGTAACGCAACATGAACGCTTGACGTTGACGTAGCGGCAGAGTTTCGATTGCTTTTTCAATAATATCAAGCACTTGCTTTTGTTCGAATTGCTCGGCTGGCCGACTGGCAACTTTTGAGTCATTCTCTACTTCCATGGATTCCAACGGATCGGAATCCGCAGCTCCGTCCGCACCAACCAGGGCACCCAGCGGGGTTACCCACGCCGAACGCACCTTCTGCCGGCGGAAAAAATCGCGGATGGCATTCTGGAGTATCCGCTGGAATAGCATCGGAAACTCGGTTGCCGGCCGTGCCGAGTATTTCTCCGACAGCTTCAGCATCGCATCCTGAACGATGTCCAGCGCAAGGTGTTCATCCCGAACGGAAAACACCGCTTGTTTGAATGCTCTGCGCTCGACTTCGGCCAGGAAATCCGCGAGTTCCTTGTATGAGGCCAGTTGGATGCCTTTTTTTATGTTCCGACGCCGTGGCGGCGTGGCGGGGCTGTATTAAAAGCCCTTTAATCCGCGGCATCTTAGCAAAACACGGCGCTGAGGCAAGCAATCGCTGAGTCGATGCGGCAAACGCGTCTATCCTGCTGTTTAAAGGGATATATTGCTTGACCGTCAGGGCACGGAGCGGTAATGTTTCGGGTTTCCTTCTCGCAAGAAACCCGCCTTCAGCGTTCCAGCGTGCGCGGGTCAAAAATCATGCAATTGTCGGGTGCAGAGATCGTAGTGCGTTGCCTGCAGGAAGAAGGCATTGAGCATGTGTTCGGTTATCCGGGCGGTGCGGTGCTGTTCCTGTACGACGAACTGTTCAAGCAGGACAAAGTCAAGCACGTGCTTGTTCGGCACGAACAGGCTGCTGTTCATGCCGCGGATGCGTACGCACGTTCGACGGAAAAAGTCGGCGTCGCGCTGGTGACCTCCGGTCCCGGTGTGACCAATGCGATTACCGGGATCGCGACGGCCTATATGGATTCCATCCCGATGGTGATTCTTACCGGGCAAGTGCCGACTTACGCCATCGGTGAAGATGCGTTCCAGGAATGCGACACGGTAGGCATTACGCGCCCGTGCGTTAAACACAATTTTCTGGTCAAAGACATCAAGGATCTGGCGCTGACGATCAAGAAGGCGTTTTACATCGCCTCGACCGGCAGGCCCGGCCCCGTGGTCGTCGATATCCCGAAGGACCTGACGGCGGCGAAGACGGAGTTTGAATATCCGAAGTCGATCACCATGCGGTCCTACAACCCGGTGGTCAAGGGGCATCCCGGGCAGATCAAGAAGGCGGTCAAGCTGTTGCTTGAGGCGAAGCGCCCGATGATTTATACCGGCGGCGGTGTGATCCTGGGCAATGCTTCCGCAGAACTCGCGCAACTGGTGCGACTGCTGGGTTATCCCTGCACCAATACGCTGATGGGGCTGGGCGGCTACCCATCGTCTGACAAGCAGTTCCTCGGCATGCTGGGAATGCACGGGACCTACGAAGCCAACATGGCCATGCAGCATTGCGATGTACTGCTGGCGGTTGGTGCACGTTTTGACGACCGGGTTATCGGCAATCCGAAGCACTTTTTCGAAGAGCCGCGGCAGATCATTCACGTGGATATCGACCCCGCCTCCATTTCGAAGCGCGTCAAGGTTGATGTGCCCGTCGTTGGCAATGTCCGCGATGTGCTCAAGGAACTGATACGCCAGATCGAGGCCGCACGCGCCACTACGGACAAGGAAGCGCTCAAGTCATGGTGGTCGCAGATTGAACAGTGGCGTGGCCGTGACTGCCTTAAATATGACCGGTTGAGCAAGATCATCAAGCCCCAGTTTGTCATTGAGACGCTGCACAAGGTGACCAAGGGTGATGCTTTCATCACTTCCGATGTCGGCCAGCACCAGATGTGGGCTGCGCAGTTCTACAAATTTGACAAGCCGCGGCGCTGGATCAATTCCGGCGGCTTGGGCACGATGGGCGTTGGATTGCCTTATGCGATGGGCGTACAGATGGCGCATCCGAAGGCCACCGTGGCCTGTGTGACCGGTGAGGCCTCGATCCAGATGTGCATTCAGGAACTGTCGACCTGCAAGCAGTACCGGCTGCCGTTGAAAATGATCAACCTGAACAACCGCTACATGGGAATGGTGCGGCAGTGGCAGGAGTTTTTCCACGGCAACCGTTACTCCGAGTCTTACATGGATGCGTTGCCGGACTTCGTCAAACTCGCAGAGTCATACGGTCATGTTGGCATGCGTATTGAAAAGCCTGCCGATGTCGAACCAGCGCTGAAAGAGGCGTTTGCCCGAAAAAAAGATCTGGTCTTCATGGATTTCATCACCGACCAGACCGAAAACGTATTCCCGATGGTGCCCGGTGGCAAAGGTCTGTCAGAGATGATTCTGGTCTGATGCCATGAGACATATTATTTCCGTATTGCTTGAAAACGAAGCGGGTGCGCTTTCACGGGTTGCAGGGCTGTTCTCGGCGCGCGGTTACAACATCGAATCGCTGACGGTTGCGCCTACTGAAGACGCCACGCTGTCGCGCATGACTATCGTGACCTCGGGCTCCGATGAGGTGATTGAGCAGATCAACAAACAGTTGAACAAGCTGGTTGATGTGGTCAAAGTGGTCGACCTCTCGGAAGGTGAGCATATCGAGCGCGAGCTGATGCTTGTAAAGCTGCGCGCCGTCGGCAAGGACCGTGAGGAAATGAAGCGGATGGCTGACATATTCCGCGGCCGAATCATCGATGTCACCGACAAGGATTACACCGTTGAGTTGACCGGGCCGGGATCAAAACTCGACGCTTTCCTGAAGGCGATCGACCCGGCGGCAATACTCGAGACCGTGCGCACCGGCGCCTCGGGCATCGGACGCGGCGACCGGGTATTGAAGGCTTGATTTACCAATCCACGACGCCGCAGCTGTAGCGCGTGCGTCGATGTGAAAACATCATCATCCACGATTCAAACAGAGGGAAACATGAAGATCTATTACGATAAAGACGCAGACCTTTCGCTGATCAAGCGCAAGCAGGTCGCCATTATTGGTTATGGTTCGCAGGGCCACGCGCACGCGAACAACCTGAAAGAGTCCGGCGCCAAAGTGACTGTGGGGCTGCGCAAGGATGGCGCCTCGTGGAACAAGGCCAAGAAAGCCGGTATCGCCGTCAAGGAAGTCGCAGATGCCGTCAAAGGTGCCGACCTGGTGATGATTTTGCTGCCGGACGAGCATCACGCCGACGTTTATCGCAACGAGATCGAGCCCAACATCAAGAAGGGTGCGACGCTGGCATTTGCCCATGGTTTCAATATTCATTTCGGGCAGGTTGAGCCGCGCGCCGACCTCGACGTGATCATGATTGCACCCAAAGGTCCCGGTCATCTGGTGCGTTCGACTTACACGCAGGGTGGTGGTGTGCCGGCGCTGATCGCCGTTCACCAGAATCCCAGCAAAAAGGCCCGTGACATCGCACTGTCGTATGCGGCAGGTATCGGCGCGGCACGTGCCGGCGTTATTGAGACCTCCTTCCGCGAGGAATGCGAGACCGACTTGTTCGGCGAGCAGGTCGTGCTCTGTGGTGGCGTGTCGGCACTGATCCAGGCTGGTTTTGAAACGCTTGTGGACGCGGGTTATGCGCCGGAAATGGCCTACTTTGAGTGCCTGCACGAAGTGAAGCTGATCGTCGACCTGATTTATGAAGGCGGCATCGCCAATATGCGTTATTCCGTATCGAACACTGCCGAATACGGCGATTTCACCCGCGGCCCGCGTATTGTCACCGATGAGACTCGCGCCGAAATGCGCAAGATCCTCACGGAAATCCAGACCGGCCAATTCGCCAAGGAATTCATCCTGGAGAACAAGGCCGGCGCACCGACGCTGAAGGCGATGCGTCGCATTGGTCAGGCACACCAGGTGGAGACTGTCGGCGCGAAGCTGCGCGATATGATGCCCTGGATCAAGAAAAATCGCCTGGTTGATCAGTCGAAAAACTGATGCCAGCGTGAGCGATGGCCGGCGGGTTGCCTGTGCTGATCAGCGCAGAACCCGCAGGTCCTCGCTGTCCGACTGCTGATGAAAAAATATCCCCATCCGATCATTGCCCGCGAGGGCTGGCCTTTCATCGCCCTTGCGCTGGCAGTCGCCTGCGCAATTCATGGTTACGCGGGTTTTGGTACAGCTGCATTTCCGTGGCTGATCGTGTTGTTCATGGTGCAGTTTTTTCGCGATCCGCCGCGCACCATCCCTGTTGATCCCCGTGCGGTGATTTCACCCGCAGACGGTCGCATTGTTTCGGTGGAGAAGGTGCGTGACCCGTATCTTGATCGTAATGCGCTGAAGATCAGCGTTTTCATGAATGTATTTAATGCCCACTCCAACCGTATCCCGGTCGACGGGACTGTTACCAAAACGCTCTATTTCCCCGGCAAATTCGTCAATGCCGAGTTGTCGAAAGCGTCGACCGAGAATGAGCGCGCGGTAACCTGTTTGCGTACCCCGGACGGTCATGATGTAACTTGTGTCCAGGTTGCCGGTCTGATTGCCCGGCGCATTCTTTGTTATGCCAAAGAGGGTCAACCATTTGCCCGCGGCGACCGCTACGGATTCATTCGTTTCGGATCGCGCGTCGATGTTTATCTGCCGTTGACCGCCGTGCCGCAGGCGACAGTCGGGGACAAGGTTTACGCGACGGAAACCGTACTTGCGGTTTTTCCCTGACGGTCTGCGTCATCTGTGACGCAGCGTCGGCCAATGGTTTAACATCCACTTATGGCCGAACCTAAAGAACACAAACAGTTCATCAAATCCCGCTTCGCGCGGCGGGGTATCTACTGGCTGCCCAACATGTTTACGCTGGCGGCACTGTTTGCCGGATTTTATTCGGTGGTTCAGGCAGTCAGCGGACATTTTGAGCTTGCGGCCATAGCCATCTTTGTCGCGCTGGTGCTCGACGGCCTGGACGGACGGGTGGCGCGGCTCACTCACACGCAAAGTGATTTCGGCGCAGAACTCGACAGCCTGTCGGATATGGTTTCGTTTGGTGTCGCACCGGCTTTGGTGGTCTACGTCTGGGCACTCAAGGATTTTGCCGCGATGAAAACTGTGCCCATGCTCGGGCCGTGGCTGTCGACCAAGCTGGGCTGGATTGCGGCATTTGTTTACTGTGCTTGTGCCGCGTTACGGCTTGCCCGTTTCAACACCAATATTGATGTGGTTGATAAACGGTTCTTCCAGGGCTTGCCCAGTCCTGCGGCTGCAGCTCTGGTCGCAGGACTGGTGCTGGCCATGTCGGAATACCAGGTACGGGGGGCCGACGTGAAATGGCTGGCCTGGTGCCTGACACTGGTAGCCGGGCTGACCATGGTCAGCAACCTCAGGTTCTACAGCGGCAAAGACATCAACCTGCGCAAAAGCGTTCCCTTCTCGGCGGTGGTGGCGATCGCACTTGGATTTGTTCTGCTGATTTCCGTTGCAGGAACCCTTCCCGAAATGTTGTTTGCACTGTTCATGATTTACGGCCTGTCGGGGTACGCAATGTGGGTTTACGACAAGATGCGTCGTAAACCGCCTGTTCCGCCCACCGCCTGATGCGCCGGGTTGCAGGGGCGCGGGAAAGCCGATATATTTCCAAAACAATGTGTGATTCAAAGCAGACCCACTTGCTGTACCCCGTTGCCGCGCTCGCGCTGGCCGGTCTGCTGCTGCGCGGCCGCGCGCGCTAAACACACCCCTACTTCCGATTTGCAGTATTCCGTCCGGCCCCGAGCATCAGGGCCGGGAGACCCCGATTAAGGGACGCCCGTACTGCGTTCCGATTTAATGCAGAGGCAGAATCATGGCTAAAGAAAAATTGATCATATTTGATACGACAATGCGCGACGGCGAGCAGAGCCCAGGCGCGTCGATGACCAAGGAAGACAAGTTGCGCATCGCACGCCAGTTGGAACGGATGCGTGTTGATGTCATCGAGGCCGGATTTCCGGCGGCGAGCGATGGTGATTTTGATTCGGTACAGGCGGTGGCCCGTGCGATCAAGGACAGCACCGTCTGTGGTTTGGCCCGAGCTAACGAGAAGGATATCCGCCGCTGCGGGGAGGCAGTGCGAGTTGCCGCCCAGCCGCGCATCCATACGTTCATTGCGACTTCGCCGATTCACATGGAGAAGAAGTTGCGCATGGAGCCGTCACAGGTCATCGATCAGGCGGTGCGTGCGATCAAATGGGCGCGGGACTACACCGACAATGTCGAGTTTTCCCCGGAAGATGCCGGCCGCTCCGATCTCGATTTTTTGTGTCGCATTCTTGAGCAGGTGATCAAGGCTGGCGCACGTACGATCAACGTTCCGGACACGGTGGGTTATACGCTGCCCGACCAATTCGGGCGGTTGATCAAGAACCTGCGCGAGCGCATTCCGAATGCCGACCAGGCTATCTGGTCGGTGCATTGCCATAACGATCTGGGTTTGGCGGTCGCCAATTCCCTGTCCGCCGTGCAGAACGGCGCGCGCCAGGTCGAGTGCACGATTAATGGTCTTGGTGAACGTGCGGGTAATGCCGCCCTCGAGGAAATCGTCATGGCGGTTCGTACGCGTCAGGACGTTTTCACCTGTGATACCAATATCGATGCCACCCAGATCGTACCGGCTTCCAAGCTGGTTTCAGGCATCACCGGTTATCCGGTGCAGCCGAACAAAGCCATCGTCGGCGCCAATGCGTTCGCGCATGAGTCGGGCATTCATCAGGATGGCGTGCTGAAGCACCGCGAAACTTACGAGATCATGAGTGCCGAGTCGGTGGGCTGGACCACTAATCGGTTGACGCTGGGCAAACTCTCCGGGCGCAACGCGTTCAAGACGCGCCTGCAGGAGATCGGTGTCGAACTCGAGTCGGAAGAGGCGCTCAATGCCGCGTTCAAACGCTTTAAGGAACTTGCGGACAAGAAGCGCGAGATTTTTGACGAAGACCTTCACGCACTGATCAGCGAGGAAAACCTCGAGCACATCGAAAACGAGCGTTATAACCTGGTGTCGCTGACGGCGCATTCGGAGACTGGCGAGCAGCCTTATGCCCGTATCGTCATTTCCGACAACGGCAAGGAGTTTCCCTCCAAATCGGAAGGCAGTGGGCCGGTCGATGCGGCGTTCAAGGCGATCGAGGCTTTGGTCACCAGCAAGGCTGAACTGCTGCTTTACTCGGTGAATGCCATTACCACCGGCACCGATGCGCAAGGCGAGGTGACCGTCCGGTTGTCAAAAGATGGGCGAGTGGTTAACGGGCAGGGTGCAGATACCGATATTGTCGTGGCCTCTGCCAAGGCCTATATCAACGCCGTCAATAAGCTCTGTGCAAAGGCTGAACGGCTGAATCCCCAGCTTTGAGCGTATCCCGCACCGGCGAGGCACGGTGGCGGCCATGCTGAAGTGGCTGTTCACCCTCGCCGTGGTGTTGTTTGTGCTGGGCCTGGCGGGGCCTTGGCTGGCAAGGCTGGGGTTGGGCCGGTTGCCGGGGGATGTCAGCGTTCAGCGTCGCGGCCGTCGCTTCTATTTCCCGATCGCGACCAGCATCGTGCTGTCGCTGGCGCTCATTCTGGTGTTGCGTTTGCTGCGGATTTGAGT
>Ga0114980_10003766_pt1 | contig 10312 bp, 6 predicted proteins | sample S_140806_EF_Meta_FD_87018 | JGI IMG/M metagenome (GOLD analysis project Ga0114980, IMG submission 87018) | Freshwater microbial communities from Lake Simoncouche, Canada to study carbon cycling - S_140806_EF_MetaG | ecosystem: Environmental > Aquatic > Freshwater > Lake | place: Lake... | reverse complement strand
TGAGTCCCACAAATGCCTGGAGAGAGACAGTCAAACCATCCAAGAGCAACTTTGAGAGTGTTTTGTGAATGGTCAGGACATCAAAAAAGCGATTGATGAGTTCTGGGGCATATTCGCCGTGCACGGACTGCACACGGACATTTACCATCCGGTGGGCCATTTCGAGGGCGACCTTCGCAAACACGCGCTGCTGCAGACGCTCTACGAGAGAGAGTTTCATGAGCTGGAGGACGCCCGTGACGACCATCCCGAAGAAGACCAGAATCGTCAACACGACCAGAGGCTGTATGAGGACACCGGCAGCCACGATGTTGACCAGTGCCTGAGTTGCGAGCGGAACAGCGAGAGCCGTCATACCAGCCACCATGGTATAGGTGATCAGCACAATCATGTCCCCCCGCTCCTGCCGCATCAGGTAAAAGAAGCGCTGAAGAGCCGTTGGGTGTGCGTGGTGTTGGGATGCGTTTTCGTTGTGTTGACTCATCGTTGGTATCCTACAGGTTCATCAAAGCGCGATAGATGCTGCATCCAGGGCAAGGAGAGCCTGCTGGTATTCAAGTTGGATGTCAATGAGGCGGCCAACCGCCTCGGCGGTTGCGCGTTCCCGCTGATTGACGAGAAAGAGGGTTGAGTCACCGGCAGCGAAGCGTTTGCGCTCTCCGGTCTCGAGCTGCTTTGCAAGCAGGACTTCGGCATCCGTTGCGCGAAAACGATCGACCGCAGCCTGAATCGCCGACCATGCATCATCAACTTCAAGCAGCACCTGACGCTTCGTGAGCTCTCGGTCTTGAGTGAGTTTAATGGTTTTTGCCCGGGCGGTGTCCCGTCGACCGGATGCATCCCAGCGGCCAAGCGGAACGCTAAAGTTGATTCCGGCTTTGAGGGTGTCACCGATTCCGAGGCGCCCCATGTCCTGTCCAGGCTGAAGGACGACACTGAGGTCTGGGCGACCGTCATTTAGGGCAAGGGTTTCATCGAGGGAAACCGAACGCAGCTGGAGCTGGATGGCCAAAATTTCCGGCCGCCTTGCAAGCGCACCTTCTCGGCTTGCCTGAAGGCGTGCCGTCTCAGGGTAGTTCGGCAAGGGCATTTCGTTTGGAAGCTGGTCCACATCCGGTGGTGGGAGGGGTGTTCCATCGTCAAGCCAAAGGTAGCCAGCAAGTTTTAAAGCGGTCTTTTGGACATCCCGGTCTGCTTTGTTCAGAGCTGCCTCACGGCGGCGGACCTCCTGTTCGGCTTCTGTGACGGCAATCGGCGGCTGAGCGCCAAGGTCGACTTCACGGGCAATCTGCTTTGCCCGCAGGGCCGCAAGTGCCAATAGGTCACGTGCGACGGACAGCTTCCGTCCAGCTGCAACCCAATCCCAATACGCTCCGCCTGCGGCAGCCTTTGATGCAACAATAACCTGCGTGATGGCCGCATCCGCGAGGGGAAGGCCAAGCTTTGCCTGTAGTTCAGCGATGCTCTTTTCATTAGTGCCTGCCCCTCGAAGGAGTGGCAGTTTTATTCCAGCGTAAATGGTGCCATCGGAGCCGGAGCTCGAAATCGGCGACTTGACCAACCCTGTGTTTGCATCCCGGCCGACGAGCAGCTTAGCGCCGCTCCGCATTGCCATTTCAACCGTTGCTGTCGATATGGTTGCCTGTGCATTCTTGCCGCGGCTGCTTGCGCTGTTATAGCTGAGGTATTCCAAACCAACATTAATGGTTGTGTCGAATGCCCCTTGCTTCTCACGCAGCTTGCCAGCAGCGGCCTGCTTTTCCTGCGCGATGCCACGTACTTTTGGGTATGCCGCCTCCACACGGCCAAGCACACCCGGAAGTGTAAGCACCTTACGAGGAACCTGCGGCTCCCCACCCAAAGCCAGTAGAAATGGCATCATCAGACAAATCACCGGGAAGGCATCCATTCTGCACCATCTCCTTTTCCGTTAGTTACAGGTGATCACACGCACCGCCTGAACCATACGTAAAACGAAATCTAACGCCTTACGGTTCCCGACTGGGCCTAATAATGGTTTGGTGATATTCGCTGATATACCCACGTTTCGATAAACGTCGAGATTTCTGGTTTCATACGGTTGAAACTGAGTTTTCTTACATGATAGACTTTGTCGCTTCATGGAGGGTGTAGCTCATTCGGTTAGAGCGTCAGATTGTGGCTTTGAAGGTAGTGGGTTCGATCCCCATCATCCTCCCTTAAGCAAAACACCCCGAGAATAACTTCCGGGGTGTTTTTCATTAATTCCATGGCTTTGCAGCGGTTACGCTACCGGTGCATCCACATTACATTGCCACGTAATTCCGAAGCGATCCTTGACTATCCCGTAGCCGACACTCCACGGAACTTCACTAAATGGCATCACCACTGAACCGCCATTTGCAAGCAAGGCATCGAATGCAGATTTGCCAGCATCAAATGTGATGACATTCCAAGAAAGCGAGAAGCCCTGCGCCGCCTCGAACATGTCCGGGACATGGTCTGCGCCATAAATGACAATCCCGCCCGCAGTGAGCTCGGCATGGATGACTTTCTCACCCCAGGCATCCGGGACCGGATAAGGGCTGCCTTCGCCGTAACGGTTGATGCCAGTCACTTCGCCGTCGAAGACCCATGCGTAGAAGGTAAAAGCCTCCTCGCAGGTGCCTGGGAATGCGAGATATGGATGGATTCTCATTCGATCAACAGCCTTGCGTTGTCATCCCGCCGTTTACGTGGATATTCTGGCCGGTTACAAACGAGGATGCATCGCTAGCGAGGTAGATCGCCGTTCCAGAGACATCTTCAGGAATACCCCAGCGATCCAAAGGAATGAGCACGCGGTAGCCGGGGCCATCCGTGACGACTTCCTCAACATGCCGCTCCACGGGAATCCAGCCTGGGGAGATCATATTGACGGTGATGTTCCATGGGGCGACCTCCTGCGACATCGAGCGGGTAAAGCCATTCTGGCCACTCTTCGCTGCCACATAGGGCACAAAATTCGGAACGGCACGCGCGACGACTTCGGAGCCGATATTGATGATGCGTCCCCACTTTTGTTCCTTCATGTGTGGCAAAACAGCACGGGTTAGCAGGAAGGGGCTGATGAGGAAGAAATTCAGCATCGACTGGTAGAACTCAACCGAATACTCTTCGATCGGGAAGTGTGGCTGGTCACAGGTTGCGTTGACAATAACGACATCCACGCCTCCGAGGTCGCGCCCGATGTCACTGACCATTTGGTTGATCTGGGCTTCATCGATCACCGATGCTTTGTACAGCGCACCTTCGAGTCCCTCGCCACGGAATTCGGCAAATGCCTTTGCTGCACGGGCATCATTGTTTGCATAGTTCATCGCCACTTTGGCACCCGCACGGCCAAGGGCAAAGGCCATTGATTTACCCAAGCCGGTTGTGGAACCAGTAACCAGTACGACCTTGCCGGCGAGGTCAAAGAGATTGCGTGAAGACATAGGGTCAGTTTCGCCCGATGGGCATAATCTGTCAAGGAAATCCACCCAAGGTGCAAACCGTCTACCGGTAGAATAAGAGACCGCCGGAGGCTTCTGACAATGCACGACCATCGCCCTGTTTCCCGCCGCAATTTTATCGGTCTCGGACTTGGCAGCACAATTGCTGCACTCGGGGGCAACCACGTTCTCGCGGCTCCACCAAACAACCCCGCCGCGAAAGCAAAGCGCGTCCTTGTAATCTTTGAACAGGGCGGCATCAGCCATACGGATACTTGGGATCCCAAACCCGATGCCCCTAGCGAGCATCGGAGTCCATTCAAGACGATTTCAACGGTTGTTCCAGGGATGCAGTTCACGGAGCTCCTTTCGAAAACCGCCAAAGTTGCCAACAAACTAACCGTTGTCCGGTGTATGACGCAGCCAACCGCAGGAATTGGTGATTCACACCCGAAGGGCTCGAAGTACATTTTCAGCGGGGAAGCTCCAGGCGGTCCAGTCGACATGCCGGATATCGGGGCGATTGTTGCGGCAAAGCTGCGCTCTGATGCCCTTTACCTCCCGGCGAACATCCTTGTCCCTGGAAACTCCGAGCAGGCGGCCGAGTCAGCGCCTGGCTTTTTACCTCCTGGGTATGCAGCATTTAGGACAACGGGCTCTCCCGCCGACCCAAAGTGGAAGGTGCCAAACCTAGGCCTGCTCGCGGGTATCGATGAGCGCCGCTTCAAAGATCGCCAAGACCTGCTCTCCCGGCTGGATATTGGGTTTACACAGGGTGGGCGTCCACGGGATGTCGAAGCGATGGACTCGCTTGTCCACCAGGCAGCAGACATGCTTACCAACCCGAAAACACGTGGGGCATTTGATTTGGGCAATGAGTCTCCAGCCATGCGCGAACGCTACGGAACCGGCCACCGCGGGCAGAGCTATCTCCTTGGCCGCAAGCTGATTGAGTCTGGCGTGCGCTACGTGACCGTCGATTGCCGTGAGCCGTTTCACTCGCACGTTAATGGAAAAGCCGTGACTTACGATGGCGGTGGCAATATGAACTGGGATCACCACGATGCCATTTACTCCACAAGCCATACCAACATCCCAAATGGTGGCGCTGGCTCAGGCCGGTTTGGTATCGGTACGTGGCCGATGATGGGTTCGCTTGATCAGGCATTCAGCGCATTGATAGCAGATCTGGATCAACGTGGGCTGCTGGCGGACACACTCGTCTGTCTTGTAACCGAGTTTGGCCGGACGCCAAAGGTCAATGACCGCCAGGGACGCGACCACTGGACGCATGCCTTTTCCTTTGCTTTCGCCGGCGCCGGTGTTCCGGGTGGTCAAGTTGTTGGCTCGACGGACCGGGATGGCGGCTTCATCACGAGCAGTAATGCCTACACCATCGAGGATTATGCGGCGAGCATCTTTGCAAAGGTTGGGATTGACCGTGCGCACCCGCTGCACACGCCGACGGGTCGTCCAGTGCCTATCGCCGGCAAGGGCCGCCCCATTCCCGAGCTGTTTTAGGATGACAGGTTAGCCAACGTGATCAAATACCTCGGGTCCAAGCGGACATTGGTACCACAGATAACCGACACGATTCAGGCTCTCGGCGCTGTCAAAAGCATCACCGACCTGTTTTCTGGAACCGCACGCGTCGGCCACGGCCTCAAGGGTTTGGGGTATCGCATTCATTCAAATGACTTTCTGGCCTATGCCCACACACTGGCGCATTGCTATGTGCAGACGGACCGCCCGGATGTCATCGATGATGCATCCGCAGCTATAGAGATCCTCAATGCCCTCCCAGGGAAACCTGGCTACTTCACAGAAACGTATTGCATAAAGAGTCGCTTCTTCCAGCCACAAAACGGCGCCCGCGTGGATGCGATGCGCGATTACATCGACACAATGGACCTCACCCCCGATGTCCGTGCGGTTGTGCTTGTTTCCCTAATGGAAGCGGCAGACAGGGTCGACAGCACGACAGGCCTGCAAATGGCGTATGTCAAGCAATGGGCTCCGCGTTCGTTCAACCCGGTTCGGCTTCGCCTCCCAAGCGTGCTTGCACAAGGAAAACATGGGAAGAGCCGGGCGACCTGCCTCGATGCCACTCTCGCGGCGGCCGACACCGATACAGATCTCGCCTATCTAGATCCTCCGTATAACCAGCATAGCTACCTCGGTAACTACCATATTTGGGAGACGTTGATACGGTGGGATGCCCCAGAGGTCTACGGCACGGCATGCAAAAGGATTGACTGCCGGACTCGGAAGAGCCCATACAACACGAGGCGCTCGTTTGCGGCGACCATGGATGAGCTGATTCAGGCCATTTCCAGTCCGTACATACTCGTCTCCTTCTCGGATGAAGGCTTTATCCCCAAATGCGAAATGATTCGTCTGCTGGCGAAAGCTGGGGATGTCCATCTTTGGACGACAGAATATGCCCGCTACGTTGGTGCACGGATTGGCATCCATAACCCAAGCGGAGACAAAGTCGGCACCATCGGCAAGCTCCGCAACCGCGAACACCTCTTTCTCTGCACACGCCAGCCTCTGACCAAGCTGGAACGCCGTGTGCTGCACGCACAGGATGGCTGGGAATTTGATGTCCATCGCTGCATCCCATCCGAGGAAACCGTATGAACACCGCACTACGCTTGACAACGCTGCTGCTCACAGCCGCCATCGGGATCTCCGCTGGCCTCGCAAATGGCTACAAAACAAAAACCGGGCCCACTAAACCAGACCCGCGGCCGTACAGCACAAATCGTAAGCTGGATTTTGTGCAGGATGTCGTCCCAGTCCTCACCAAGCAGGGCTGCGCTAGCGGCAGCTGCCATGGGTCACCGCAAGGAAAGGGAAGCTTCTCGCTTTCCCTCTTTGGATATGACCCAACCATGGACCAGCGTGCGCTGACGCATGACTCCTTTGCAAGGCGTATCGATACCTTTGTCCCGGATGCAAGCTTAATCATCCGCAAGCCGATGCTCAAAACGCCCCACCTCGGTGGACGAAAGCTGAAAGCTACGGATACTGCTTACACCGTTCTAAGAACGTGGATTGCTCAGGGCGCGGATGCAACCATTTCCAATGTTGAATGCGCCAAGCTCACGATTACACCATCAACCAGCCAGATATTGGCATCCCCCGGAAAGCAGCTTCCGCTGCGGGTTATTGCTCACTACTCGGATGGCTCCAGCCGTGATGTCACCCCAATCGCAACATTCGAGAGCGCACACTCGGCCGTGGCTAAAGTCTCACCAAATGGCCTTGTTACTGGAACTGGACGCGGGCAGACAGCGGTGTCCATTCGCTACTTGCAGCATCTTGAGAGCGTGCCCATCAAGGTTCTTGGAAATGTCAAAGGCTATGCGTGGAAACCCGTTCCAGAAGTAAATGTCGTCGATAAGCTTGTCAACCAGACGCTGAAACAGCTGTCGGTGACGGCAAGCCCAACCTGCTCCGATGCAACATTTCTACGCAGAGTGACGCTTGATTTGACCGGGATGCTGCCAAGTCCGGATACGGCACGCGCATTTGCAGCCGACAAGTCAGCCGACAAGCGTAAGCGGATGGTGGATACACTCCTCGCATCCGATGCCTTTGCACGCTTTTGGGCCCTTAAGCGCGCCGACTTACTGCGCGTCACCGAAGACCGGATGCCGCACGGACGCGCCGCACTCCTAACCAAGTGGCTTGCGGATGGTTGGAAGCTCAACCGCCCAGCCGATGTCGAAGCGAAGGCGCTGATCGCAACAGATGGCGACACGCGTATCTCCCCAGCGGCGAACTATCTGGTTGCTGTCACCACCCCCGATGACCGCACAGAAATGACCGCTCAGACATTCATGGGCACACGCATTAACTGCGCAAAGTGCCATAACCATCCATACGAAAAGTGGACGATGAATGACTACTACTCGATTGCAGCCGCATTTGCGCGCACGGAAACGGATGGCTTTACGGTAACGAGCACCACCGCGGGTGAGACAAAGCATCCGACAAAGGGACGCACGATGCCTCCTTACGGCGCCACGAAGGGCAGCGAGCCCACGAACCGCCGGCAGACCTTTGCGAGCTGGCTGGCATCCCCAGCCAACCCTCTCTTCGCACGCACCGAAGTCAACCGCACTTGGGCTGAGCTCTTTGGCCGTGGAATTGTTGATCCAGTGGATGACTTCCGGGCATCCAATCCACCAAGCAATGCAGCGCTTCTCGACATGCTCGCAAAACGCCTCGAGACAAATGGCTACGACCGCAAGGACATCCTCCGGCTGATCTGCACCTCACAGACTTACCAGCGCAGCAACATCACGGATGCGTTCAACAAAAACGATGACTCCCTCTTTTCACATGCAAAGCCACGCCTACTGTCAGCGGAGCAGCTCCTAGATGCCATTGGAGTCGTTACCGGTGACATTAAGAATGATACAGATGTCAATGATGTCCTTCGGCAGCTGACAACCGACATTAATAAGACACGGGGTACCCGCGGGTCAGGCTATGCCGCCTGGTTGGATGATCAGAAGAAACGTCACGAAGCAGCAGCCTTTGTCACAGAGCCATGGGAGCTCTACACACAGCCAGCAAGCAGTGTTGGGGATGCACTTGCCTTCAAGGACATCACCAAAATTCCACAAACGAGCTGGTTTGAACGGGATGACATTCGGGACAACCAGGATGTCCGCTTTGGCCATATCAAGGGCGGGGTTTACTGGGTCCGCCGGGTGATCAGCAGCCGAGTTGCCCAGAGCATCGATGTCAACATTTTCCCAGCTGACCGCACGGCGGTCTGGGTCAATGGTGCGATTGTGCCAAGAGGCGAACGTGAACAGCGCAGTCTTCCACTGCAGGCAGGTGTGAACAATATCTATATCCGGTGCGACATGCCAGATCAGTTTCAGCCTTTCTGGATGCGCTATAAAGATCCATGTGATGTCGATGCAACTATTCGGATGTCCATTCGCCAAGGTAAGAATTCGGATGATGCATTGCTTGCAGCCTACGATGGATCAGATGGACACCTGCGCGGGTTGTTGCAGGATCGGGCAACATTGCTCAAGCGTGAGCGCTATGCAACGCAGCGGCCTGAGCCAAGACCAACACAGTTCTTATCGGCATTTGGCCAGCCAAAGCGGGAAACAGCCTGCGCGTGTGAACGCCAGACAAACCCGACACTTTTGCAAGCTCTTGAGCTTCTCAATGGCAGCGAGACCTATCAGCGGCTCGGAAACATCGACGCTACGTATTCGACATTGGATGATGCGGCATTTGTCGAGCGGATTTACCTTACGGCGATGAGCCGGATGCCGGGAGCGAAAGAACGCACTACAGCGCTTGGCTTCCTGACAAAAGCCAGCGACAAAAGCAAGGGCCGCATCGACTTTGTCTGGGCTCTGCTGTCCACCAAGGAATTTCTGTTCCAGCACTAAGAGGGAAACACGATGATATTTAACATCAGATATGCCTTACGGATCGTCGCAGCGCTTACTGTAACCATTGGTACCCTGACACAATCCTCGGCGCGAGCAGAACAGAATTTCATTCAGGACATCGCGCCGATTGTGGTCAAAAATTGTATTGCCTGCCACGGTGAACGAACCGCGATGGGCGGTTACAGGATGCATACGCTCGAGGCGATGATGCGTCCTGGGGCAAGTGGACGGTCATCGGTTGCGGCACGGGATGCGGAACACTCGCTGATTTACAGCCGGATGGTCACGACGGACCTCGACAAGCGGATGCCACAGGGTGGAGAGAAGCTTCCTCCGGTAATGGTTAACGCGATCCGGATGTGGATAAACGAAGGTGCGAAAGCACCTGGTGTTGACCCCAAGGTTCCATTGGTAAAGCTGATGGGCCCGCGGAGTCACCCCGCCGCGCCAGCGACATATTCAGCACCTCCGCCGCTCGCGGCGGTGGCATTTAGTCCCGATAGCACACTGATTGCAACTGGGGGCTACCGTGAGGTCCTCATTTGGAACCGTGCAACGGGCACATTGGTAAAACGCGCTGGCGGGTTGCCAGAACGCATCCGTGCGATTCAGTGGCTAAATGCAGACCAGCTGGTTATTGCAGGTGGCATCCCCGGCGAGTACGGTGAGGCCGCTGTTGTTAACGTCAAAGCCGGTCGTAGGACTGGGGTGCTGACGACATTCCCGGATGTGGCATCGAGTATTGCAATCAGCCCAGATGGCCTCCGCGTCGCGGCGGGCTGCGCCGATGGCAGTGTCGTTTGTGTCGAGCTAGCAATGGCAAAAGCGCTGTGGACGAGCAAAGTCCATGCAGACCAGGTTACGGGACTGGCGTTTACGGCAAATGGACAGTTTGTCGCAAGCACCGGCCGGGATAAGGTTGTCAAGGTCTACGATGCCGCTGATGGCAGCCTCTACACGACTTACAACGGGCACAACCGTAACAATGGCCGCTACCGTGGTCAGGCGCCGGTTTTCGCGATCGCCCCGGATGCAGCAACAGGTTTTGTCACCGTCGGGGGTGGCCAGTGGGTTCAGACCTGGAATCCAGAGAAGGCGAAGTCGGAAACCGGGGATGCCGGCGATATGGAGACCCGCTTCTTCACGCAAGGACATACAAAGTATGCAGAGCATGGGCTGACAGGGGATGTCTTTGCGATGGCTATTGTCGGCACTTATGCCTACGTTGCTGGAGAGAGTGGAAGTATACACAAGGTCAGCATGACGACGGATGAAAAGTCGAAGGAGATAGCAAAGCAGGCCGATTGGGTTTACGGACTCGCGCTGAGCCCGGATGGCAAATGGCTTGCAGCGGTTGGCTACAAAGGTGTTTTGCAGGTGATTTCGACTGATGATGCCAACTCGAGAACCACGTGGATTGCCTCT
>Ga0114980_10003765_pt1 | contig 10312 bp, 8 predicted proteins | sample S_140806_EF_Meta_FD_87018 | JGI IMG/M metagenome (GOLD analysis project Ga0114980, IMG submission 87018) | Freshwater microbial communities from Lake Simoncouche, Canada to study carbon cycling - S_140806_EF_MetaG | ecosystem: Environmental > Aquatic > Freshwater > Lake | place: Lake... | reverse complement strand
TATGATGCAATGCAAGTTCATACGGAATAAGCTTATCTTCAATTTTCCAGATATTTTTTTTCATTTGATAAACGCTTTTAACTATGAGTTTTGTAAAAATACATTATATTGAAATGCAGCAATGTTTTGCCGCAAAACAATACCATAATATATGCGAAGTAAATATTATCTATTTATATTATTAATAATGATGGGCCAAGCTCATGCTTATTCTCCGCATAATTGGCAAATGTACTTGCAAGACCCAGCTTCTCCAGTGATGGCAGAGTTATTCAAATTTCATGATTTCCTGCTTTATATAACCGCAGCCATAGTTCTGTTTGTATTGGCTCTTATGACTTATGTATGCATCAGATTTAGCAAGAAAAATAATCCCGTTCCCTCCAAAACCAAAAGCAATATTTTGATAGAGGTAATATGGACAGTTGTCCCTGTGATTATTTTAATAATTATAGCTATACCTTCAATAAGAATTTTATATTTCGCTGAGCAAAAAATAACCCCTGATCTAACAGTTAAAGTTGTTGGTCATCAATGGTATTGGCACTATGAATATCCAGAGCAAAATATTTCATTTGATAGCTATATTATTAAAGATGAAGATTTAAAGCCAGGACAATTAAGGCTTTTAGAAGTTGATAATCGTGTAATTGTTCCCTTAAATTCCAAGGTAAAAATATTACTTACATCTAATGATGTGATTCACAGCTGGGCTGTTCCTGCTCTTGGTATTAAAACCGATGCCGTACCAGGGCGCATCAACGAAACCTGGTTTGAAATTACCAAACCAGGCGTTTACTATGGGCAATGTTCTGAAATATGTGGCGTGGGCCACGGCTTCATGCCCATAGCCGTTGAAGCAGTAAGCCAAAGCGAATTTGCCGAATGGCTAAAAATGAAAACTCAACCAATAAAATAACGCAATGACAAAATTTCATAATCATCACCCAAAAGGACTACCCAGATGGCTGTTTTCTACAAACCACAAAGACATTGGGACAATGTATTTAGTGTTTGCAATTTTTGCTGGGTTAGTCGGCGGTTTATTTTCTGGGATATTTCGACTAGAATTAATGGAACCAGGCTCACAAATTCTTGGTGGAGACCATCAGCTATTTAATGTGCTAATAACTGGTCATGCCCTGATCATGGTGTTCTTTATGATTATGCCAGCTATGATTGGTGGTTTTGGCAACTGGTTTGTGCCCTTGATGATTGGCGCGCCAGATATGGCTTTCCCGCGATTAAACAACATAAGCTTTTGGTTGTTAATACCATCATTTTTATTGCTGATTTTATCTGCTCTGGTAGATGGCGGCGTTGGTACGGGTTGGACTTTATATCCACCTCTTAGCAACGCAATATACCACTCAGGAGCTGCTGTAGACCTTGGAATATTCGCACTACATCTTGCAGGTATTTCATCAATATTAGGCGCAATAAATTTTATAGTCACTATCTTTAACATGCGCGCACCAGGAATGGGTTTAACAAAAATGCCTCTGTTTGTGTGGTCTATTTTAGTGACAGCCTTTTTGATTTTGCTTGCGATACCTGTGCTTGGTGGTGGCATCACGATGTTGCTTACAGATCGCAACTTTAATAGTAGTTTTTTTAATCCAGCCGGTGGCGGCGACCCAGTATTATTTCAACACTTGTTTTGGTTCTTCGGTCATCCAGAAGTATATATAATAATTTTGCCTGGATTTGGCATAATCAGCCAGGTTGTCTCAACATTTTCGCATAAACAAATCTTTGGCTATATGGGCATGGTGGGCGCTATGGTTAGCATTGGATTAATAGGATTTTTAGTATGGGCACATCATATGTTCACTGTTGGCAACAGCCTGCAGGTATTAGTGTACTTTACTATCGGAACTATGATTATTGCTGTGCCGACTGGTATAAAAATATTCAGCTGGATCGCTACCATGTGGGGTGGATCTATAGAATTTAAAACTCCCATGCTATACGCTCTAGGATTTATTTTTGTTTTCACTATTGGTGGCGTAACCGGAGTTGTTCTAGCAAACTCATCGATAGATCGCATTTTACATGATACTTATTATGTAGTCGCCCACTTTCATTACACTATGTCACTAGGCGCCCTGCTCTCTGCTTACGCCGGCTTTTATTATTGGTTCGGCAAAATAAGCGGTAGACAATATCCAGAAAAATTGGGCCAGATACATTTTGCTATAACTTTCATTGGAGTAAACTTAACATTTTTTCCTCAGCATTTCTTAGGCTTAAGTGGTATGCCACGACGCATACCTGATTATCCAGATGCCTTTGCTGGCTGGAATATGGTTTCATCAATAGGAGCCTTTATTTCGATTTTTGCTGCATTTTTCTTCATTTTTATAATTTTCTACACCCTAAAACGCGGCAAAAAATGTCCGAATAATCCTTGGGGCCCAGGTGCAGATACTTTAGAGTGGACTCTATCATCTCCGCCTCCGCTCCATTGTTTCAATACTCCACCGAAGATAAAGTAAACGTTATTCTGTCACATAAAAAATACACTTGGTAAAAATAAGCGATTATTTCAACAATCTCTCCAAGGTTAACTACTTATTAAGTGTTTAGTTTTTATAATTTAGAAAACTAGTAAAATCGAACGATATGCCAAGACCTTTGTCCACACAACAATACGACGACTTAATAAAAGCGGCTAAAGAGAAAAAAGAAGGGCCAATAGAGGCATATCTTAGCACAGGAACATCAGAAGAAAGATCTGCAAAACTAACCGCTGTACTTCGTGAAGGATACACAAGAATCACTACAGTATTGGGGCGAGATGATAAATCTGGCCAAGAAGAAATGACACTAAATCGTAGATTATTTTTGAAGGCCATAGATATAGCAGAAAAGCAAGGGATCTTGTTACGCGACAAAGATAGCACTGATATCATAGATCGAATGGTAAGAGATCTGGATTCATTTATTGCAGCTAAGAATGATACATCATCCGAAGAGCACCCATTATATAAAATGGCAACTAAATTCTTAGCATTTCAGGAAACACATAGAATAACCGGGGATTTAGAAGTGGAAACAAAAAAAGCCTTCTCGGGTCCTAATCCTCAAAAGCCACCAGTAGATGCAAAACTGAAACCTAAAAACAAATCAAATCATCTCTAACTAATATAGATTATTTGTTATTTTATTTTGATTTTTATGTTACAATCCCTCTAATTAATAACCTCCTTAAATTATGCCAAAGGTAACAATTGAAAAAGAAATAAATCCTTATAAGACTATTAGCCAAGTCGCAGAACTTATGGATGTTGAGACGCATGTGTTGCGCTTCTGGGAAAAGGAGTTTGCTCAGATAAAACCCCAAAGAAGCAACGGCCGCAGATATTATGACCAAGAGGCGGTGAATACTATATCACAAATTAAATCGCTGCTCTACGAACAGGGCTTCACCATAGAAGGTGCTAAAAAACATCTCAAAGGTAAATCTGACTACTCTAGTCACGATATACTCTCTCAATTAAAGCACCTAGAAACTCTGCTCAATTCATAATAAGCGTATCGCTAGGCTCAGGGTGACGGAGGAAAGGCATGTGTCATCTCGCAAATACTCGTCATGTTGAGCGGCAGCGAAACATCCAGTAGTAAGAAAAGCGAGGGTTTTCTCTTAAGCAACTTCTAGGCTCTGGCTCCTGTACCCTTCGCTTACGCTCAGGGTGACGGAGGGGAAAGGCTCAGGGTGACGGGAGTAAAGAGCTCAGGGTGACGGGGGAAAAGGCTCAGGGTGACGGGAGAAAAAATTCAGGATTGCGAAAAATGAATGCTGCTAGATCGTATATATGCTCTATTACTGCCTTAGAACCAATGTATCTTTTGTGACTTGATATGACGAGAGTTGTCTTAAGAAGCTCATACCTAGGAGCGAAGTATCGAGAGTGCCGGGCTTACCAACATAACCGCTAACATTTTGGATCACTATACTACCCACTTGAATTTTATTGATTACTATAGGAGCAAAAAGTGACACACCATTAGCTGTACTAATACTAACGTTATAAGTCAGATTACTCATATCAATCCCTATTCTTTTAGCATCAACATCTGTAAGGGCAACTTTAGTAGCGCCGGTATCAACTAAAAACGTTACTCTCGTCCCATTAACGCTTGCTGCAATTTGGAAATGCCCATCGCTACTTGAATGAAACACCACAGAACCATCCGCGCTCTCTGAAGCTAAGGATGGAAATATCTGGCCCACAATGTTTTGATAATAATTCCTGAGTTCATATTTGTAGCTATAACCGGTAATTAATATTAGCGCTATCCCAATCCAACTCATAGTTGAGGTAAAAACAAACTTCCAATTAACATTGCGTCGCCATACTGAAATAAACACCACAGATAAAATTAAAAACATCTGCAAGATATATAAATAATTCTGCTGATTTGCTAAAACATCGGGGAATGTTTTATTCAAAATATAAAACATCCCACAGATCGATAATAAAAATGCTAACAACCAAGCAAACATAAACCCTCTCTTGGTATAATTGTACCAGCTTTTTATGATAGATACCAGAAAGAATCACTAAGTTCTTATCTAAAAATTCTAAGCTAAAACTAAACCTAGATTTGGCACTTCCACATCAATTTCCTCGTTCTCATCTAGTTTATAGAAAATCTCGCTGGAAACTATTGCTATATTTTGATTCTGGAGGGCTAATATCTCACCCATAGATTCTTGCCACTCACGAGATTCTGAAGTATCTGGAAGTTCAGAAGTCTGATTGAATTCGAATATGACTTTCGGCACTATAATTAGAAATCTATCATTGAAATAATATACATTAGTATCCTTATCTAACTCTGCGGCTTTATCTTCTGGAACACTAGGATTAACAGAAGCTTCTGTGTTTTGGTCTTTAGCAGAGCTTGCTTGTGCAGTATCATCCCCTTTTTCACGAGCACTTTCTTGCATTACTTCTTCAACAGTTTTAGATTCTTGAACCAACGTCTCTATTTGGGCTTCTAGATTAAATCTTTCTTTCTGGAGCTTTCTAAGAGCTACTTGTTGGGCACCTTTTTGCTGTTTTAAATCCTTTATGGTTCTTAACACCTCTTCTATTTTTTTGTGCAATAAATTCAATGATCGCGCTGAATAAGTTCCCAAAGGATTAGGGAGCTTCATCAAGTCAGTCATTTTTTCCTTTTCCAAGTAGCTTTGTCTCTTAATTTCTTCTTCCGTATCTTTTACAAGCTTCTCAGTTATTGCTTCTTTTTTGATCATTTCTTCCAATTCACCCTTCAACTCTGGGATTTTTCTCTTAAGCTCAAATATCTTAGCTTGGAATAAATGATCCCATCTTTTTTCTTTTATTTCTCCAAAAATTTTGTCCGTAGCTTCTTTTATTTGTCTATAGAACTCTAGTTCTATCGGTAGCCTTGCTTTCTTTTCAAGCTCTTTCTGAGCAATTACTTGAGCCTTTAATGCGAATTTCTCCATTTGTTCTAATTCGCTTATGGATTTACTGATTCTATCTCTGATTACCTGCAACTGATGTGTTCTTATTGTCGTTTTTTCTACTTTTTCCTTTTTGTTGATATATAAAAATTCCTCAATAAGGCTTTGTATTCTCTTAAGAATCTGAGGATGCCCCTGAGATAAAAGCAATGCTTCACGTATAAAATCGTCTCGAAATTCCTCTTGGCGTCGCCTTTCTTCTCTTTCCTGCTGCAAACGCCGTTCTTCGGCTGCGCGGCGTTTTAATTCTGGCTTATTTTCAGTAATTGCCCGCTCGATTTCATCTGCCCATTGTTCGTCACTTGTTTGTTTAGCCATACTCTGCTGAAATACAAACCCCCATACTGAAAGTATAACCATAAAGCAATTTAGCTAAAGATCATTGTCAGCATAGTTTATATAAATTATTAGCAAAATAATTAGTATGTAGTTTTGATATCATCAAGAAAAATTTTATACTATTTCTTGCGTTGCGGTTTGGGAGCCTTATATTGAAATGCTTTATCTGCTATTTTGCCATTGAGCTGAATATTATTCAACTGAATCGCCACTTTATCTTTATTCTCGTTTTCTATTAGAAAACCTTCGATACTGAACGGATCATTGCCGAAAATGAGCATAATTTTCTCAGGAGATTCTTTACTACCAAACAAAATTTTGCTGGTTTCATCGCCTCTATTAATTTCCAACACTTTTATTGAATCTAAAGAAAACACATCTCGCCCCGAGAATATCGATGCAAGCCCCTTACTACCTAAATAATGTGAGCCATGATCTAAATCCTTGTCGTAGTAATATACTTTTTCCTCATTCATGATTATCAAAACGTCGCGAGGAGTCGCATATTCCCAACGTAATTTTCCAGGAATAGCAAGTAAGAACTTGCCGGTTTGAGTATTACCATGCTCATCTACCTGAACAAACTCGGCTTGGATATTTTTTAAAGAGCTAAAATAATCACGAATTTTCTCTTCAGTGACTTTATCCGCGAAAGCAAAATTAGAAATAAGTAAAAATAATAAAATAAATATTTGTTTCATAATTCTACAGCAATTTTGTTAATAACTATATCATCCAGCTTTCTTTCTTCGTAACCCTCAGTGAAATGAAGGATCCGGGAGACAGAACCTAGAAATCTCCATATAGAACTAAATCGCCCTATTCTAAACCTGAATTCTTCGCTTCGCTCAGAATGATGATCCGGGTAATGAGAAACAACCAGATTCCTGCCTCCGCGGGAATTACAATAATTTGGTTCAGAATTACAGAAAATTATACTACTCATTAATCAGAATATCTCTTTTACCAACATGATTTGGAGCGCCGACAACACCATTTTTCTCCAACTGTTCCACTATTGTGGCTGCTCTGTTATAACCAATCTTGAAATATCTCTGCAGATAGCTTGTAGAGACCTTACGCTCTTTCATTACCAGAGCTAGCGCTTGGTCATATAACTCATCTTTTTCATTTGGATTCATACTGCCACCACCAGAGTTGGAATTGTCGGTGGTAATATCCTCAAGATATGAGGGTTCGCCCTGTTTCTTCCAAAATGACACAACTTTTTCTACTTCACCATCCTCCACAAATGGACCATGTACCCTTCTTATTCTATTACCACCAGACATAAATAACATATCACCTTTGCCAAGTAATTGCTCAGCTCCAGGATCGCCCAAGATTGTTCTCGAATCGATTTTAGAAATCACATGGAAACTGATCCTAGTTGGAAAATTCGCCTTAATCACCCCAGTGATGACATCAACAGAAGGTCTTTGTGTAGCCATAATCAAATGAATGCCCGCAGCACGTGCCATTTGCGCCAAACGCTGAATCGATGACTCAATTTCCTTACCAGCTACAATCATTAGATCTGCCATTTCGTCAACTATCACTACTATATAAGGCAATTTCTTTTTATCTATCGCTATTTTTTCGTAAATAGGTTCTCTTGTATCGGGATCAAAACCTGTTTGCACCTCCTGAGATAAATCAATATTCTTAGCAATCGCCTCTTCGATTTTCTCATTATAATTGGCAATATTACGTACCTTCAAATGCGAAATTAACCTGTATCTATTTTCCATTTCTTTTACTATCCACTTTAAGGCGCTTACAGCCTTTGATGGTTCAGTCACAACTGGGGCAAGTAAATGAGGAATGTTTTGATATATCGATAACTCCAACATTTTTGGATCAATCATTACCAATCTGCATTCATCAGGTGTGTGTTTGTATAATAAAGATAAAATCATAGTGTTGATCGCCACAGATTTACCAGAGCCGGTAGTACCTGCCACGAGCAAATGCGGCATCTCTGCTAAATCCGCCACAACATTATTACCAGCAATATCTTTGCCCAAAATCAGTGGCAATTTATGAGCGTTATTTATGTAATCCTTGGATTCAATCAACTCTCTAATATAAACCATCTCACGAGTTTGATTCGGCAATTCTATACCTAACGAATTCTTGCCAGGAATAACCGATATACGCGTTGAAGTAGCTCGCATTGTTCTGGCTATATCATCGGCAAGCCCAATAATTCTCGAAGATTTTGTTCCAGCTACCGGTTCAAATTCAAATAATGTCACCACAGGACCAGGAGAACAATTGGTCATCTCTCCCCTCACTCCAAAGTCATTTAGAACCTTGACTAAATCTCCAGCCTTACCCCTTAACTCGACTTCAGAAAATGAACCTTTAGACTTTTTGAATATATTCAATAGTTCGGGCGTTGGCAATTTATAATGCGTGCTTTTCCTTGGGGTAGGCACCGAAACTTTATCTATTAGTTTAACTTTTTCAATCTCCAAAATATCAGCCCTATTTATTGGCACTTCTGGAATGACAGGCACAGGCTCTTCAACTACCCCGGCATATTGCAAAGACTCTTGCGCGGCTACAGGCATATGTTTATTTAGCAAACTTTGAGCTAATCGGCACATGAATACCGAAGATTTATATAAAGATTTTGCCATAATAATTGCTGATTGATACCAGAATTTTAGTGGCACACCCAAGGCAAAGTAAGTAGTTACCGCGAAAACAAAGACTATTCCATAAAATAGATATTTATGCTCAAAACCAACGCTGTAGATGCTGAACACCATCCCCAGAGCGCCACCATAAGATACAAACGATACTTCGTGGTAATTCATATATTTGGCAAGAATTAAGTCACCTATTGCAATGCTCAACAATAACGAAATAAAGCGTAGCCAAAGGAACTTTACTTCTTGCCCCATTAGCATTTGCACGCCCCAAGACAGGAAGCTTGCTATAAATAAAACTGAGGCTAATCCAAATAATTGAAGAAATAAATCGGCGGTATATGATCCAAAACTTCCAAGCCAATTATGCGCAGCAGCGCTTGTCACTCTGTTTAATGATGGGTCATTTGCAGAATATGAAATCAAAGCAACCGCCAATATGCAGCCCAACCAAACCAGAGCCCCACCAAGAATTTTGGCGCCTAAGGCATTGTAAAAATCTTTAGCTTTTATACTGATTTTTAGATCCATGAGCAATTATATTTTGGCTGAACTATACATTGACGTATTGTATTATACAAGCTAGCACACCCTGCTGGCAATAAAATTATTATTGCATGCCTAGGTTATCAATAATGACTTACACCAATCTTTGGTAAGCGCCCTCTCACCTTATTACATTTCTATCATCGAATATTTTAACTTTTACAAGAATGATGACTTTTTGCGATATGACACATGCCTTACGACGTTACCCTGAGCCTTTCCTCCGTCACCCTGAGCGTAAGCGAAGGGTCCAGGAGCCAGAGCCCAGAAGTTGCTTAAGAGAAAACCCTCGCTGTTCTTAGCACTGGATGTTTCGCTGCCGCTCAACATGACGATTTTTTCTCGGTAAGCGCCCTTACCCTCGTCATCCTGAGTGAAACGAAGGAGTCAGAACCTAGAAGTATGCTTAAGAGAAAACTCTCACTGTTCTTACCCCTGGATGTTTCGCTGCCGCTCAACATGACGAGTATTTGCTAGATGACATAACCACTTACGGCGCGTCACCCTGATTTCCTCTCCGTCACCCTGAGCTTTCCCCCAGTCACCCTGAGCCCCTTCCCCCGTCACCCTGAGTGAAACGAAGGGTCCAGGAGCCAGAATCTAGAAGTTGCTTAAGAGAAAACCCTCACTGTTCTTAGCACTGGATGTTTCGCTGCCGCTCAACATGACGATTTTTTCTCGGTAAGCGCCTATTTCCTCCGGTCACCCTGAGCCTTTACCCCGTCACCCTGAGCTTCCCCCCCCCCGTCACCCTGAACGTAAGCGAAGGGTCCAGGAGCCAGAACCTAGAGGTATACTTCGCCCTCTTATCTCATTTCGGAAGCGTAGATTTTCTTAGCGCCTTCGAAATGCGAGAGAGAAGTTGAGATTCGGATTTCTGAAAGCTAGAGATATCCGGAGTAGTGATGTTCATCGTAATATTAATAGGCTTGGTATTTTTTCCCATGGAGTTATGAGAAATAATATTGCCGCTGGTCGATGGAGTAAAAACCTCCGGGCCACGCTCACCTACCACATAAGGAACGCCAGGCGCTACATTACCTCCAGTAGCCCTACCACCTGCAAGAAACTTCCCTAAAATTCCACTTAATACATCTTTACCACCACTAGAATTCACAAATGAACTTAATATTTTTTGTGTTAAATTCTGCAGCCCATGTAACTTGCTTTCCAAGGGGCGTAAATTGTCAGAGAGTTTCTTTGAAGAAGTTTCACTGCTCTTGATAATGTTTTTTAATTTAGAATAATCGCGAATCAAGCCTCCAGCCTG
>Ga0114980_10003763_pt1 | contig 10316 bp, 24 predicted proteins | sample S_140806_EF_Meta_FD_87018 | JGI IMG/M metagenome (GOLD analysis project Ga0114980, IMG submission 87018) | Freshwater microbial communities from Lake Simoncouche, Canada to study carbon cycling - S_140806_EF_MetaG | ecosystem: Environmental > Aquatic > Freshwater > Lake | place: Lake... | reverse complement strand
TTTTGATTAGATTAATTATTTTGCTCATTGTGTGGTGGTATTAAGTTTGATATTGCCCATTGGGTTAATTCCAATGCCCGTTTATAACCTTCTGCATAACCATCGTCATAACTCATTTCCTTTCCCGCAATTTCCATTTCTTTGGCTTGTACTTTCAATTCCATATAATCAGATGTATCAATGTTTAATTGAATGTTTCTAATTGATGGAGTTTCACGCAAATCTCCCTTGTATTCAAGTTCTTCAATGAACCACTCCACTGCCGTTTGTTGTTTATTGTTTGTCATTGCTCACCTCCTTGTATTTTATCACGCATCCAAATTGCACCACCCAAGTATGCTAAATCATAAGGGTCAAATTCATCTACATCAAATTCTTTCCTTAACTCCTCATCACTTGGTAGTTCAATATGTGGTATTAAATTATTTGCAAGGTCGGATAGTTCCATAATCCCTTCATCTAAAAGGTATCTTGTTAATTGTTGTTCTGTGTATAGTTTCATTTCCGTTGGTTGTTTATTGTTTGTCATAGTTTCTGTGTTTGTGTAAAGATGAATTATGTTTTTAAGTTTACTTATTTTATTGTTTATCATTTGCTATTTCAATTAATTTTTTAAGACAAGCAAGTTCCGCTTCTTCGTATGGTTGATATTTCATCTCCCATTCTTTAGGGTCTGTATTGTAATGACCAACAACAGAAATATCCCACCAGGTAGTTTTATTAATTAGTCCTCCAATATAATTGATTTGACATCTAAGATTATGCTTCTCTCTAAACCATCTAAATGCTTGTGAGTAGGTTGGTGCTGATATGTAATGAGATGGAATTTCAGAATTTTTACAAGTTCTAAAACCTGTGATGCGGTATTGATCATTATCATCCACCATAATAGGTGAATTTTCATGATATTCTACTTGATAAAAAGCAAAACAAGGTTCATCAAATCCAAGTTGCTTTAACTCTAAAGCAAGTTCGTATGGTATGAATTCTTTGTTCATCTCCGTCTGTTGTTTATTGTTTGTCATAGTAAGTCTGTTTTAATTAGTGTGTACTCTACTATCTGGTCTTCGCCCTTCCATGTGTATACATTGGCCGACTTTGTGATAATCTCCCCGTCCTGTCCGTGGTAATGGTTGATCGTGTCCAGAACCTCATCCTCGGTTGGATCGGAGTCGAAGGCGAATACTATCTCGTCTACGTTTGATACTACCCATACATGTCTCATCGTGCTCTGTAGTATTTTACCGTGAGGTATGTGAAACGTACGAATCCAATGCCTCCGAGTACTCCGAGGATTAGAACGATTGACATTGGTGAGTAGATCGCCCATGCTACAAAGATGAGGCCGATGATTACAATTAGTGCTGTGATTAGTGCGTTAAGCATTGGTCTATTTTTATTGTGTCCCCTACATTTTTCTCTTCCAACATCATCAGGCTGTAGGTCTTTCCTGTGGTGTCCTTGCATGCGTACCTGTACCCACCGCTCGGGTGTGGCATCGACGCTAAAATGATTAGTACTATCGTTGTGATGCTTTCCATATAATTCTACTTAAGTATTTCTGTCCGACCACAAGGCCACACGCAGTGCGTATGAGCCAGTAGTGTGTGCACTGATATCGTGTAACCTCCTCGTCATTCTTCTTGTCCCATGCGATAAGCCTATCGCCTATCCATGCGTACACGTATCGTTTCTTTAGTTTCTTCAATAATCGTGTCTTCATTTCTCCGCGATGTTTAGTGTGATGTCTCTGCCGTCCACCAGAACCACCAAGTACATGTTGTCGCAGGCCATCATCTCTGAGTACTGCATTATGTAGTTTGCCGTGTCTTGCTTTAAGTTGTCCTTGGTCGTGTGCTTGGTTGTTCCCTCTACCCACTTGTACTCGGCTGGCATCGGTAGAATCTGGCCAAAGCAGAAGTCATACGCAAATCCATCCTCAGACAAATTGTCGAGTAGTTTTACGATATTCCCCTTCTTGGGCTTACATGTCTGACAGATGACGACCTTGTGGGTCTCGTCTATCGGGTCTGAGATGGCATGTCCGTCACCGCATGCACATGTGTGCAGTGCTAGGATGTCTGACTGGGTGCCATGGATTTGAGCGAGAAGGCTTCGAGCCTCTGCTGAGTTGGTTGCGTAGTATATCATTCTTTACAAATTGCTAGTTCTGTTTGTGAAATGAACTCGGAGAAGTATCCGTGCTCAAATAAAAAGTTGTCAAAATCCTCTGAGTTACCCACGCTGATTGATATCAGTGGGAATCCCTTGGAGTCTTTTCCGTTAGATGTAACGCTGAAGCATTCAGCGTAGGCCATGATGCATGGCTCTTCCACTATCACGATTGATGGGAAGGTTTCGATTAGTATATCTTTGAATTCCATATTGCTCTTTAGTTTAAAGAGCAGTCCAACACCTGCTCTTTGCATGAATTATAAAAAACCATGGTTTCACAGCCTATATCTGTGGGGCTATTGTTGGATAGCCTTTGCGGTCTGGATAAGATATGAGCCTATCCCAGACCAAGAGCGACCCAGCAACTGCTCTTTTACAACAAAACACAACAATATTTCACAACCTTTCGTTGAGGGCTAGTGCTGGCTAGCCTTTGCGCACGGGACGGGCTTCGAACCCTGTCCCGTGCTGTTCACCGCATCACCTTGGCTTGTGCCAATTTAAGTACTGGGAGTCAGTCCAGTGTGCGTACATAGTGGTCAGTCATTCGACTGCCAAATTACTTTTCCAATATGTCAAAGAACATGGCAAGACATTTATGTCTTGTCCTTAACCCCAAGTCGATCCGACTTGGCTTAGTACACGGGACTCGTGTAGGTGTTGTACTAGGTTGGGGATTAACCCAACTCTAGTATTTCGTATTGCGATACATCGCTTGATGACTCAGCAATAACGTTGTAGGCGTGCTCAGAGGCCTCTTCCTTGCTAGGGAAGAACATCTTCCTAGTCCATAGGTCGTTACCATCCTCGTCTTGGTATATAATCTTAAATTCAACCATGTCTTAGAATTCTTAAGAAGTCTGCTGGGCTGATGAATGTTACTGCGTCGCATCCACGAAGGTTGTCGATGACTGCCTTTGGCTTAGCAAGAGGAGAGAAGAATACAAGGTCACCCCTTCTTTTCTCAAAGATAATCTCGTAGCATACCTCGAAGTCTCTGACTATCTCGTATACGTGCACCAGTTCCGCTCCGCATAGTGCGTGAACGATTTGGCTGTCTAGTGGGGTCTCGATGCCGTATCTTGTACCGCTGAAGTCGTGACCATCCTCGCAAAGAGACTCGCTCTCGTCGTCGTGTAGTTCATAGACCTCGTAGTTGGCCTCGTGTAGGTACTTGGCAACCTTGGGTTGTAGAACGTACCATGTAAATCCGTCTTGTGTTGTGAATGTGTTCATATCTGTATGCAATGTTAGTTACTATCTTGTGTATAACCTAATTTATTTGTCAAAGAAATGTAAAATTTTATTTCTCTCTAGGCTGGTGATTACGCAGTAGTCCTCCCAGCCCTTCAGTTGTTCGAGCAGTTCATAGATGCCGTCCAATGAGTCTATCTCAAAGATGTCAGCATCGTTCTGCTTGATTAAGTTTACTACCTCTTTGTAGTCGCCCTCAGCATAGTAGTGAATGGCACGTAGCCCAGTTAGAATGTATTTCATGACAATAATTTTTTTAAGTAATCTCCGCTATATATACTAGGCCCATTGCCCTCGTTGAATAGTTCAATTGTGCCCCTCTTGATTAGGTTTGTGATGCCACCACACTCTATCTTGCCTCGATATTTTTGGCCATCGATGGTAACGTAAAACCACACATTCCCGTTCGGTGCGTCATCATCCCAAGTTAGTATTGTGCCTTGTGGAATTTGCAATGACGTGGTGTTTGGGTTCATTGAGTGCGAGCCAATGCCAATTGACATGTTCTTGCTGGCCACCCATTGGCTTCTAAGTTTGATTGTTTGCATGTTCATGATTAGTCCTCCCATCCATTAGACCAGTACCTTACAGCGTTGGCGTACGTTCCCTTTGTGCATCCTTTCAAATCGTCCCGTGATGGGATGACGTTTCCGTAGTAGTCGGTGAATGATTTCTTTGGTAGCATGCAGATGCCCATCTCGAGCAGTCGCATTGCCTCGCGTCCCATTGAGCCTTCCATCTTCCAAACGGATCCGTTGTTGATGAGTCGTTGCATGTAGTCAACACCTGCTGACTTTTGTCTTGAGTAAATTGTTTGTATGTTCATATTTTGTTTTCTTTAACCCATATAACCATAAGTTCGTTTATTTCACCAATGATTGTTTGTCTATATTCTGAAAAGAATTTTGTTAACATCTGATTGCAGTCCTCATCATTTAATGATGGAGGAATTCCGTTGGCCATTTCAATTGCGTTTCGCATGTCATTGGCGTGCCATGATAGGCAAGAGTCGGTGATAAAGTTTTTGTTGTTCATGTCTATTTGTTTTTTATTTGAACCACGGAGGGGAGTTGAACCCCTCTCGTTTCCTTTCGTGGTTAGTCGATGATGAAATCTTCTCTCAAGTTGAGTTGGTCAATTTCTTTTTCGCTGATGTTTACACCGCTTACAATAAAGGTATCGCAAGGATTTGGGAATAGCCATCCTACGCCAGGTCTGTAGTCAAATGCGTTACGACCTATCAGTTCGTTTAACTCGTTTACATAGGCTCTAGCATCCTCAAAGTCGCCATTCATATTTGTTTCGACGTTATGGGTGGTCTCTTCCCAATTGTGCGTTAGCATCTGAGCAAGTGCCTTGTGCATGTCGATTGGGATGAAGTCCTCGACGTGGCTGTACTCTTTCAACTTGCCCTTGATGTGCCATACTAGGTCTTGCAGTTCACTAGACTCGTTAGGGCTGGGACTGATAGCCTCGATGTTGACGTCCTCTTCGATGATGTTGCACTGCTCCAACTCCTCGTGGTACACCTTGTTTTGGTGGGTGTCTAACCACTCGTGTACCTCTTGGATGTTCTCTGCATCTACTACCAACTCTGTGGCGTAGGTTCTGCTAATTACTACGTTGTATTTCATTTTAGTTTGTTGATTAAAGTGATGATGTTGTCCAATTGGGTCATGTGATTCTCGTAGTACTCTCGGAAGTCGTTCGAGGCTGAGTGGTTGTAGATTTGAGAGAACTCGTCCATCGCCACGTCCAATGTGTGTAGCATGGCATCGAAGTCCTCGGTCTTGTAGGCACCTAGGCCAGCCTCTTCTGGCTCGTCACTTTGACTCGGCAGTCCAAGACCTTTGTTGATGCCTAGGAACATTGCCTTTGACTCTAGGTCATCCAAGAACCCGACCTCGATTCCATAGGTTGATGACTCATTCAAGATGCCGTTCTCTACTAGGCTCTCGCTGTTGTCCTCGTGCAGTTCGTACACCTCCTTGCTCATGTTCATCAAGTCGGGCACCTCTGATGAAAGTACTTGTTGGTAAATGAATCCATCCATGTCATAATACGTTTCGCAAGATGCCAAGTTTAGATTTTTCTTCTGGGTGTTTGTTAGTTTGTTCATGTCGTTTGTTTTGGTTAAGACATGGATGAGTTTGCTATGCTCACCCATGTTTCGGATATCGAATCCTCGTCAGTTAACCTTGGTCTCCCTCTCTCATTAATCTGTACTCTGAGCCCGATGCACAATCCCATATGGCCTCTTGGTCATGTTGCTCGCCCAATGCGATGGCAATCTCCTTGGTCTGCACGTTCTCAGAAATGTCGAAGATGAATCGGCCAGCATTGACCCAACATCCCATGTAGTAGTTCGGGTCGGCCAACTGCTCAGCATGGCGGAGGAAGTAAGAACGTCCGAATGCGATAAGGTCGCAACCACTTGGAGCCGTCTCCTCGTATCCCTTGATGGATACCATGAATCCATGGTCGGGGTTGTGGTCGCCCGTGTTGATGTTGTAAGAGAAACCGATGTGGTTTGTTTCAGCGTTTCGCAAGTGTGCGATGAGGGTGTTTGGTGTTTTCATGTCTGTTGTTATTAAAGTGTTCACAATGTTAGTTATTAGTTTTGTATTATGCAAATTTATTTTGAGCAAGCGATAATTATTTCTTCTTCGCTCTTGTATAGAAAGTGCCCGTTGTGGTATATATTCCCATGTCTATCGAGCATGATATCGTCATGGCTCAACTCGATTGATTGGTACGTCCCCGTGCGTTGGCCGTAATTGTCTTCGTCGCAAAAAAAGTAGGTCTTCATGTTCTTGTTATTTTAGTTGGGCGATTACCTTGTTGGATAGGCTCACATACATACTGCTATGGACACAAAAGTTGTTGTACTTCTCGGGGTCTTCGGCTATGTCTTGTAGCGTTAATTCCATGATTTTCTCGATGCGCTCAGTTAAAAGTGCAACCTCGATGGTGTCAAGGCTCTTGATTAGGCCTCTTAATTTTTGTTCGTTGGTCTTGTTTTTCATGTCTTTGTTGTTTTGGTTAAGAGGGCTGGATGTCCAGCCCTTTCGTCTATTAAAGACTCTTCAGTTAACCTTTTCTTGATTCTATCCAAAGTTTAGAGCGATAGTTCATCTCTGACTCAGACATTACCACGTCGATGAAGTCGGTTCCCTCTAGGTTCACCACGTTCAACTCTATGATTTGGTTTCCCTCGTCGACTAGCACATGGTATCCGTTCTCCTCGAACCATAGCCATGCCATCTGAAATTCAGTCTTGCTTGGGGCTTGGCTCATGACTTGGTGTAGGTCGGTATCTTGGAAGTGCATCTCGCTTCCGTCCAAGAAGTACAAGGTCTGGCGTGTCCCGTCGATGGTCTCCACAATGTGGGCTCTGACCTCGCCGTGCTCGATTACTTCGTACATGCTGTCGTCCTCGCTGGAGATGATGTAAGGCCATTTTACTTCTGGTAATTTGTTTAAGTGCTTCATGTCTTTGTGTTTTGGTTAAGACATGGGCGATTGCTCACCCATGTTTCGTCCATTTAGGACTCGTCAGTTAACCTTATTTGAATAGTTCGTGCCCTACTCGGAAGTTGCGCCTCTCCTCTCTCTCGCCAGCCTCTGAGATTTGAAATTTGGCGTTGTTCAAGAAAGTGATGAATTCCCTCTGGCTATCGTCGTCCGTGAATCCCCATGTCATGAGGTAGGTCTCGTTGTAGCGAACTTGAGCGATGATTTGAACGCTTGGCAAGGAGCCCCTCTCGTGGAACTTGGTTCCATAGGATAGGCTGAAGCCGTCGTCAGATTTGAGGGTGCCGTTGCTCTCAGCGTTGCGGGTGTACTGGCTCCATGTGATGTTGGAGATTGCCTTGATGAATTGTTGTGAAGTTTCCATGTCTGTGTTTGTTTTGGTTAAGACGCCCGAGGGCGTTTCGGTCATTCAGACCTCGTCAGTTAACCTTATTCGTTCGGGCTCCCAAGTTCTCCCATCTGCAACTGGCCGTCCTCGTTGAACCATGGCTGGTACTCTCCATGCTCAGCAATCATGTCGTCAGTCTCATAGAAGCCAGAGTAGTCGGCTAGTTGTAGTTCGTGGCAAGCGCAGATGATGTCGCTCTCGTCTCCCAATGTTGGGTGCTCGAAGAACTCAATCTGCTGTCCTTTGTCGTTCATCATTACCCCATAAGAGGTAGGGTTGTGGCTCATCAATTTGCTGTAGTTTATCATATCCGTTTGTGTTTTATTACAATACAATGTTACGACCGATTGTTGACAACACCAAACATGTCAACATTTATTTTCAACTTTGTTTACGGATTTTCGCAACTGATTTGAAAACCCTCTACGGATTATCGCAACTGACTATCAAGGCCTTGCAGATGGCAGATTCATGATGCGACCATGGGCGGGGTGCAATGGAAACTCTGAGCGTTTCCGCAGTTTCCACGGGCTAAGGGGCAGTCGCAGTATGGGACGGGGCACCCACCTAGGGCACGGGCGGGCGGTTCCACCCATGCGGGGCACCCACCCAAAAGGCCAAAAATTCGGGGCAAGGCCGACCCTCCGATACCCCATGGGGCAAAAAAGATCGGTTTTCCCCACGGCCGGGCCAACGCAATATGGGGGTATTACCCAAAACCTCAGCACATATGGTACTCATCGGTATTGTACTCATAGGTATAAACCACAGGGTCGATTATTAACCTATAGGTTGATAATTGGCACTTATAAGTCTGGTCCCTTATGCTTACTTTTGCCACATGGCTATAGAAATATCATTACTTGTACCGGATGCGATCTTACTTGGGATCGAGTACTTTGAGTCTAACTACCCCGGAGAGACAAACGAGATCGACGTCAACTTGTTTTTCTTCCGCATCACTTTCATGTGGTAAGTTAACCTTGTTGTACGATGTACAATAAGTAAGACCACCTAAAGGCACCCTGATTTGGGTGCTTTTTTGTGTCGCTTTTCGTGGATAAGTGTCGGTTTTGTGTTGACAAGTGTCGATTCTACTTAAAGTGACACTGGAGGTGACATGGGTTAACTCATTGATCTTTAATTTCTTATCTCTTTTGTGTCGTTTTTTCTCTGTTCAATACTAATAAAAAAAAATATATATAGAATACAGTTTTTATATATATAGAGTAGGGACACCAAAAATCGACATATCGGTATGGAGACGTTTTTCATGTCTCCGTGCTGATTGATCAACATTTCTTATCTTTGAACCATGGCTAAGAATAATCCACCAAAGAAATTGACAGCCTCTGGCAACATGTATGCTGAGGGAGTAGGACGAAACATTAACGCTGGGGCGTCTGGCTCCTTAAGAAAGGGAAATACCAGATTAAGCGGGAACGTGAATATGGGACCCGGGTACCGCTCTGCTGACATTGGCGTGACACAGCGGATCAAGAACAACCTAACGGTTAGTGCTGGTGTAGGATCTGGAAGGTCTTACAACTTGGGCGTGTCTTTGAGAGTTCCTATCGGAAGTAAAAAGAAAAAGTAATATGGAAATCACAAGAGAGACCGTCATGGCTGCATGCTATAAATTGGGTCATAAGTATTTTGAATCGGGTTCTTACAACATGAATGTTATTGGTATCAGAAACTCTGATCCGGGGAAGAAGGTAACGAATGTCTTCGACGACTGGATGACATTGTCTTACAAGGACGACAAGGGCACTTGGCATTTCCACAAGTGGGCATGCACAACTGACCCGGGTACTAAGGCGATGAAGGAGTTCCACAATGCGGGCGGTGTCGCTAGGGTTGTTCCTGGGCAGTACCCTGCCTCACATGCTGTTGGTCTTCACCAAGGGAAGTACAAGGCTCTGAAGCAGTGCGGACCGGTAAAGGTTTACAGGGACTCGAACAAGGACATGGTATTCGACGAGACCAAGACAGAGACGGGAATATTTGGCATCAATATCCACCACGCGGGTGCCGACTCGGCGGTTGTGGAGAACTGGTCGGAAGGATGTACGGTGTTTAAAAGAATAAAAGATTTTGACGCTTTCATGGTTATTGTAGAAAAAAGTGCTAAATTGCATGGCAATAGTTTCACCTATACCCTAATTGAAAGCAAAGATCTGTGATTGGAATTGAATTGATGCCGGACTCTCCTGGAGTATACATGATCACATCCCCTACCGGGAACGTGTATGTGGGTGAGTCTGTATCAATCAAAAAGAGGACTAAGTATTACTTGACTCCTTCAAGGGTAAAGGAACAAAGGGCAATTTACAACTCGCTATTAAAGCACGGAGTTGAAAACCACTCAATAGAAATTTTAGAAACATGCGATGTTTCAGTTCTCAAGGAAAGAGAAAGGTTTTACCAAGACAAGTACAATTCTGTTTGCAATGGATTAAACTGCAAGCTTACACACACCAAAGAAAAAAAGGGAGTGTTATCTGACGAAACAAAAGCGAAAATATCAGAGTCTCACTTAGGAGACAAAAACCCATTCTTTGGTAAAAAGCATTCTGCCGAATCATTGGAAAAAATATCAAAGGCTTCAGCAGGAAAGAATAATCCAAATTATGGTTTCAAGTATAAGAGTGATGAGTACATGAAAAAACAGTCAGACTCAAACAGCAAAGTACCTGTAAAGTTGGTCAACTCTTACACTCAAGAAGTACACGAGTTCAAGAACTCTAAAGAAGCGGCATTGTTCTGCGGAACCATACCTTCAAACATAAGAGAGTGCAAGGTGCAAGGGCACAGGGTAAAGAGAATTTATTTTGTTTTGTAGTATCTTTGTAATATGACTCCTCCAAAGAAGACAAACGTGTACAAATTGAGTGCACCGTCAAAGAGCTATCAAGACAGCGTTGCCGCTTACAATATCACAAGGGACCCGAACTTAAAGCCA
>Ga0114980_10003759_pt1 | contig 10325 bp, 11 predicted proteins | sample S_140806_EF_Meta_FD_87018 | JGI IMG/M metagenome (GOLD analysis project Ga0114980, IMG submission 87018) | Freshwater microbial communities from Lake Simoncouche, Canada to study carbon cycling - S_140806_EF_MetaG | ecosystem: Environmental > Aquatic > Freshwater > Lake | place: Lake... | reverse complement strand
GTGCCTGTGATTTCTTGATTATAATGACTGTGATTGTTAATCAATATATTTGCGATAGGTTTTTTATCCCAGTATTCTGCCCATAATTCTAATTTAAACTTTAATTTTTCAGTCGGCATATTTGAACTCCAATCCTGCTTTTGTTCCCACGTATGGTTTATTTAAATCCGTGCGGTGTAGCTCTATGGTCATTGTGGTTCCTTCCACGGCCACTTTCATATAACGGTCCGTGCGGCTCAGTACGTCGGCTCGTTTGGCTTTACCATTGTCTATACAGACAATCTCTATTTGTTCCATCCTATTGCCTCTGAGTTTTTGCCTGACAGCATATCTTCATACACCTGTGATTTTTTAGCATATTCTTTTTTAAAATTATCTTCATCTTCTCTCATTTTAACACAGAACTCTTTCATATTCAACCATGGTCCAAACCCACATGATCCCCAAAAACGTTTCTCAACAGTTATACCAAATCCTATACCATTTTTACCTAATTCTCCTGCTAGATTATTTCTAAATTCTGTATTGAATCGCACATTCCAATCTAGATCTGTTTCACCATTTTCTGTGTAATAAAATCCCAAGTTTCTTTCGGGAGTTCGAGTTTTTAAATTGGCTTTAACATTGTCATACACCACATCACCATCTAGTGTGGTAGCATACGGTACTGATATATTAGCCGAACCTTTGCTGATATAATTAGGCATGCCAACAGTTATACCCCACTTTTGTTTTTCATTAATCGAACGCTCAAAACCTAATTTTACACTCTGTGATTGCAGATTATCCACACTCTTGATCAAACTGTTTTCTGTGGTATTAACACTGGTATAACCTCGACCTAGATCAATACTCCATGTGTCTTTGGCCTCTACATAATCAAAACCAATCTGTGAGAAGTATGTTTTATTGTTCTTACCCACAGCTAGAGCGCCACTGCTGTCATTGCCCAACCAAGAATTTCTTTCTCCCACGGTGCCCATGGTTGTTCTCAGTTTAATATTTTTATCAATGCTCCATCCTTTGGTCACATGTGATGTGTAATCACCTTTGGTATCTTTACTGTTGGCAAAACCAAATTTTAAATCATCTGTTATAGACCATTCTCCGCCTTGTTCAAATGTTCCCAATGACTGTTGGAATGGTAGATAACTAGTGCCTGACTGTTGTATGCCAACTTCGCTTGCCTTTCTTTTATCTTTGACTGTTATTCCTTTTGTCAAATTAACATAGAAATCTCTAGAGAACTCATCTACTATCATGACATTGGACAATGTTCCTGTGCTGGAAATAGCGCTCAATGCAGAACCAGTTCCACCACTGTTTGTTAATGTAGTGGTCTTAACTGAGCTGGTTGTTTTACCTGATGTAGGTATGCCCACAGCACCCACTGGTTGGGTCGCACGATCTAAATCCAGCACACCTGAACCGTGTGTTTCTTTATTGTAATCGGGTATATTTTTATTTGCTGTGGTTGTTAATAATTTAACAACGTTCTCACCTTTCATGTAAGGCCACATCTGACTAACTATTGCTACTCCTCCTGTAACCACCGGAGCTGCCATAGATGTTCCTTCCATATAACCCACATCTCCATTTTTATTGGTACTGTTGGTACCTCCTGGAGCCAATATATAGAAATCACTCACTTTATATTTGTCTGCACAAGTACTTGTTGTAGAATCAAACTGCTGGCAGATATGACCTGCTCTATTACTCCAACTGTATAAACGATTGTTTTCATCCACAGCACCCACAATCAGCATACGACCACCCAATAATAGATTGCCTGATGAATCTGTAACTGTGGCAAAATATCCTGGATTGGCTGCTACTGATAAACCTTGGTTGCCGGCGGCATTAACCACAACCATGCCTCGGTCAGTGACAGATTTCCAAAGATTTGGATCTTGCACATTATAATATCTTCCAGCACCATAATTGTATCGACTATCTGTGCTAATATAAGTTCCATCACTAATGCCCACAAGATTTTTACGGAATGTGGTATCATAGTTAGTATTAGCACTCAAGTTACCCACAACAGCACCTTGATCGGCTGCCCAGGCTAATCCTATAGCACCATTATTAGTATTAACAGAAGTAGTGGATCCAATCTTAACCACTATGGCTTTAGAATCAAACGCCACACCTTGTGTGCCTATATCATTTTTTAATGCCACAATGGTTCCTAGCACGTGTGTTCCGTGACCTTGAGTGTCATTGATACCTGTGCCTGTAAAATCTCTTGTTGCTATAACTTGTCCTTGTAGGTCTGGTTGTGTTGTGGCATAACCTGTGTCTGCCACTGCTACAATCACACCTTTACCTGTCCAACCTCGAGCATAGGCTTTGTCAGCATTGATTTGAGAATTAGCATTATTTTTCATAAACTCATCAGTTTTATAAAAATTAGGATCACTATTAACACCAGCAGTAGGAGTGCCCATGTTGGGATCATTGCTTGATATCACAGGAGCGGCTATAGCAACTGTGCTGACTAAAACGCCAGGAGCATTACTAGAAACTGTTGTGATATTATCAGAGTTGTTGCTGACTGTGATTGTTTCTGTTCTTGTATTGGTGCTGATTAATTTAGTTTCTTTAGAACTAGTAATCATAGGAGTGCCGTTGATATCCATGTATGTGCCATCGCTGTAATTGTTCCTTGTAACTGGAGTTGTGGTAGTTGTGACTGTTATATCTTTTTTAATTACATCAGTATAGGTTCGAATTTTTGTTACGTTTGTTGTTTTAGGAGTAATTGTTGTTGTGGTAGTTATATTATAAGTGTTCCTTGTGGTACTACCATTAGTATTTTTAGTATCAACGATGTTGTTAGAAGTTGTAGTAGACACAGTCGACATACCATTAACAACAATAGAAATTGGTTCTCCATCCATATACGATGTGGTAACATATTGTGTTCCTTCTGCAGTAGATGTAACGATGCTAGGAGATAATGATTGTGTATTTGAAACTGTTTTCTGTACTGATACTACACTAACAACAATACCAGGAGCATTATCTATATTAGATACTGTATTCTCTGTATTTCTACCAGTCTCTATAGTTTCAGTTCTAGTAATATCTCTAATAAAAGTTTTTACAGGTGCACTGGTTACAGTTACTGGTGTACCTTCTGTTATAATCTCTCTACCATCACTATAGGTTGTTTTAGTACTAGGGGTAGTCACGGTTACAGTAGTAACATTTTTATAAACTTTATCAATAAAAGTTCTTTGTACTGTGCTTACTGTGGTTTTTGGAGTTGTGGTTGTGGTTGTAGTTATACGTTTTGTAGTCCTTGTTATAGTACCGTTATTGTTAGGCACATCTGTTACAACATCTTGTGATAATGTTGTTACTGCCGGAGTACCTGTTGTCACAATAGAGGTCGATGCACCATCCAAAAATGAAACATTAGATTCTGTAAATTCTATTCCATTGGTTGTGTTAGTTGTAATAATTGGAGACAAATTAGTCACAGTACTGGTTACTATGGGTATTGGTGTTGGTGTTGGTGTTGGTGTTGGTGTGATTATTGTTTGACTCTTTAATATTGTTGATTGTGTTGCAATGTAGGTAGCCACTGTTGTTGTTTTTTCTTTTGCAATGAGATTGTTTATTGTTGTTGTATCGGCAATCTGTTTGGCTTGTGTGAGAGTGATCATTTCACCCTCATACAATTTAGCTAATAATGGTTTAAGATATTTGTTAATATAGAGTTGTTGTGCATAGGCATTTTGATAACTGGCACTGTTGATTGTGTCTAAACGGTCACTAGCAGACATAGTAGATAGAGTTGCATTGTTTGCATTCCACGTATTTTCAGTACTAGAAACCATACTCATTAATTCTTTAACATTTGCTAATGTTGTTCTATCAATATTTCTAGAAGCTTGATAGATATACATAGGATTTCCTGTAGAAGAAACTTTACTAGTAATAGTGTTTATACTAGAGAAATAATTATTATAATCTAAAACAGCGGCATTTGATGTTGTAGAATATATTAATATTGATGAGGCTGCCGTTGTAATTAATAATAATTTTTTAAGATTATTCATATTATTTCTTGTTTACAATATCCGGGGTCAGCATATCCACAGTATTCACTATGGTCTTCCCTGCATACACCACCGCTGATCCTGTGATATCTATCACTGCTACTGTGGTAGAACAAGCATTTAAAAATAACGAAACAATAATAATAGATAAAATCTTATTCATTTATTGAATTGTTTAATTTTTGTCGAGCTTCAAATTCTTCTTGTCTTTTCTTTGCTAGAGCATCTCTAATTTTATCGCTTTCCACCTGCTTCTTACGAATCTCTAAAGGATCATCTATTTCTTTGATGGAGATTAGTTTAGCACCCATAAAGTTTTTTACTCTGTTTGAGGCATCTTGTTTGGTATCTGAATAGAACCAAGATTTTAATTCTTTGCCACTCTCCAATACACACTCAAATTCCCATGATTTATTCATACTGCTATCGTTCATTGAGTCAATAATCCCATTAGATACGATCCTGCTAGAAAACACATCAAACAGGTCGTTAATACGTAAGCTCTTTTTTGGATTGAGTAACCGTTTTGTTTCAAGACATGCAAATGAATCTCCATGGTCTCGGGAGTCACTTTCACATCTACATATTCTATTTGATCTATATCATTGTCGTTCATATTACAAGTATACAGTAGATATAATAAAGGTCAACGAGTTGATCTTAGATAAAAGTGTTCAGATTCAATGACTTATTTGTGATCTTGTGAAAAAATATTAGTGATTATAAAGTATTTTTGTAACTGATGAACTGGCAGTGGTCCAACTGAAGCATTTGGCTCTCACCCAAACAAAATTGCCAGTGAAATTATATGCGGCAACTGCTGTGCTGGTATCTGCTGTGAAAGTGGTATTAGAAATATCAAACCAATCATCTTCTGTGGGGGTGGTTGCTAGGCTGCCTTGCATCTTGATAGAACCATCAAAATTAACAGCTGGTGTTGCAGATCCTGCTGACACATGATATGCCACTGTGTGAACACCATCTATCTGTGAATAGTATCCATCGCCTTGATATTTCTCTGTGACGAAACCCACATGTGTCAGAGACACAGAAGTAGATCCATCTGCATTCTCCGTGGTCACTGTTTCTTCCACAATGATGTATGAGCCATTTGTGGCCACACTTTTCACTGTAAATGTTTTGTTGTTGCTGGCAGAACCCGATACTGTTATCGAATCATACTGTGCATAACCAGCTAGACTCAAAGTGGAAGTGTTGCTAGAATTTATTTTGTACTCTGTTCCAGTTTGTGAGAAACTGATCACTGTGCCACTCAATGTGGCTTTGTGTGATGCCGCGCTTCGTATTGTTGTGCTTGTCTGTGCCATGGCTGTTATTTATGGCGTTTTTCTTTTCGGAATCTGGATGTTTTTGGTCCTAGGTTGTAAACAGCGGCTAGATCCTGTGGTCTCATACCATCAATGGTTATAATGTCATAATACATGATTTTTCTATAGGGTACTTCTGCTGTGTAATCAAACTCTTCATCTGCAATACAATACGTGTCATGTAGCTCTTTGATGCGCATGGCAGCACGTACCTGTATGGGGGTGCCCATGTGATGTTTATCGATTATGGTTTCTACCATGGTGCCCACTTTGAATATGTTCTTTTCTTTTAGTTTTAATATAACATCTATCATTTTGAGACCTTTACAAATTGTATAACTTTTTCTATTGCTTCCTGTGCCATCATGTATATGGGAGTTAATAGTTTTTCATCTCGCACATAGAAATAACCCTGCCAACCATAAGGACTAGATCCTGATAGATACTCTTTTACATATTTTCCTGTTATCATGCAATTTTCTGGATTCTGTGTCAGATATCTATATAAATCTTCTCTTTGATGTTGTTTTAATATTTTATGCACATTCTTTTTTAGATGCACTTGATATTGATATTTGCCCAGTGGCAATCTCTTACATAACACAGAGTTCTTGCCCAGTAGATAGGATCTATCTTCAGGCACAGCATCAGCATTAGACCATTCATCCCAAAAACCACACACTAGGTCTTTGGCCATGTTTTCTTCACAATAAAAAACACTGTCTAAATTTTGTATTCGGAATTTCATGTTCTTTCTATTTTTTAATATAAAGGCAGCTAATTTTTTTAATTTTTTAGAATGCTTGTTAAAGAACACCCATTTAGAATCTCTCATGGCTCGTTCTGATTTAAAATCTTCTTCATTATGCGTCAACACAGAATTCAAATGCTGATCTGTTGTGGGATATAGATAACAGGCCCATGGCATACGAAATACCACTTTATTAGCATATCTTCCAAAATATAATCTATTATGATGTTTTCGCATCAGCTGATTGTGTTTGAGTGTTGGTTTCTGCCTGCGATTTTTTATATTCTAATGTTATTTTTTCATCTTTGATTGTGACTTCAACTCGACCACCATCTAATAGATCTCCAAATAGAATCATTTTTGATAGAGGTTTTTTAATCTCATCGTCAATAATTCTTGCCAGTGGACGAGCACCTAGTTTATCATCAAACCCTTTTTTAACTAGATATTCTATAGCTTCTTCGGAAGCATTAACTTCCACACGTTTTTCTATAGTCATTGTGTTTAATTCTAATAAGAATTTACTTACAATTTTCTTCATAATGTCTTTTTCTAGTTTTCTAAATTTAATCACAGCATCTAGCCTGTTACGGAATTCTGGAGCAAAGAATCTTTTAACTGCGTCGTCATCGTCGCTTCTCTGTTGCTCTCCAAATCCTAGATTAGCTCGTTCCATCTCTTCTGCACCTAAATTAGATGTAAGAATTAGAATAATATTTCTGCAGTCAGCTTTCTTGCCATTGCTGCCTGTGACAGTTCCGTAATCCATCACTTGTAATAACATATTAGTAACGTCTTGGTGTGCTTTTTCTACTTCATCAAACAGCACCACTGCATGAGGTTGTTTTTCAATTTCATTAATAAACAATCCACCACCCATTTGTGAATCTTCGTAGCCCACATATCCTGGAGGAGATCCAATCAATTTAGCAATAGAATGTTTTTCTTGATACTCTGACATGTCAAATCTTATTAATTGTGTGCCCAGTGTTGTGGCTAATGTTCTTGCTGTTTCTGTTTTACCGCAACCAGTTGGTCCTATGAATAAGAATGACCCCACAGGTTTATTCAAACTTTTTAAGCCTGCTCGACTAATTAATATCTTATCAATAATTTTATTTAGAGCTTCATCCTGCCCAAACACCTGCAGTTTCATTTTGGTTTCCAATGTTTCTAGATTGGCTGCTTGTTTTTGTGACAACTGTTCTATGCTGATTCCTGTCATCTTGCTAATCTCGTGTATTACTTCTTCGTGATCAATTTTACCATCTTTGATACCTTTTAATCTCAAACGAGCACAAGCACTATCTATTACATCTATGGCTTTGTCTGGCAATTTCTTATCTGCTATAAACTTAGATGAGTATTCCACTGCATCTTCACAGGCTTCATCTGTGATTGTGCAACCATGAAAGCTTTCATAGTATTGTTTGATGCCTTTTAATATTTTAATGCAGACATCATGTGTGGGTTCTCCAATTTGTATTCTTTGGAATCTTCTCATGAGAGCACGATCTTTTTCAAAGAATTTTCTATATTCTTCCCAAGTAGTTGAAGCAATCACTTTAATATTACCTCGAGTCAAAACAGGTTTCATCATATTGGCCAAATCCATACCACCTTGTCCTGTGCTACCTGCACCTACCATCATGTGTGCTTCATCAATGAATAATATAGCTTTGCCTTTTTGATCCAGTGCGTTTAATACTAGTTTTAGTCTCTCTTCAAAATCTCCTCGGAATTTAGATCCTGCAATCATACTTGCAACATCCAAACTATAAACTATATTGCCTTTTAAATATTCTGGTATGTCATCTTTATTTTTAGCAATTCTTCTCGCTAGGCCTTCCACAATAGCAGTCTTACCCACTCCTGGGTCTCCCACTATCAATGCATTGTTTTTGTTTCTACGAGCCAGTATCTGTTTTAATACTTCTAGATCATCATCTCTGCCTATAACAGGATCTATTTTTTTATCAAAATACTTTTGATTTAAATTTTCGCAATAACTTTTTAATACTTTATCTGCTTGATTGGGTCTCAATTTTTGTTCTGGATTGATACCCGTTCCTCCGCCTATGGCAGCTTCTTCTAGGATACTCTCCGCGGAGATCATATCATTTAAATCATCTTTATTAACTTTATGTGTTTTTAAAAAGAAAGCACCATAACTCTTCTTCTCAGCAAATATACTTAATAATACATCTATAGATGTGACACTCTGTCTGCCTTGGAATAAGGCCTGTGTGAATGCTCGATTCATCAGTCGTTCCAATGATGCTGTTTTTCTTGGGGATACCGGATTGGTACTCTTGCTCACAATGTCTGCACACTTGGTGTCTAAGTAATTCTCTATGTCCAATATCATGGCGCTGACATTCGTTTTTAATTCTTGTAATACTGTGCCTACTTCTTGGTCTTTGATCAGAGCTAATAATAAATGTTCTATGGTTACGTATTCGTGTCGACGTTTCTCAGCTTCTTTAACTGCGTGTTCAAAAATATTTTCTAGTGATTCGTTTGCTTCTAACATTATCTATTTGCTTTCTGTTGGGCCATGTCCCATTTTAATTTTGAAACTCTTTTATTAAACGTGATGCCATCTAGATGGTCCAGCTCATGTTGAAAACATCTTGCTTCTAAACCTTCTAATCTTGACAACAAAAATTCTCCTTTATTATTTTGATATCTGACCATTACCGCTCGGGATCTATTTACTTGTACCCAAACTCCTGGAAAACTCAAACATCCTTCCTGTCCTAGTTCCTGCTCTTCATCTGTATTAACTAGCACTGGATTATAAATTATAGCAGGTTTTTTAAATACGTCAAATGACTCATGGCCTATTGCAAAGAATCTTTTGGTAATGCCTATCTGATTGGCAGCAAGACCTATGCCTCGGCTGTGAATCATGAGATGTATTAGATCATGTTCAAACAGCTCTAGATTTTTATATCCAAATGGTACTTCATCGAATTGAAACTCTGCACTCACAGTGTGTAAAGTATGGTATGGATTAACCATTATGCTCATATTCATATTATAAGTCCTTTATTTTTTCTAACTCTGTTGCACTCAACTCAGGTATTAATACATTAATTTTAATATACATGTTGCCTTTGATATTTAATGTGTCATGTATGGGCATGCCTTGACCTTTTAATACTATAGTGGCATTTGGTTGTGTGCCTGCGGATACTTTAACACTTAAAATTCGTTCATCCAGTGTGCGTATTTTAAATTCGGTACCTCGTATAGCATCAAAACAACTTATGGTTTTATCTGTATATAGATCATTGCCTTTGCGAGTATAGCCATCAGAATCCAATACCGACACTGTGCATAATAAATCTCCTCGTTCTAAATTTTTATCAGTGTCATCACCTAATCCTTTGTATTTGAACACAGCACCATTTTGTACTCCTGCAGGTATTTTTAAATACACTATCTCATCTCTGCCTGATGGCAATCTTATACTGATAGTTTTTTCCGTGGCAAGATAAACTTCTTTTATAGATAAAGTTATTCTAATGTTCACTGATTGATTGGTTCGTGGTCTGGTTTTATAAACTCGTGTTTGTCCTCGTCCTGACCCAAACCCAAATCCCGAAAAAAATTCTTGAAATATTTCGTCGCCAAAAAAATCATTGCCCTGCTGATTGAGGCCTGAACCACGTGTTCCGTATTTCCGCATGGCATCATATTCCTGCCGCTTCTCTGAGTTTTTTAGAGTATCATAAGCCTCATTGATCTCTTTAAATTTATTTTCATCTCCGCCTTGGTCAGGATGATACTTTTTAGCCAATGCTTTAAATGCGTTCTTTATCTCTTTCTCAGAAGCAGTTTCGGCCACACCTAGAGTGTCGTAAAAATTCTTCATTTATATAAGTTTACTATAGATTTAGTATCTGTCAATGCTTTGGTAATTAGAGCGCTGAATCTTCGACTTTGGTAGGTTTACTGATAATGGCAGGAGAGGCAACATGATTTGTAGATGCGATCTTTTCTTGTGATCTGCCATAAGCAGATAATCCCAACACTGCTCCCATTGCGATATGAAAGAAACCAGCACCTTGTAGAGTCAATGGTTGCCATTGTGTGAATAAAATGTTTTTTAAATAAGTGGCTTGTGCTATGTTCCACAATATAGGGAATATCACAAAATCAAAAGCACAG
>Ga0114980_10003756_pt1 | contig 10331 bp, 7 predicted proteins | sample S_140806_EF_Meta_FD_87018 | JGI IMG/M metagenome (GOLD analysis project Ga0114980, IMG submission 87018) | Freshwater microbial communities from Lake Simoncouche, Canada to study carbon cycling - S_140806_EF_MetaG | ecosystem: Environmental > Aquatic > Freshwater > Lake | place: Lake... | reverse complement strand
CAATGCAATGGATGGAAGTGAACTTCAAGTAAAATTATTGAGGTGAAATGTTGAAGCTTGTTCTGTGCAAACTTCTACCAACGAAGGACAAAGTGCTCTTTCACCTGTTCTTTTCTTATGAACGCTATCCCGAAGTGAAATACATCAATTGTTACGTGCATAGACTCATCTGCACAAATAGTGGCCCAAGCTTCTTCCATTTCCAGCGACCAATGTATGTCATCGAAAATGAAAACCGTTTCGTTGTTGGCGTATTGGCGGATTTGATTGAAGTAGTCGAGTGTCGGTTGCTTTCTGTGGTTTCCGTCGATGTAAACAAAATCTATTGTCTTGAGGTCTGCTAACGCTGTCGTTAGCACCGCATTGAAGTTCCCTGTTCGAACTTCTATTCCCGCTTTCAAATTGGTGAATTGTTCCCGCGCTTTCTTTGCAGTTTCAGGACAACCTTCAATCGTGATGAATTTTGCTTCTGGTGCGGCTTGATTCATGTAAAGTGCAGAAATCCCCAATGAAGTTCCCAATTCGAGAATAGTTTTTGGTTGAAAACGTTTCACTAAACGAAACAATAATCTTCCTTGCTTAGGCGACTTCCCTGCTTTTTTCGCAATGGAAGCAATGCTGCGCGGACCGGAAATGCCTGTACCCAAATCCTTTACTTCGATCGTTTCTGAACTTGCAATGCAGGATTCTCTCCAATCTTCGGCCATGTAGTGTTCCCGATTTCCTTTTTTTGCAGGAAGTGTTTTGGTGATCAATTCAAACACGAACGGAGAATGCACGCCATGCTTGGAGATAGCTCTTCTTCTGTAACGCAGGAATGCCCGAACATTTGACCAGATTGACATGCAACGAAAATACGATTTTCAAACGCAGTTTGGGAACGTTATCCAATTACACAGTAGTTACTGCAAGTGAAGCCACATCAGGTAATTCGGATTTTGATGGGTGGCACTGATACGAAATTGTGTGTCGCCTGCCTTTTTAAAACCTTGCTTGTGATAAAACCGAATGGCGCGCTGATTGCCCGTCCAAACATTCAACCACATGCCGGATTGTGCTAAGGTCTTCGCAATTTTTACGTTTTCATCAAACAAAGCTTGACCGATTTTCAGAGGGAGAAATTGACTAAGCACATAAAGCCTTTCCATTTTGCAAGGATGTGCCGCTTCAATTCCGTCAACATTACATTCGGGAATGATCTTGGAGTACCCGGCAATAGTGCCTTCCACCCGCGCAACAAGCATCTTCACTTGCGGATTACAAATGTCGGCAGCAAATTTCTCAGATGTATAGGTGCGCTGAATGTAATTGCTGATGTTTTCCGGAGAAGCGCTGGTTTGATGCGACTCTAGAAAACTTAGCGCTCCAACATAGGCAAGTTCATCTGCATCATCTAGCGATGGCGGTGCAATAACCGTGTTCACAGGAATTTTATTTTACGCTGATGATTGTAAATTCTGTTCGCCTGTTTTTCTTCTTGTTTTCCGGAGATGTATTCGGTACTAATGGCTTCGTGTCTCCATAACCTTTGTAGGTAAGTCGAGCAGCGTCAATTCCGTATTTAATCAGATAATTGTAAACGGCTTTAGCGCGATTTTCAGAAAGCAATTGGTTGTGTTTCTTGTCGCCATCACTGTCCGTGTGTCCGCCGATTTCAATTTTCATTTCGGGATTTGCATTGAGGAACAGAACAAGTTTATTCAGTTCTCCCTGTGACTCGGGTTTCAAATCAAACTTGTCGACATCAAAATAAACGTTCTTCAGAATTCCTCCTACACCGGCTTCGATGGGTTGAAGTGGAACATCCATTTTGTACGGCTCTCCCGGATTGGTTGATTCAACCATCAGGAATGATTCTGAAAACGGAAGATAGCCTCCGCGGTTTGCACTCAGTGCGTAGTTTTTGTTTTGCGGAATGCACACAAGAAACTCTCCGGTAACCGGGTCTGAAACAGAAGAGACAATTGTTTTTCCTGTAGAAAGATCAATCAAATCGAATGATGCCGCTAACGGTTTTTTCGTTTTGTTGTCGAACACTTTTCCTTTCATGTATGTTACTGCAACCGGCTGCAATGGAACAGGAATCTCAAACATGTAAATGTCGTCACACCCTGTAGTTCCTTCTCGTGTACTGGAGAAATACGCGAGATCTCCTTTACCATTCACAATCAAACCACTTTCATCTTCAAATGTATTGATTGGATAGCCAAGGTTAACCGGATTGCCCCAGTTACCGAGTGAATCTCTTCTGCACATGTACAAATCAAGTCCACCCATTCCTACATGTCCGTCTGATGCGAAGTACAGGGTTTGATTGTCGGGGTGAATGAACACAGCTTCTTCTTTTCCCGGTGTGTTGATGTGTGCTCCGAGATTTGCAGGCTTACTCCATTTTCCTTTTTCATCGAGTACGCACATCCAGATATCGCTGCTGCCATAACCGTCTCTGCGATTACTGATGTAATACAGTGTCTTTCCATCGGATGAAAATGATGGCTGTGATTCCCAAGCAGAGGTGTTCAATGGTGCACCCACATTCACAGGAGCTGTCCATAATCCGTTCACCTTTTGCGTAAAGAAAATATCGCAGCTGCCATAACCTTGGCGACCGCCGCCGTATCCATCGTATTCTTCACATGCTGCAAAGTAGAGGTAACGTCCATCTGCTGAAAGAGAAGGAGCACCTTCATTTCCCGGAGTGTTGATTGGAGAACCCATGTTTTTTGCCGGACTCCATGTACCTGCGTCATCTTTGTAGGAGATGTAAAAATCTTCCTGCGAGCGAGTGCCTATACCGTTGGGATTCTTTACCACTGCATTGCGCGTGAATAGAAACGTGTTGTCATCAGCAGTTACATTGGGAAAGTATTCACACTCTGCAGAATTGGTTGAGCTTCCCATATTCACCGGTTCAAACGGAACAGGATTTGCAATGGCTTTCAAAGCAAAATCACAAGAAGCAATTCCGTTTTCAGCATCATCAATTATTTTTTGTGATGACCCCGATCTTTTTTTATTGAGGAACGTTTGAAAGTTTGCCTTTGCTTCCGCATACTTGCCTTGCTTCATTTGTGCTTGTGCGCAATCAAAGTATGCTGCCGGAAAAAAGTTAGGGTTAATTGCAAAAGATTGTGTGAACTCCGATTCTGCTTGTGCCCATTGACGCAATTCGAGATGCAATGTCGCCTGCAGCAAATACGCTTCTACAAAATTCGGATCTTCTTTTTTTGCTTTCTGCAATTCTTCCAGCGCCTTGTCGTACTGATAAGTGTTCATGTACTGCATGGCAAGATCATACGCCTTCGTTGCCTTCTTGCTTTTTGTAGACAGCGGAGTTTGCGCCTTGCACGATGTTACACCGGTAAGCAGCAGCAGGATGAGGATGAATTTGTGCATCTATTTATTTTTCTGGTTTCTGATTGAAGTGATAATTCATCAAACGAAAACCGGTTAAGGTATATGCATGTATTTGTGTGTCTGCAAGGAAACATTCCATTTCGGGTGCAGCATTACATAATCAACGATCAAAGGCATCATTTCTTGTGACTTGCTCCATTCCGGTTGCAGATATAATATACAATCGGGACCAACCTTCGCTGCATTTTCTTCTGCCCAACGAAAATCATCCTGATTGTAGATAATTACCTTCAATTCGTGTGCCTTACTGAAGTTTTCAGCCTTGGGAGGCGAAGTTTTTTTCGGAGAAAGGCAAATCCAGTCCCAATTGCCGGTTAATGGGTACGCTCCTGAAGTTTCAATGAAGGTTTGAATTCCACGTTCCTTCAACTTCTGTGTCAAATAATCCATCTGAAAAGCTGAAGGCTCTCCGCCTGTAACCACTACTGCTTTTGCCGGAAACTGATCGGCATGTTCAGCAATTACTTCTGCTCTGGTAAGTGGATGAAGACTCGCATCCCAACTTTCTTTAACATCACACCAATGACAACCGACATCACATCCGCCAACGCGTATAAAATAGGCAGGCTTGCCTGTGTGAAAGCCTTCGCCTTGAATGGTGTAGAATTCTTCCATTAAAGGCAATAGCTCTCCACGATCAAGAAGTACGCGATCTGCTGGGTTAAGTGAATCTGGAATAACATTTCCTGTTTTAGTTCTCATCGTTCTTCAGCGCATCCAATGCAATCCAGGCTAGTAGTCCTGCTCCTGTCTGCAATGCTTTTTCATCAATATCAAATAATGGAGAATGTACTCCTGCGGAAAATTTCCCGTCCTGCGAGTCTGTACCTAAACGGTAAAAACACGCAGGCACTTTTTGTGAATAAAAGGCAAAGTCTTCTGCAGTCATGCGCAAATCCAGTTCAGTTACGTTCTCAACGCCCAGGAATGCTTCTGCTGCTTTTCGTGCTTTGTCGGTAACCAAAGTATCATTGTACAATACCGGATAACCGCGATCAATTCTGAATTCACAACGACCGCCCATTTCTTCTGCAATTCCTTCTGATGTACGAATAAGAAACTCATGTGCTTTGTTTCTCCATTCTTCATTCATGGTTCGGAAAGTGCCTGCGATTGTCACAGAGTCCGGAATTACATTCGTAGCTCCCATGCCGGAGATTTTCCCAAATGCGAGAACCGTTGGTGTTTCTGCAGCCGAACGTAAACGTGTTTTTTCATCCATGAAAAATGCATGCAGTGCGGCTATGATGTGCGATGCAATCAAAACTGGATTAACATAATCTTTCACCATTGCAGCGTGCCCTCCTTTTCCAAAAACAGTAACGTGCAATTCATCTGTAGAAGCCATGTACATTCCGCGTCTAAAGCCAACTTTTCCTGCTGGTAGGGCAGGGAAAACATGTTGCGCAAAAATAAATTCAGGGGTTGGATTTTCAAGCACTCCGTCTGCAATCATGATAGACGCGCCTCCGGGTAATACTTCTTCACCGGGTTGAAAAATCAACTTGACCGTTCCTCCGAATTCATCACGAAGTTCATTCAATATTTGGGCTGCACCCAGCAATGAAGCGGTGTGCACGTCGTGTCCGCATGCATGCATTACTCCTTCGTTCTTGGAAGCGTAGGCAGCATTGGTTTTTTCTTGTATTGGTAATGCGTCAAGATCGGCACGCAAGGCAATCGTACGCCCTGATCCTTTCTTACCTTCGATAATTCCTACGACTCCGGTTTTGCTCATCCTTGTGCAGGGAATTCCCATCGCCTCCAGTTCATCAGCAACAAAATCTGCAGTTCGGAATTCCTGAAAAGACAACTCCGGGTTCGCATGCAAATGATGACGGATATTGACAACCCTGGAGTGAATCCTTTGTGCGGCCTCCTGAACTATTTTCAGCAACGGCAATTTTTCTGTCATACCGTCTAGAAGTCGTAGCTGAATGATAAATAAGTCACCCGGGGCAGAACAACATTATTCTCAACTCCCCAAGCCCAATCAAGGCGAATGAAGTAGCCCCAAAGTCGTGTGCGCAATCCGATTCCGTATCCGCCGATAATCGGTTCACGGTGATTCTTCAGAATAACAGTGATCGGATTTCCTTGTGATGATATCACAGTGGTGTTAAGCGAATTACTTTCGTCGTACGGATTTGATCCTGTCCACGCTGTTCCTAAATCTCCAAATCCTACTACTTGGAAGTTGTTGATGAAGTCGGAACGTAACGGACGGTTAAACAAATATCTGAACAGAGGAATGCGAAGTTCACTATTGATCATCGCGTAACTGTTTCCATTCCGAATATTTTGCCAGAAACCACGCATTGGAGTAACGAGCGTTTGATACGTATAATTCTGGTCGTCCGCAATACGAACTGAACCATCAAATTTCGGCATGAGCCAATTGTCAACTCCACCCATGTAGTAAATCAGCTTCTCTCGTCCGAATGAAGTGGCTGCCGAAATACGGTTACACCAAATGATTTCACGATGCACTTTCTGGTAGTGACGGAAATCAAATCCAACGATATACAAATCATTCTTGAACCACTTGTTGGCTTCTACTTTGGCTTGCACTACACTGTCGAGGCCTTGGAATGTTTCTACAAAAACTTTGAAGCGCATTCCATTGTACAAATTCAATCCACGCTTGATGGTGTTGTCATACACGAATTCAATCTTCAAGTTGGCTGAATTGTTGTATGAATTCTTTCGTGTAAGTGTATTTAGATCCGTCGCAAGAAACACTCTTCTGTCATTTCGGAATCCTGCAAACCCACGAAGGCTCATTACCTCGTTAAATGGAAATTTCAATCCATAACGAGCTTCATGTGTGTGAATCTTGCTGAGTGTACCGAAGCCGGTAACGTTCAGGAACGCCTGGCGATGCAGCATCAAACTCTTGTCCCAACGCTTTGTACGATCATCATACTGGAAAACATATTCGTTGTTGTTGAGATCTCCTGAAAGTCGAACTCCTCCAACCAACTTATGATCTTCCAGCATATCAGTCATTCCTATCTTAAACAAACCTGTGAATCCAGGGTTGAGATAGATAGGAGCGCCACCACCTGAGAAACGTTGATATCCTGCATTTAAGAAACTGTTGTCGAGTTGACTCACTACATATTCTGTGCTGAATTGAATTTTGTAATTGCGCACTATAGGCAAAAGGAATTCATCGCGTGGCGTTGTTATGGTTGAATCCGTTTTCGCTGTATCCGGTGCTTTTGCAACAGGTGGTGGCGGAACATTTGCGTCAAAAGTTTTTGGTGTTGTTCCTTCGAACTGATAATTGCGAATATCAATTCCTGAAGTGTCTTTGGCTGGAGTTTTCGGGTCTTCAACTTTTACTGTTTTGAGCGGAGTCCCCGATTGTTGACCCATTCCTGTTGCGGGTTTGGATGCTTTTATTTTCTCGAGAGAATCCAGTTCAGCTTCAATCTTCGTGAGTTCAGTAACGCGCTCGCGATAAACCGTATTCTTGATTTTTACCGGCTGAAGATCTGCAAAAGCAGGAACGTTCTCAGTGTAGATATAATATCTGCCGTCGTGGAAAATGATCTCAGAAAGTTTGCCGGCGTTAGGAGCAATCTCCTGCTCCAGGATTCCGTATTTGTAATTGGTGATTGGAACACTGGTTGCAAAGTAGCGATAATGCGCTGCGGTATCGATGTAAGCAATCGCACTGTCGAAGTGCGCAACATATCGGTTTCTGATTCCGTTCTTATCACCAATGAAACTGAAATGAGTAGAGTCCCAAGGTTGGGCCTGCACTTCGTTTACTTGCGGCGTGTTTGTTATTCTGCGAAGGACATTTGATTTCGTTTCCCAGTTAAAAACAAACAGGTCGTAATAATGATTCAGTTTAACGTCAGGATCTACTTTACCCAACGTATCTGTCATTCGATTTGAACTGAAAATAATATCCTTGCTTCCGTTTACGAATCGCGGATTCACATCATCGTAAATGTCATTGGTAATTTGAGTTGTTCCGCCACCGGCAATGTTGTAAACGAAAATGTCGGTTTGTCCTTTGGTAACCGCAGACATTACCAACGATTGTCCGTTAGGTGCATATGCGTAGTCAATTACTTTGATGAAATTGAAAATCGGTTTTTCAATGCGCTCACCGGTTTCAATGGTGTAGAATACCAAAAAGGTTTCTCCTTCTTTCTCGTAAATCCATGAGAGTAATTCTCCTGAAGGATGCCAAGCAAGAAGCGGGTATGAATAATCATTGATGCGATCTAATTTCTGTCCGCGTTTTAAAAGTCGCTTGCGTTTACCAGTGGCGGTGTTTTCAAGGTAGATTTTCACCTGACCCATTTCATTAGTGACGTAAGCAACATATTTTCCGTCGGGACTGATCTTTGCCTGGCTGTATACCCGAGTTTGCTTCGGCTTCGCAACCAAAGGGTTCATCGTTGGCATTGTTCGCGTGGTATCATTCATCGAATAGCGATCCGAGAAATAATTCATCCATTCTATTGTGAGTATGCGCATATTCACGCCAATCACGAATAGAAAAGCACTTTCTACATTCCGACTCACTTTCGTCATGTAGAGAATATTCGGAATTACCGCCGGACTGTATTTTTCCGCGATGTAATACCAGATCGAATGTCCTGCGTAAACAGCATCTTCACCTGTGAGGTGATTAAACTTCTGATAGCGACCGCTCATGATACCATCACGAACACGGTTGTCAATATCCGTATTCCATCCTCTAGAAATGTAAGACACGAGACCTTTCGTGTACCATTCCGGTAATGAAAGAAGCGTGGAATTCTTTACCATATCACGTACGTTTCCACCGTACATCATTTGGTTAATCAGAATTTCCGCGATACCTGCTCTGATTTGCTCTTCGAGTTTAACGTGATCACCTTCATAGTAGATGAATACTTTTCTACCTACAATTCGCGTAGTTCCTCCAACACTTGAACCATCATCGTTCAACAAGCCGGCATTACTTTGTTTGTAATCTTCCTGCTTGTTATATACAACAAACTGAATGCGATCCTCTAACGTGTAATCAAGGAATTTCTCAATATCGGCAATGTGTTTTTTCGCAGCCTTGGCAGTATAAACGGCAAGTTCACGACCGCCAATGTTGTAATACACTTCGTATTTCTCGAAGCGCATATATTGCCACTTGAAGTCTTGATATTGCACTCGGTTCTTCCCGAATTCAGTTTGAGAACCATTATAGAATTGAGCACTCATCACCAAGGGTGAGAAGGCCACGAGCAAGCATAGAACACGTCGGATCATACTTTTCATACTTCACGTTTCAATTTGCAGCCGACAGAGGGATGATTCTGCAAATCATGGGTTTTATATTAAAGCCTAAAGTTACAGATTCGTGCTCAAAGTTCCGAGGGGTGCTCAAAGGCAAGAATTGTTGAGCAATCGGGGAGCGGGAAACCTTTAACTTTACGGCATGATTACACTCAAAGTCTTCACATTTAACCCGTTTTATGAAAATAGTTACATCCTTTCCGACGAAAGCGGAGAGTGTGTGATTATTGATCCCGGTTGCCATATCCCTGAAGAAGAGCAGGAATTGGTCGATTATATTCAAAAAAACGGCCTCAAACCGGTTAAATTGCTCAATACGCACTGTCATGTTGATCATGTTTTCGGAAATCTGTTTGTGAGTGAAATATGGAAGTTGGGCTTGATCATGCACAAACTAGACGTACCTGTGCTCGATTCGTTTCCTAAAGTTTGTCAGATGTACGGTTTTGAAGGGAAGCCTCAGCCGGAACCTGCGCAATTTATTGAGGAAGGTGAACAAATCAAGTTTGGCACCACCACGCTGGATATTCTCTTTACTCCGGGCCACTCACCGGGCAGCGTTTGTTTTTACAGTAAAGCGGATCAGCTGATCATAAGTGGCGATGTGCTGTTTCAAAACAGTATTGGCAGAACTGATTTGCCGGGAGGAAACATTGATACGTTGTTCGATAGTATCAGGAAGAAATTATATGTACTTCCTGACGAAGTAAAAGTTTATCCGGGGCACGGTCCGCACACTTCTATCGGATGGGAAAAGCGCAATAATCCATTTGTGCAGGCGTAAGTCAATTATTGCACAAACTTCTCACTTTCTCATTTTTATGGCATCTGTCCTAAATGCGACACGACAGATGTTTTTTCAGACAGCGATTAAACCAACGCGTTTACCGGTCGTCATATGAAAAACAACGCCCATGAAAACGCTACTCTCTCTCTCAATCGCGCTTATTCTATTTGGATTTTCTTCCGGACTGAAGTCACAAACGGTACCGCTTTATCTCAATATCAATTCTCACAATGAGACCGATGACCCGAATGATTACTCACAGTCATCAGCATATTTTCAGGTAAAATCGCGTGTACTTGAAATAGCAGATACTATTACGCAGAATGGCGCATGTTGGAACATGCAGGTCGAATCAAATTTCATTTTAGGATGCATCAATAATGAAAACGCCGCAACCAATCCGAACGATTTGCTCGATTCATTGGATAACTTGAATAATATTGAAGTGGATCCTCACAATCACTTTGATCCCAATGTGAACAGCATGACGTATAACCCGTACAATTATGCTGATCTGGCTCATCTTCTCGATTCATGTGGGCTTGCAACTCCTCGGAAAAATATGGGAGGATTTTTGTGGCAAACGGCAAGCGACTGGATGCCTTACCAAGCTGGGGATACCGGATATACATTTACGAATTACATCTGGCAACCGAACGTAATTTGGGGAGGTGGCTCTCCTGGTCACACAAACGACTACAATGCTTACGGAATCTGGAAACCCGCAGGCGCAGGAATTCAATTCTCTATGCATAATCCCGCGCGACATCTAACCTGTGTTGGGAATGGATGTTCAAATGTGCTCAGCGATAGCACTCCGGTGAGCGAT
>Ga0114980_10003755_pt1 | contig 10332 bp, 10 predicted proteins | sample S_140806_EF_Meta_FD_87018 | JGI IMG/M metagenome (GOLD analysis project Ga0114980, IMG submission 87018) | Freshwater microbial communities from Lake Simoncouche, Canada to study carbon cycling - S_140806_EF_MetaG | ecosystem: Environmental > Aquatic > Freshwater > Lake | place: Lake... | reverse complement strand
TTACAATGGTTGGAAGGTGTCTAATGCCATGTATTTTAAAAATATTAAAACGGCCAATGAAGTAATTCACTCAAACATGTTTCGTCCACCTTATGGAAGAATTACTTTAGCTCAAGCAAATGGAATTAAACGCCTTTTACCTAAAAGTAAAATCATCATGTGGGATGTATTGAGTGGTGATTTTGATACAGAGTTAGCACCTAATGAGTGTTTAGAAAATGTGATTTCAACCACTAAACCGGGTTCTATTATCGTTTTTCACGACAGTGCAAAGGCATTTGAAAGATTAGAATTTGCTTTGCCCAATTTTTTAAAATATTGTCAACAAAATGGGTGGAATATGAAAAAATTAAATTTTTAAAAGATTTTAGATTAGGGAATTCTGAATAGTTTCTAGTTAATCCTGTTTATCTGATTCACATGATTAACGATCAAGATACCAGGTCTTTTCCCAACTTCAAAACTGCCAAATTGCTCTTCGATGTCCAATGCTTTAGCGCCTACAGAGGTGATACTTTGTAAAAGTTTTTCCAATGGTATTTGAGGAAAATGTTGTTGAATAATTTTCATTTCTTCAAAAATATTCAATGTAATATTGGATGCTAAACTATCGGTTCCAAAAACGACTTGACAATTTTCATTGTACAATAATGCAGCATTGGGCAACGTATTTTCTATGTATAAATTCGCATTTGGGCATAGGCACCAAAATGTATTTGTATCCATTTTTTTAGTATAATCAATGTCTTCTTTTGAAGTAAATGTGTTGTGTACTAAAATTGAATTTTTAAACCTTTGGAAATGCGAAAAATAATTTTGTAGTGAGGTTTTATTCGTTGCTTTCCATTCAGGCGTTATAGAAAAGGCAGTAGTGAAAAATTCTTTTATTGCACCCGTACCTTTTTCGAATAATTCATTTTCACTTGCTGTTTCTTGATTGTGAATCGAAACTATTTTTTGTGCAGATTCACTTATTATTTCTTCAATTAGTTTTTCTGTAACTGAATATGGAGCATGTAAAACAAGCGATGCTTTGGAATATTTCTCAAATTCTATTTGAATAGATTTTGCTTTCTCAACGATAGCTGTTGCATGATTTTCATCTAATCCAAAACATTCTATAAAAGTGTGATAATAAATATTTTGTTGATTTTTAATGGCTAATGTATCTAACCCATTGCTGATATCTCCCACTGCTACAATGCCATTTTGAAACATTTCATTTTCTGCTTTAATGATTTCTTCTTGTATAATAGCTGGAGAAAAATGGGTTCTTTTGGATACTATATTTTTTATAAATTCAACCAAGCCTGTTTTTTGGGGTAATTGATTTTTTAAATGTGAAAGCTCCAAATGACAATGGCAATTGATCATTCCTGGCATCAACATTCCATCGTAATGTATGGTGTTTTCATTTTTTTGATGAATAGAAAGAATAGTTCCTGCTTCATCCACACCGATTGCTAATTGTGGTTCCAAAAACTGATACCCATCAAAAATTTTATCGGCACTGATGCTTTGCATATTACTTTTTTTCTTGTGAAACTCGAGGCTTTTTTGAATCATTCAATCGCAAATCAATTTTATTTTCCCAATTGGCTTTGATTGTAATTTCATTTGGAAAAAACTCAGTTATTTCTGGTTGGCTCTTTGTTGGAAATAAAGAACCCGTATCCCAAAATCCATTTTCATTCACATCCTGTAAAATACTAATTTGATAGTTCCCTGGATTTAATAGTGTGAAAGTAGAAACGCTATCCAACATTTTTTTTCGTTGAATCACTTTGTCATTTAATAAAACAGCAATGAAATTATTTTTTTCAATTGTATGCTTAATAGTCAAAATTCCATAATCGCTTGTTCGCTTTGTTTTAAATAAAAAAGAGCCAGCTGGAGCTTTATTTAAACTGTCGTAAGCAAATCCTTTTTGTACTTCTAATTTGTACATTGCATCTTCGGTCCAATCTGTTTTTATCCAAATAATTTTTTTTGAAGAATCTAGTGCTATCCATGCAGATTCATCTATAATATTGTCTTGGTATAATCTTATTTTTAGCTGGTCAATTTTTTTAATAGGTGATGAAAGCGTTATTTTTAAAGTATCATTTATTCCAAAAGTACGTTTGGTTTTATTTAAAGTATCAACCGAAACCATATAGGTTAAGCTATTGGCAACGGCTGCTTTTTCTGTCATTCCTCTTGTCGTTTTTTTAGAAGAAGTATCTGCATTTGTTTTTTCTAAAAAAGTATATAATTTGATTTTTAAAGAGGTATCAGCAGGGTTGACATCGTCATTTGAAAATCCTATTTTTTCTCCAATGGCGTCATATTTAAAATTAGCATTCACATCGTGCAATGCAAATATTTTAAAGTTCCTATTAGGTAAATTATTAAATTGAAACTCGCCAGATGATACTTTTTGAGCATACAATGGTGCTTCTTTGATGATTGCTGAATCTTTGATAGAATTAGGATAAAGCAATACCCAAGCTGCCGTATCTGCTTTGCCTGTAAATGCTTCTATAACCTTGCCTTTCAAACTCAAGGAATCAAAATAACTGCCTGTAGAAAAAGTAAATCCAATATTTTTAGCAGGATTGCCCTCATGTAAATCTTGAATAGCATTGCCAAGTGAAATTTGGTAGCTTGTATTTTTTTCTAACAAGGTATCGGCTAAATAAATAGTAACTGTTTTTTTATGACATGTAACAATCGGTTTATTTTTTACTAAGGGGGTTACCACCAATTGATTTTGAATATCTTTTAATTGAATAAATTCATCAAACTCAAATTGTATTTTTCCGCCTGTATAATTCAACAATGAATCTTTTTCGGATCTATATTTCAACTTAGGTGCAGTCACATCTTTAGCACCACCGGTGGGCGCAGAAATATTAGCACATGAATATAAAAATGTACTTAAGAGTAGGATAAATATAATCTTTGTAAAAAGAATCTTCATTTAATTGCAATAATAGGAAGTATATTTTGAAGATGGTAGATTCTGATTCATCTAAACATTTTTTTAAGGTTTAAAACCATATTATTTCAACATAAACAATATGATTTCATCCATCATTTTTTTAGAAATTGGTAATGTTGGGTTTTGATATGATGCATAATTATCTTCTGCTTTTTCTGATGCTATCTCCGTTAACAAATGGTTCATATTAGGAATTAATACCAATTTTGAATTTGGATTGGCTTTGTTTAAGGCCAATGCATTTTTTTCATCGACTTGCAAATCTTGTGTTCCATTTACAATAAGTATCGGACATTTTAATTTTTTAATTTCTTTGGTAGGGTTCAAAGCCATCCATGATTTTAAAAAAGGTTGTACACTCGGTCTAAATAAGGACTCTAAACCCATCAAATCATTCGCTACATTTTTTCCTTGTTGCAAGCTGTCTATTTTAGCATAAACAACATTTTTCATAGGACCTAATTTGTCTTTTAATTGCTCTTTTAATATTTCTGAAATTGGAAATCCACTCCCTGCAATGGATATGTATTTTTGGTTTTCTCTAACAGCCATCATGCCTACCAGAGATCCCTCGCTGTGCCCTGCTATTGCAATTTTACTAAATCGTGTATCCTCTTCAAAATGAGCAATAATGGCTTTCGCATCATCAATCATGATTTCAAAGTTTACATCTTCTTCCTTGAAGTTTTCAACCGCACTTTTGCCGATTCCTCGTTTGTCATAACGGTAAGTGGCAATTCCGTTTAAGGCAAATTGTGTAGCCATTTTTTTGTAGGCGTCACTTTTAAAACCTTGACTATTGCAATTCCTATCTGTAGGGCCACTTCCAGCAATAATAATGACGAGTGGAATCTTTGCGTTCGAATGGGCAGGCATAGTTAAGGTTCCTGATAAATTAACACCTTTTGCGGCAATACCCATTTCTAATTCATCAAAACCATGTGCTAAAGATAAAAATGGAATGCAAATAAATAATAACAATAGTCTTTTTTTCATATCTCAAAGATAATGAAAATTGTGGATTCATTATTTTTTCAAAGTCCAGAACCTGATACGATTCATCTTTCAAAGGTTTCTTCATTTTATGAGCTTCAACAAATAAAAAAAGGATTTGAGTTGCCTCAAATCCTTCAATAAAATGATAATTTATTTTTTCCAGTTTTTGTCAATTAAAAAAACAAATACTTCTTTAGGTCCATGAACGCCTACTACCAAAGTTTTTTCAATGTCTGCTGTTCTACTAGGGCCAGTCGTTAAACTGATCATCGATGGAATTTCGTTGTTGTATTTTTCTTTCAATAATGCAGTGGCATTGGATATATTCCAAACAAGTTGATTCGCAAAAGCAATGGTAATGTGTATAGGAGAATACACTGGCAGTGCTCTTCCATATTCTTGCCCGGATGACAAGATCACACTTCCAGTTCGAGCAACTAAACATTCACACAATGAAAGGCCAACTTCTATTTGACTCATGTCTTTCGATTCATTGATGAAATCCAATTGGTTTTCTTTGAATAATGCTTGCAAGAAAGCATCTTTTACATGAATCTGATTCCATTTCATGGCATCACGTAAGCTTTCTAATTGTTGAATCATTTCCGTTTCATCAGCGCAATACACAAATTTGCCGCCTAAGTTGCTAAACTCTTGCGCAAATTTCTCTTCGATGCTCATTTCTTCAGAAACATATATTTCTTCGTTTCTATCCGAGTCGGGGAAAGGCATAGGAAGGCTATTTTCTTCCAATGATTTTCGAATACTTCCTAAAATATTTTCTCTTGCTTGACTAGACATTTCTACAATATTTTTTATGCAATAGGAGTTGTTTCAGTAATTGTATCACTTTCATTTGACACTGTTTCAGCTGCAGTATCTTCAAAAAGTACAGGTTCTTCAAAAGGGCGTTTACCAATGAGTCTTTCCAAATCATCCTTGTATAGCACTTCTTTAATTAATAACTCTTCTGCAATAATTTTTACCGCATCCATTTTATCAGTCAATAAAGCAGTCACTCTTTTGTATGCTGTTTCAGAAAGTAAACGAACTTCATCATCAATGATTTTACCTGTTTCTTCACTGTAAGGTTTTTGAAAGCTGCCTTCACTTTGTGGATCATAAAATGAAATGTTTCCGATCTTAGCATTCATACCATAAATACTTACCATGGAATAAGCCATTTTCGTCACTTGTTGTAAATCGCTTAATGCACCGGTAGATATTTTTCCAAAAACTAACTCCTCCACCGCGCGGCCTCCTAAAGCCATTGCCATTCTATCTTCTATTTCTTCTTTAAGGGTTAAGTATTTTTCTTTCGGTAAATATTGTGCATAGCCTAAAGCTGCATCACCTCTTGGAACGATGGTCACTTTTACTAATGGATAAGCATGCTCTAAAAACCAACCAGATACTGCATGTCCTGCTTCGTGGTATGCAATCACTCGTTTTTCATCGGGTTGAATAATTTTATTTTTCTTTTCTAAACCGCCAATAATTCTATCTACAGCATCATTAAAATCATCTATATAAACTTCTGTTTTTCCTTTACGAGCTGCAATTAATGCGGCTTCATTACATACATTGGCAATGTCTGCTCCTGCAAAACCAGGCGTTTGGGCTGCCAATTTATGAATATCTAAATTGTCTGCTTTTTTTAATCCTTTTAAATGCACTTTAAATATGGCTTCACGACCCGCTAAATCAGGGATGTCAATAGAAATTTGTCTGTCGAAACGCCCTGGTCGAAGCAAGGCAGGATCTAATACATCTGGGCGGTTGGTAGCTGCTAACACAATAATGCCACTGTCTCCACCAAATCCGTCCATTTCAACCAACATTTGGTTTAATGTATTTTCACGTTCATCATTGGCCATCATTTGGTTTTTACCTCTTGCTCGACCAATGGCATCTATCTCATCAATAAACATAATACAAGGTGATTTCTCACGAGCTTGTTTAAATAAATCCCTTACTCGGCTGGCACCAACTCCTACAAACATTTCAACAAAATCAGATCCACTCATACTGAAAAAAGGAACTTGTGCTTCACCAGCCATTGCTTTGGCTAACAAGGTTTTTCCTGTACCTGGAGGGCCCACTAATAAACATCCTCTAGGAATTTTTCCTCCCAAGGCGGTATATTTTTTAGGGTTTTTGAGGAAATCTACGATCTCCATAACTTCTCCTTTTGCTTCATCCAAACCTGCTACATCGCTGAAGGTAATATTTACTTTAGTTCCTTTGTCAAACAATTGCGCTTTGGATTTACCGATATTAAAAATACCACCTGGTCCGCCAGAGCCACCGGCTCCACCACCCATTTTGCGCATCATTAAAACCCACAAACCAATCATAATTGCAATTGGTAACAGAAACTGAATTAATACGCCAACAATGCCACTTTTATTGTCTTCGGCATAGGTAACTTGTATAGATTCATTATTGGCGTAATTGGCAGCAATTTGCGCATCCTTCAAATCGTTTCTTAACTGCTCAATATTCCCATAAGAAAATATGTAATGAGGACCTTCGATATTTTTTTTCAATTCTTTGTTTAAGAATTCGCTGTTGCTAGCCAATTTCAAAGAATCTTTATTGAGGTAAACCTCTACCGTTTTTGCATACACAACCAAACTATCAACCATGTGCTTTGTGATAAAGCGATTGTTGATGGTTTGAAAGCTCTCTTCTTTGGCATTTCTTGTTAAGTCTTTGCCATAAAATTGAAATACCAGTAAAGCCACTGCAAAGGCACCATAAATCCACCATAAATTAAATTTTGGTCCTTTTTTGGGTGAATTGTTAGCGTTTCCAACAGGGTTTTGGTTGGGTGTCGGTACCGAATTTTGTGTTTTTTTATCTTCCATGTTGTTTGCTACTTAAAGCGTTCTTTAAATTAATGATGTTCTTTTTTTTCTGCGTCTTGCCACAAATCTTCTAAATTGTAAAATGCCCTTGTTTCAGGAGTCATGCAATGAACTACGACATATACATAATCCACTAATATCCATTTTTCACCAGATTTTCCTTCTACTTTATGAGGCCATTCTCCACAAGCATCTTTTACTTCTTTTTCGATATTATCGGCAATGGCCTTTATTAAATTGGGATTGCTACCTTCACAAATGATGAAATAATCTGCTACTGCTTCAGGTATTTTTTTAAGGTTCAAAGAAATAATTTCTTCTCCTTTTTTATCTAAAATAGCTTCAATAATTGTTTTAATAATTTTGCTGCTCTGTGTGAGTTTAGATTTTGTCGCTTTCTTGTCGCCTGTTGTCGTTTTCAATGTATAATTTTTGTTACTTCGTGTTATTTTAATAATTTACAAACTTAAACAAAATTACTGAATGCAGAAGGGTTCGCTTATTGGGGATGTAATTATTGAATTATCTGAAATAGATAGTACCAATAACTATGCCATGCGATTAATAGATGAAGGAATGGCAGAGCATGGTATGGTTGTACGGGCCGATTTTCAAACAAAAGGAAAAGGCCAGTTAGCCAATTTGTGGTTAGCTGAGGAAAGTAAAAACTTATTGATTTCTATAATCATTGATACGAGGGCATTTGCGATAGAAAAACAGTTTTTTTTAAATGCCGCTACTTGCCTTTCGGTAGCCGAAATGTTAATGACGAACTATAATATTCCGCATGTCAGTATCAAATGGCCCAATGACATTTATGCAGGAGATAAAAAAATAGCGGGCATTTTGATCGAAAATAGTTTAAGGGGATCCCAATGGACCAATGCAGTGGTAGGCATTGGGTTAAATGTGAATCAGGCCGTTTTTTCTGATTTAAACCGAGCGACTTCTCTGTTTAATCAAACGCAAGAAAAACAAAAAGTAAAATCAGTTTTGAAGAACTTACTCAAAATCCTCAACAAACATTTTTTAAAAATAGGAAACGATGAGCAAGCACTTTTTGAAGCATTCAACCAAAACTTATATAAAGTCAATAAAGAAATCGTTTTTACTAAAAAAAATGATTGGTATAAAGGAATCGTAAAAGGGGTGAATGTGCAAGGTGAATTAGAATTGGAGGTAGAGGGGAAATTAAAACGTTATAAACACAAAGAAATAGAATTGGTGTTGTCGTAAATGAGTAATTAATATAAAAATCCGAAGTTGTTGAAGATATTAATTTCTAATTTTATTCTCAAAAATTGGTATTCTCTTATTACCTGCCATCTTTACATTGAATAAATGACAAACCATTGTATTAAATTATCTAGAAATCAATTAATATTGTGCTAGATATAATTTGAAAATTTGAAACTGACTGGTCGATTATTATTGCTTAACTGTTTGTCGATTTTTTTATGGACACAAATAGTTGTTGCGCAAACAAAAAAAGCAACAAAACCCCTTGTTGAAAACATACCTACAAATGAAGCGCTAAGCATTATTTCATTTGAAGTGCTGAGCACGGGTGATACCATCAATCGCATGGATTCAAAAAATAATAAATTAGGTAAATGGATCATCACCAAAGAAGCAAAATATGGTGAAGAAGGCTTCTTGGAATCTGGCATGTATAATAAAAATAATAAAGAAGGTATTTGGAAAACATACACATTATCGGGTCAGATGATATCAATCGAAAATTTTAAATCCGACAGGCGAAATGGGGAAGCACAATATTTTGAGAATGGGTTTTTATATTGTACCGGTAATTATTTAGCCTTGAGTGCAAAAAATGAATACGATACCATTCTGGTAGAAGACCCCGTGACCAATATTTCGAAACCCGTTCGAATTAAAACCGATGTAGGCAGTGTGCGCCACGGAAAATGGACCTACTATTCGCCCGAGCGTAAAACAATAGAAAAGGTATTGGAATATCAAGCCGATGAAGTGATTTATGAACAAGCATATACAAGCAAATTGGATAGCACGTATCTAGAAAAAAAGATGAAAAATCTCCCCCACATCAGCAATCAGGCTCCTAATAATGTATGGCATGTTGACAAAAATAAAAAGTCGGTAAAGTATACCGATATACCTGAAAATACAAAGTCGGTGGTACCCAATGTTCGTAAAAAATAATCTATAATTACAGTATTTTCTTTTTTATACTCCTTGCTTATTGTAGGATTACAGTGCGTATATCAACAAGAATTATGTAAGGCTTTTTTAATAAAATACCTATCTATTATATAGCAGATTAGTTTATCTTTTTCGTCTAAAATCGCCTCGTTTCCATGCCCTAAAAAACTCCATCCAAGCCAAAGGAGAAAAAATAGTCATTGGGGGTTGTTGTCCTGCCCAATAATTTTTATTCGCAACCATGTTTTGATAAATTTGTTGGCTCTCACGGCCATCTCTCGGCAAGGTTGCTAATAGTACTCTCATTGTTTGAAACTCAGTATTTTTTCGAGCGGTTTCATATTTATCATCAGGTATATCCATGGTAGTAAATGCTTTTTCAAATTCTTCTTTGCTTAATTGCGGTCGTATGATGGTATTGGCTAAAAAGAAAGTGTCTTGTGTCATTAATTGAATCACCGAATATCGATTGGTTGTTAAATTATTGGGGATTACAAATTGTTTTTTTCGAAAGCCTAAATATGAAAATTCTAAGGTATCCCCCTTTTCTGCAATAATTGAAAAAACCCCTTTATCAGTTGTTCGGGTGCCTGATTGTTTTGAACGAATATAAACATTCACATAAGGTAAATACATTAAGCTGTCGCTGCTCATGACTACACCAGTTAACTCCACCATTTTCTCAAAACCAAATTGAGCAAAACTGGCTTTAGTGAAGCAGCAAATGATTATAGATAAAAAAAATATTTTTTTCACTATTCAAAAATAATGATAAATCAAGATTAAAACGTTTTCTATTACCTTTGCCAGCAACTTTTAACAATAGTTTAGAATGATTACAACAGAAAAAGTACTTCTTGCCTTAGGACAGGTGCAAGAACCGGATTTAGGAAAAGATTTAGTGACATTAAATATGGTAAAAGATATTGTCATCGATGGCATGAATGTATCATTTACGGTAGTACTTACAACGCCTGCTTGTCCGATGAAAGATTTAATACGCAGTGCATGTGAAAATGCCATTAAAATATTGGTAGATAAAAATGCCATTCCAACCGTACATTTCACGGCCAATGTAGTGAGTAATCGTAAGGATAATCAGGCAACATTGCCGAATGTAAAAAATATAATTGCAGTCGGCTCAGGTAAAGGAGGAGTAGGAAAATCAACGGTTTCAGTCAATTTAGCATTGGCTTTGGCAAAAGATGGTGCGAAAGTAGGGCTTATGGATGCAGATATTTATGGGCCTTCGGTTCCCATTATGTTGGGTATAAAAGGTGAGCGTCCTTTAATGAAAGA
>Ga0114980_10003754_pt1 | contig 10334 bp, 8 predicted proteins | sample S_140806_EF_Meta_FD_87018 | JGI IMG/M metagenome (GOLD analysis project Ga0114980, IMG submission 87018) | Freshwater microbial communities from Lake Simoncouche, Canada to study carbon cycling - S_140806_EF_MetaG | ecosystem: Environmental > Aquatic > Freshwater > Lake | place: Lake... | reverse complement strand
CGAGCTTAGCCGTTACGCCTTCAGGTAAGGTCTTTCCCTTGATCTCATCCTTTTCGGTGACTTCGATCTCGTAGTCAGGTTGATTTTCGATGGAAAGAATGAACTTGCCGTTGTCGTATTTGATTTCGCCATCGCCGACAGGTCCCTGCATGTCAACGGAGTACTTGCCCAGAATGTCTGGAAGTTTCTTCGTCTCGGCTGGCTTTTCTGCTGGCTTCTCAACGGGCTTTTCGGCTGGTTTCTCAGCTGGCTTCTCGACAGGCTTGACAGCGGCGGTCAGAGGCGTTGCGCCATCCTTTTGGAACTGAACCTTGTTGCCTTGGAACGTTAGATCGATTCCGTTTGGCTTCTTGTCTGCATCACGGACGATTTTCGCATCGACCTGTCCAGCAAGAATCGGATTGTAGAGGGAATCGTCTTCCTTCAGCTCAACAGGAATCGCCGGATATCCGGTTGCCTGCATCGTGAGGGAGCCGCCATCGTTGACTAGGTCGATCACATTTGGCTGACCAGCAACCGTGTACTTACCAAGGACTGCCTTTTCGCGCTCGCCAAGTTCCTTCGCAGGAGCTGGTGTTGGAGCAGGCGTTGGTGCTGGCTTTGGAGCGGCAGGCTTTGTCTTTGCAGGAGCCTGTGGTTTGGAATTGCTCTTTTGCGGCTTGGCTGCTGGCTTGTTGGTTTTGGTCTGTGCAGCGGCTGGCAGTGTGGCCAGTGCGGCGAATCCGATGATGGCAAATAGGGATAGCTTCATCTTTGTACTAATAACCTCGTTGTTGGTTTTGGGTGCCACACTGCGCGCGCGCAGGGGATGTCTCATCTCCAGCATACCCTGTTACGCTAAACTGTACAGCGTTCAGCGATTAACATCGGTGCGGTTAACATCATGTAAATTAGCAAATTTCCGCCATCTGGCATAGAGTCCTGCAATGTCTGCACAAAGAAGTGAAACTACTGCCGCTCTCAAAGATCCCTATGCCTATGATGCAACCGCGGTGGAAGCACCTCCGGTAACCTTCCGGGATTCGATAAAGCGCATTGGCCCAGGGATGATTCTTGCGGCATCCATTGTCGGTTCGGGCGAGCTAATCGCTACGACATCGCTCGGTGCCGAAGTTGGAATGACGTGCCTCTGGCTAATCATCATCAGCTGTCTCATCAAGCCAGCGTTGCAGGCCGAGATGGGCCGTTTTACGATTGCAACTGGCAAAACGGGCCTTGGCGGGTTCAACCTGATGCCCGGTCCAAAGGTTGGTGTGTCTTGGGTGGTGTGGCTTTGGGTAGCCATGATCTTGATGACGTTGTTCCAAATCGGCGCGATGTTTGCGGGTGTTGGCCAAGTTTTACATACGATTTTTCCAGCAGTAGGGATTGATATCTGGGTTATCGCTCTGTATGCATTTTCTCTCTGGCTATTGCTTGGAGGAGGCTACAGCCGGGTTGAGGGTATTGCTAGCGTTAAAGTTGGGCTATTTACGTTCATCACTGTACTCAGTGCCGCAATTCTGCTCAAGCGTCCAGGATCGCTGACGGCTGCCGATTTTGCAAATGGCCTTTCTTTTCACCTGCCATCAACCGGCATGAAGACCGCTGTAGCGGTGTTTGGTATTACGGGAGTCGGCGCGGCAGAGCTGTTCATGTACCCCTACTGGTGCATCGAAAAGGGCTACGCACAATCGACGGGCGAAAATGATTTCACACCAGCATGGCGGGACCGTGCCCGTGGCTGGGTCCGGGTGATGCACCTCGACATCGTCGCCAGCATGATTATCTACACCTTTGCCACAGCGGCGTTTTATCTACTTGGCGCGGGTGTTCTCCATCCTCAAGGGTTGATCCCCAAGAGCAAGGAGATGATTGCTACGCTGAGCCATATGTATACAGACACGCTTGGCCCGTGGGCGCTGTGGGTGTTTTACGTCGGCGCGATTGCCACGCTTTATGGCACGATTTTCGCTGCGACGGCGAGTAACTCACGAGTTTTTGCGGATGTCACAACTCTGCTGGGCGTCTTCAAGTCCGATGACTATGCATCGCGCGTAAAGTGGCGAAACCGCTTTGTTGTGGTGCTGTTGACGATTCCAACGGCGCTGCACTTTTTGCGTATCGATCCTACACAAATGGTCAAAATGGGCGGGATTGCGCAGGCAGCGATGCTACCGATTATCGCGGTCACTGTGATGACACTACGCCAAAAGAATCTGCCCAAAGAGCTCAAGTCGACGGGCGTGACGGCTGTTACCCTTTGGGTCGCAAGCATTGTAACAATTGTGATGATGCTCTTTTACGTTGCCAAACTTTATACTGGATAGTGGGCATCAGGTTGTCCCTAAGACCTCAAGTCGACGGGCGTGACGGCTGTCATACGGTGGATCACAAGCATTGTGAGGATGGTGATGACGGTCTTTTACTCCGTCAAGGTCGTCATGGGGTAATGCGACAACGGTTCATCATACGATTCTTTGCTCAACGCAACCGTCTTCCTACGGGTCTTGCTTCAGGATGAACAGCTTGAGGATAACTACGCCTGCAGGCAACAGCCACCAGGTTCCAATAACCAGTGCAACGATACGGAAAACCAAGCTGATTGGCGACTTTCCCTGCCTGTCAAAGTCCGTCGCCCACATCCAGGCCACGCGGGCAAGCCAAACGGATGCAATGACAACGAGTGGAACCATCACGGATGCGAGCACATACAGAGTGTATCAATGAACATCACGCGATAGCCGCCTCCCGGACCCGAGGGGTTTTTGGAGTGCGGATTCGATACATCGCTGCTGGCTGTACGGACGCGCGCAACCTCGTGGCAATCGCTGGAATACCCCAGTGGTGCGGCGGTTGATCTAGGACGGCAAGCGGGGCTTGCATCGAAGCCCACTCGCCAATCGGCATTTTGTCCTCTTCTGGGACCAGATCATCCGAAAGAAGCTCCTCATCATGAATGACACAGCGCTGCTCTGTCAACGCATAAACACGCCGCGCCGGATCAACACCAAGATATGTCCATGTCCGGATCGTACGACCACCTGCATCGGTAGATTCCGACATCGCAAGTACATCCCACGATTGAATCGTGCGGGCAATACGGCGAAGCAGCCAGCTGCCATCGTTGTGTACGGTATATGTCTTCATACAGATGTCCCCCAAAAACAAGTGCGTTACGATGGATAACTCTTGTGGATGGTGGGAATCCGGAAGGGGTTGCGGTAAAAATGTTTGCCGAATGTTTGCCAAATTTCAGGAGCCAAAAAATGCGAAACAAAATCAGAATTGGGATCGTTGGATGCGGACAAATTGCGCAGCAGCACTTGCTGAATTATGCCGCCATCCCGGATGCCGAAGTCGTTGCCATCGCCGACAGTGATTCCGAAACCCTGGCAGCAACCGCAGCCAAATTCGGCATTGCTGAAACCTACAGCACTCTTCAAGCGCTGCTTGAAAACGCATCCTTGGATGCCGTCGATGTTTGCCTCCACAACAACTACCATGCGGATGCTGCCATCCGGGTGCTGGAAGCGGGTCTGCATTGCTACTCTGAAAAGCCGATGGCCGGTTCCTATGCGGATGGACTTGCGATGCTGGATGCATCCCATCGGACTGGCAACATGCTCCATATCCAGCTAGCGCTCATTTACTCGGATGAAACCCGTGCTGCCAAAACTCTCATCGATGGTGGTGCAATCGGGGATGCGTATTACGCTCGTGCGACCGGGCATCGGCGACGCGGGCGGCCTTACGTGGATGGCTATGGCAAACCCAGTTTTGTCCAGCGCGACATTGCGGCAGGCGGTGCCCTCTTCGACATGGGCGTTTATCACATTTCCGAAATGCTGTATCTCCTTGGAAATCCTGGGGTCCTACGGGTCAGTGGGCGGACATTTCAGAAGGTCGAACTCGATGAGCTTCGCGCGCAGGCCGGGCGCTATTCTGTGGAGGAGCTTGGGTGCGGCTTTGTCAACTTTGCAAATGGCGCACTGCTTGAAATTGCCGAAGCCTGGGCCATTCACTTGGACAGTTTTGAAGGCTCATTCATTGTTGGAGACAAAGGCGGTATCCGATTGCGGCCATTTTCGCTGCATCAACCACATGGCGACATCGATGTCTCAGGCGGCGCTGATCTAGACGCTTTCACATATCGAACGCGCAAGCTGCGCTCGGATGACAACAATACGGACCCATTGGAAAGCAGCCAAACGCATTGGATTCTCGCACTCCAGGGCCGTACCGACCTCCTTAACACAGCAGAGCTTGCGCTCAACACAATGCTTGTTTCGGAAGGCATTTACCTTTCAGAAGAACTCGGACGGGAAGTCACCGTGGATGAAATCAAAGAGCGGTCCGTCGCACGGAGGCTGCCGGTGTAAAGTTGCGTCGATGGAAACCTGTCAGCCTACAGACGGGCTACACTGAATCGAAGCCATTCCCACTTCAGTGGGTCATAAGTCATCAAAGGAATATCAAATGTTTTTTCGTAGACAAGAACCAAATGATGCTAAGCGGGATGGCCACCTGGTCACGCTTACCCACCCAGTCCCCACGCTCACTGGAGTCAAGTCGGAATGGCTAAACACCGACAAACCCGTTGTGTTTACGCCCGGAAATGTTTCCATTGTCCACTTCTGGACTTTCGGCTGTATCAACTGCAAGCGTAACCTCCCCCATTACCAAAGCTGGTGGAATGCTTATCGCAAGGAGTTCTCTGATGGCCGCCTACAAATGGTCGGTGTTCATACGCCTGAGCTCGAGGATGAGCGAAAGTTCGAACGCGTCGTCGCAGAAGTCAAAAAGAACAAGATTGAGTACCCCGTTCTCGTAGATGCCAAGGAAGAAAACTGGAAGCGGTGGCAACAATCAATGTGGCCGACGGTCTACCTCATTGACAAGTATCAACGCGTTCGCTACTACTGGAACGGTGAGCTCGAGTGGCAAGGGGCCGGTGGCTACAAAAAGCTCACACGGTTTATTGAGGAGCTTCTCATTGAGAAAGGCACTCCAGCAAAACCAAAGCCATAACGATAATGGGTCATCGCAGCCCCATAGCTCGGCAGCTTATGCGAGAGGCTTAGCTTCCTTGGCGATGAAGACATCCGGGAAGTCAGCGGCACGCTTGTCCCCAGGCGCCCGCAATGCTGCTTGTCCACCGGCATCCGGCCTTAGCGGAATCTGCATCCCACCCGTGCGCTCAAGCAGCTTGAATAGCTGGTCATTCATTTTGTTGACAATCGGCCGATACTTCGCATCCTGTGCAAGGTTTTTTGTTTCCAACGGATCCGTCTTTAGGTTGTAAAGCTCATCCAAATCCCAGAGACCTTGGACACGGATGTACTTCCACTCCTCAGTACGCAGCGCATGAACCGTTGGCGTTTGTGGGAAATCTCGCTCCCAGTAGTATTCATACAGTACACCATCGCGCCACGGGACATTTGTCCGGCCCTCGAGTAATGGTAGGTAAGATGAGCCATCCATATTTGCGGGAGCCTTGACACCCGCGATGTCAAGAAATGTCGGTGCAAGATCAATGTTTGCCACGACTTGCGGCAACGCTCTGCCGGCTGGAAATATTTTCGGACAGCGCATTAGGAGAGGAACACGCATCGACTCCTCGTATGCGGTCCGCTTGTCAATCAGGCCATGCTCACCGAACGCAAAGCCGTTGTCTCCCATAAAGATAACCAATGTGTTATCGAGAATGCCTTTGGATTCAAGTGCAGCAAGAATTCTGCCGACTGATTCATCAACAGCTAGCAATGTCTCACAATAGCGCCGATGATACTCTTGGACATCCAGCTTGCCATGATACGGAAAGTCAACGCCATGGTGGCTTGAGCGTTGATCGCTTACCCAGCGTGGACGGCCCTGTGGATCGATGTCCTTTGCCTGCGAAACGGGTGTCGGGATGGACTTTCCGGCGTAACGGCCCTTATGACGCTCCGCGGGCACGAAGTTTGAGTGAACCGCCTTGTGGCTGACATAAGCAAAGAATGGCTGGTCCTTTGAGAGTGATTCGAGCCAGCTGATGGTGTAGTCCGTCAGCTCATCGGTGATATAGCCCTTTTGCGGAACTTTCATCCCATTGACATTTAGACCGCCTGGATTTGGCAAATAGGTCCCCTGCCCACGAAAACTGACCCAGTGGTCGAACCCGCGCTGCGGCGCATCGGTGTCGCCACCCATATGCCATTTCCCGAAAAATGCCGTCTTGTAGCCGTTCTTTTGGAGTATCTGCGGAAAGAACACAACATCTTTTGAAACAGGATTGTTGTTATCTACAACCCTGTGCTTATGCGCGTACATCCCGGTCAGCGTCGAACACCGGCTTGGTGAACACAAAGCTGTTGTCACACAAGCGTTACGCGCCCAAATGCCTTCCTTACCCAAGCGGTCGATGTTTGGCGTCTCGACGTAGGGATGTCCAGCGATGGAAAGACAGTCGTAGCGGAGGTCATCAATCAGGATATAGACGATGTTGGTCTTCGGTGCTCCTGACCGTATGTCCAGCTCGGAAACAGTCGCATCAGCTGGCAGCGATGGAAGCGTGGCTACAGCGCCAGCAGTGGATGCTAGCTTCAAAATGTCTCGTCGGGTGATGGATGCCATACCTGCTGATTAGACACAGCAGCGTCAAGTCCCTTGTGTTAATGGGCTTCGAGGCGCACCGACCCCGCAGGCAGCTTGGCATTCATGCCAAACCCCACCCAGACAGGCTCGGGAACCAACCTGATACCAAACCGGTTTTGCACCGCGTCCTGGACTTTGATCGCCGCTTCAGCCACATCGCCCGCCGCCGCGCCATCCTCCGTCACCAATGCCAACACGTGCTTGTGTGAGAGGCGAACACAGCTCGCAAGCTCCATCCCGCGGTAGAGGCCAGCATGCTCCATCAGCCAAGCAGCAGATAGCTTTACGGAGGCACCACTCGCGCTTGCGCCCACATCCCAGCGCGGCACGATTTCGTCTGGAAAATCAGAGACAATTCGATCCGCATCGACAGCATCGACAATCGGATTCCGGAAAAATGACCCTGCACTTCGGCTATCGGCATCATCCGGGGAGACAACCATCCCCTTACGCCGGCGGATTGCACGGACCAAATCAGCCACATGCCAGAGCTCACACGCTCCAGCATCCAGGGCGGCACGCCGTACCTCGGGATACGCAAGGCAGGGCTCTCCCCGCTCCTTGAGTACAAATCGGACATCCGTGATCACAAACCGTCCGGTGTCTGTGCTGTTGAAACGGCTATGCCGATATGCAAAGTCGCAGTCACTTGCGCTTAGTTCGACAAGCGCATCGGTTTGCGTATCGATGGCCATAACGGTCTTGATGACGGCTGCGACTTCCTGGCCATATGCCCCAACATTTTGGATGGGAGTTGCACCGACCTGACCCGGGATACCTGCAAGGCATTCAATCCCTTGGAAATTACGTGCCACTGCCCAGTCCACAAAGGCATCCCACGGCATCCCGGCCGGGACGAAGACATCCACAATACCCGCATCGGTTGATAGGATTTCAGGCTCACCCGCTGCCAGTTGCAGGACGCCAACCGTTGCTGGGTCATCGGAGACAACACAGTTGCTCCCGCCGCCGAGGACGAACGGCGTCAGAGCAGCCTGGCGGATGACGAGGAGCGCATCAAGCGCCGCTTGTGCATCGTTGGCGATGTGCCACGCCCCGGGAACTCCACCAACTCTTAGCGTAGTCGCTTCGGAAAGTGGGCGCGGCTCGGGCATGTCAGGCAGTCCGGAGGACGAAGTAGTGCTTTTTGCCGGCCTTGAGCTGATCGCCAGTTGTCACATTTACCAAAATTTTGGTATCCGAGTGCTTTTCACCATTAATGGACAGTCCACCCTGCTCGACCAGCCGGCGGGCATCTCCATTGGATGCACAGACACCCAGCTCAACCAACAACGCGACAGGCGCAATTGAGTTGGAGCTCACGGTGTGCTCAGGAGCATCATCTGGGAACTGGCGCCCGCTATGGACTTTCTTCCACTGCTCGGATGCCGCATCCGCGGACTCCAAGCCGTGATAAATCGCCACGATGGCATGTGCCAGCTTATGCTTCGCTTCCATCGGGTTGCTTCCAGCCGCCAGCCATTCAGAATAGGTCTCTACCGGGACATCTGTACAGAGGAGGAACCAGTCTCCCATCAGCTCATCCGCGAGGGACATCACCTTGCTATACTGATCAATCGCCGGCTCAGCAATGCCGACGTAGTTACCAAGCGACTTGGACATTTTCTTCTGGCCATCGAGACCAACCAGCAACGGCATGAAGAAGCCAATTTGCTGATCCTGACCACTTTCAGCTTGGAGATCGCGTCCAGTGAGGATGTTGAATGTCTGGTCCTGGCCACCCATTTCGATGTCGGCTTCGATTGCGACCGAGTCGTAACCTTGTGCGAGCGGATAGAGGAGCTCATGAAGGGAAATCGGCGCACCAGCATCCCAGCGCTTGCGGAAATCTTCACGCGTCAACACCTGTGCGACGGTCATTTTGCTGGTGAGCTTGACCAGATCGGCAAAGGACAGCTTGCCTAGCCACTCGCTGTTGAAGCGAATATCAGTTTGGGAACGGTCAAGAATCACGGAGAGCTGATCGACATAGGTTGTCGCATTCTCGCGAATTTGTTCTTCGGTCAGCATCGGGCGTGTTGCCGAGCGGCCCGATGGATCTCCGATCAGCGTTGTGTAGTCCCCGATGATGATTGTGACGCGGTGTCCGAGGTCTTGGAACTGGCGGATTTTCCGCAACACGACGGCAAAGCCGAGGTGGATATCGGGGGATGTCGGGTCAAGACCAAGCTTTACAACAAGTGGCTTGCCGGTTTTCGCCGACTTTTCTAGCTTGGCACGGAGGCCATTTTCGGGAACGATGAGGGATGCTCCGCGCTTAAGGAGCTCTACTTGCTGGTCAAGATTCACGCCGGCATTGTATCGTTGACAGCGCGGGGGCTTCTAGCCCCCAGCGCCTGTGATTGGTTTGCTTGCGGCAGGAGGTGCGGCTGGAGTCTCAGTTGCATCACTGCTGTCCCCAGCACCGAAAATCTTCTTTCCACCTGCGCCACCGGATCCACCATAGGCATTTGGTTTCTTGCCAAGCGCGGTGATAGCAGCCTTGTCAGCACCAGATGCCTCAGAGTTTGGGTACGACACTACGGATACATCGCCATCGGAGACGAAGCGTGTCATCCGACCACTGGAGAGCTCTGCCACCCAATAGGAAAGGCCAAATTTGAGGTCTTCCGGAGTGATGCGCTCGATGCGTACGGGATTGAAGCCTTTTGCAGCGGGCGAGAGCATCGGGCGCCAAGCTGCCTGGCAGACAGCGGTATGCGTGTAACTGCCACCGGTGCCAGTGCCCTTCGCAAGGAACTTCCAGTCAGCACGATTTCTTGGATACACACCATATGGGTTTGCAAGACTGGTGATTTGTACATCGGAGACGTAAGCCTTGACCGCTTTCTGTGCAGCAGAGAGTTCATCCTGCAGCTTTTTAGCCGTCATCCTACCAAACGACTTGTGTCGTAATGAGTGATTACCGATTTCACAACCCTTTGACATCAGGTACTTGATCTTGTCGCTGCCGAGTCCAACCTGTCCAAATGGCTCAAGGGTCTTTTCAGACTTTGGCAGGACAAAAAATGTTGCGACGGGTTTCCAATCGGTGTTCGCCTTGCAGAACTTCTCGATGATGCCGTAGGCGCTTTCGGAGTCCACGGTGTAGGATTCGGATGCCTCAATCAAGCGGAGTTGCGACTCACGGGCATCATCAAATGTGATGACCACCGGGCTCTTGCCAGCGGGGACATCCATGGAGCCATCCACCACACTGCGCAGCGTCACAGGATAGAAACCCTTGTCATGCAGCAGCTGGAGGTCCTTCTCAAAGGATGCCTTGGTGCGGTTCATTTTGGTGTTTTTACCGACCTTGTCATTGACATCGTGGTACATGACAACCGGTATCCGACCAAGCTCATTGGCACGTACCGCCGCGGCATCCACCATGGGGCGCTCAGGTGCTGCTGGCGCGTGAACCATTGGCTTAGGAGTTTCCTTGCGGCACCCGGCAAGGGCGAATAATGTGACCGAAAATGCGACAACAACACCAACCTTGACCATTGGGGATTACCTCGGGAATGAGTGCATTTATTCTATCGCCGGGCGTTCAACGTGCCACGCTCACCAATGGCAAAATCAGGCGTCATAATAGTGATTGCAGGCTGCTTATGACTGTCCCCACCGACGGCTGTTGCATCCGCTAACAGGAGACACGTGTGCGCAAGCCATCCACCCGAAAATTTCAGTTAAGCCCAACCAAAATCCGCACCTAT
>Ga0114980_10003752_pt1 | contig 10340 bp, 6 predicted proteins | sample S_140806_EF_Meta_FD_87018 | JGI IMG/M metagenome (GOLD analysis project Ga0114980, IMG submission 87018) | Freshwater microbial communities from Lake Simoncouche, Canada to study carbon cycling - S_140806_EF_MetaG | ecosystem: Environmental > Aquatic > Freshwater > Lake | place: Lake... | reverse complement strand
TGATATTTTAATTTAATAAAAATATAATAATAAAAATCAAAATTGTTAATTTAAAATAAAAAATATAAAATAATCATAACGCGTATGTATAAATTAATACATTTTTTACTCAAAAACAATAAAAAGTTATTATTATATTTTTTGAAAAAATAAAATTATTTACTAATATTATAATATGCCAGGTTCGTCTGTTAGCTTGTCTGCAAATACTTCTTTAAATCAATCTGTTCTACTGACTTGGGTTAATAATGGCTATCCTGTTACTACTATCGGTGATGTCGCCGGATACGTTACAGTTATAGACACAACTTATGATACTTCTGTTCCTGTAGATGTATACTTAACATATGATGATATAGTGTCAGGACAATTTACTGTTGAAAACTTAATAAATGGCAGATTATATGCTTTTACTTTATCTATTTATACAACAGATTTCGAGACAATTGTTAAAAGTAATATTGTTTTAGATACACCTGCTGATGTTCCACAAGCTCTTGTAATAACTGCACCTGGAGATGCTGATGAAATTCCAAATGTGCGTGGTGGTGGTATTATTGATGTAAGTTTAAACGTAAAAGTAACTATAGGTTCAAACGGTGGTTTACCTATAGAAAAAATTTATTTATATTTAGTTGATACTTCGAACTATGTTTCTACTACATATTTATATTTAAGTAGTAATTATTATTTTACTGAAGGTAACTTATGTTTATTACCTGTTAGTGGCTCGCTAAATAAAAAATATTACATATATGGTGAAGCAATTAATGATTCCGGATCTAGTAAACCATCAAATAGAGTTATATTGGATACAACAAATAAGCCACCTGACGTAAAAGTTAGTTCTATTGTTAGTGGGTTAAATTCTTCAATGCAAGTCAGTTTAGAATTAATCAATGGTCCAAGTTTTTATAGATTAGTTAAAGCATCGGTATTAGTGTGGGATATATCTGCGAATGGAGATACAACAAACACAACAAACTGGAGTTCTATTACTGCTGTCGATTTTACTGCGACGGATAGTAATGGATCATTAATTTTAAACAATTTAACTATAAATGGATTACAAAATGGACGCGCATATCGCGTGGCAGCTTACGTTACGAACGTATTCCAAAATGGTAATAAAACTAATTTTAATGTGATACAACAAACAAAAACAGGTGTCCCGGTTAGATTTCCTGTTTTTAATGACTTTAATAATAACTTTAGTCTTAGTAAAACATTAAATACAAGTTTAGAAAATCCTAACGGTATTTTAACAGTAACATCTTCTTCTAACTTATCTGGTGTAACATCTAGGGGATATTTTACGTTTGACCCTATTTATGATGTTTCTCTTACTGATCTTTCTGATTATTCTGCTGAAGTTAGTTCTGGAACACCATTTTCTTGTATTGCTAATGGTGTTGATGTTAAACCAGAAACAAATTATTTCGCTTATATTACTGTAAAAACAAATATTACTGGTAATTTACTAAACTACTGGTCTAATTCACAAACGCATTATGTTATGAGCACACCAGTGCAGGTAAGTACTACAGGCAAACCATCTGATATGATAGTTAGTTCTGTTACAAGTGGTCTAGACAGTAAATTACGTGTTTCATTGACACGTGCAGATGGTTCTACAAGTGCTTTAACATCTGTTACAATTTTATTATGGAATATAACTAGTCGTAGTTATAATAGTTCAACACCTTCAAATTGGAGTTCACATGACGTATCTTTGAACTTAACACCTGTTAATGGTGTCATTAATTTGAGTAATATAGATGTTACTGGTTTACAAAACGGACATGCGTACCAAGTTGCAGCTTATGCTACTAATTCTTCTGGTAATAGTTATTACAGTTCGTTTGCTCCATCACAAATGAAAACAGGTGTTCCTGCTATATTACCTGTTCTTTCTGATTTTTCAAATAATTTTAGTCTCACTAAAATATTAAATTCAAGTTCAGGTAGTCCTAATGGTATTTTGACAGTTAACTCTGCTAACGTATCTAATGTAACCACTTCAGGACATTTCACTATTAATCCTGTTTATGATATTTCGTTCAGTGACCTTTCTGCTTATTCTAACTTAGTAACCTCTGCAACTCAATTTCCTTATAATGTTAATAGTGTTAATGTACCTGCAGGTGTTAATTATTACGCTTCTATTACTGTAAAAACAAATATTACAGGAAATTTACTTACTTACTGGTCTAACCCAGAAAGTCAATATGTATTAACCCCTATAAATGTAAATACTACAAGCAAACCATCTGATATGATAGTTAGTTCTGTTACAAGTGGTCTAGACAGTAAATTAAGCGTTTCATTGACACGTGCAGATGGTTCTACAAGCGCTTTAACATCTGTAACAATTTTATTATGGAATATAACTCTTCGTGGTAATAACTATACTAATTCAGTACCTTCAGATTGGAGTTCACATGATGTTTCTTTGAATGTTTATCCATCAAACAATACTATTAATTTAACTAATATAGATGTTACTGGTTTACAAAACGGACATGCGTACCAAGTTGCAGCTTATGCTACTAATTCTTCTGGTAATAGTTATTACAGTTCGTTTGCTCCGTCACAAATGAAAACAGGTGTTCCAGCTAGATTACCTGTTCTTTCTGACTTTTCAAATAATTTCAATATTACAGGTACAATGTCAACAGATAGTAATACAACAAACGGACAATTAAATATAACTTCTGAAAAGAATGCATCACAGTTTAATAGCATTTTTACAATAGCACCTACATACCAGTTGCGTTTATATTCTTCTGCTTATATAGAAACGACAATAGAGAATATAGCACAAGGTTCGCCTTCATTAAATAAATCCAATATTGTAGTTGTTTCAGGTCTAAATTATTATGGTTCAATTATCGTTAATACTACTATTCCTTCACCTCTCGCACAATATTGGTTAAATGGTACATTACAGTATCAATTATCTACAATTACTATTGGTCCATTATATTTATCTACAGCACCACTAGACGCGCCTGCTATTACTCAGTCATCTGTGTATATTTCACCTGACTTTGCTACTAGTGCAACTTTTGGTATTTCTTTACAATGGAACCCGCCTGTAAGAGATGGTTTCTCTTCTATTTTAGGATATATTGTTAAATATTATAATAGTACGAATACCGTTATATATAAAGGTTATACTGATCAACTATATGCAACATTAGAAACATCGAAAAATGTTAGTGATCAACCTATTTTAATAAGTCCTCCTTTGTCTGGAGATGCACTATCGGTTCTTGGTGTTTCTGGAATTAGTGGCGTTTACTACACTGTATTTAATTCAAAAGTAATTTTATCAAGATTAGAAAGAGATGCATGGTATAAAGTTAGTGTTATAGCTATTAATGCAAAAGGTGTCAGTCCAGAAAGTTTGACAAATCAAATATACATAACTTTACCTCCTGACCCAGTAAGTAACATAAATAGTTACCAGTTACTTGATAAAAATTATAACGACAGTGCCATGCCAACAACAGGCAAAGTCACTATTTCTTGGACATCTCCTTCTATTGCTTCAGGGTTAACTTTTATTAGATATGATATTTTTAAGTATACTTCGAATGTTTTTGATAATACAACTGCTACTCTATATAGTAGTCCAACAACAACAACAACTTTTACTACAGACACGTTACCAGTTAGCTCACCATTTTATTTCGGCATCAAAGTCGTTACTAAAGATATTTATGACACAGTATACACAAGTGCAGTAAATAATAGCTCGTACACTTTTACAGCAGTACCGACAATTTCGCTTCCTGCTAGTGGCGGGTTTACTAGAGCATTTAATGGAAATGGTATAATTACTTTTTACGTAAATAATGGTGGTAGTTCTTTAATTGGTTTGACTATAATGGTTCTTCCAGATGCCAGTATTGCAACAAATGTTGATCCTGTAACTATTGCTAGTATAAATAGCGGAGTTTTTTCTGTTGGTGCAGGTAAGACAATAACGGTTACTGCTACCTCTGGAGGAGTAAATAATGACCAATATGTTTTATCATTGAACTATAAAATTCCTGACACACCTTCATATCTTATAGTTGCGACAAATAGAGTAGGCAGTGATGTTTATTATGCAAATTTTAGTGTCTAAAAATTTTATTAAAATATTTTATACATTTTTAGCTGAAAACTATTTCTGATGATGTAAATATACATGTTGTTATAATTATTAATTATTAATTATTATCTATATTTTCAATAAATATAGATAATTTGGTGTAGCACATGAATAATATTATATTATTATATTCATTAGTTATTATTATATTTTTTGTATTTTTTTTAAAAACATGTGTAGGTTACTTTTATGTGACTTGTGGTGATTATTATTTTCTTTTTCTTCATGTTGTTCTTCATGTTGTTCTTCTTCTTTTTCTTCTTCTTTTTCTTCTTCTTCTAGTTCTTTTTCTTCATGATGTTCTTCTAGTTCTTCATGATGTTCTTCATGATGGTCTTCTTCTTCTTCTTTTTCTTCATGATGTTCTTCTAGTTCTTTTTCTTCATGATGGTCTTCTTGTTCTTTTTCTTCATGATGTTCTTCATTATTTTCTACTTGGTGTAGTTTTAGATGTTTTTTTTCTTCATGATGTTCTTTATCGTTAACAAAAGAATATAAAAGAGTGTTTATTCTATTTAAGCTACGTAATAAATCTCGTTGTTCGTTTATTTCTGTTTTTAAATTATTATATAACTCTTTAATATTTGATAAATCTTTGTGTATTTTTGTATTTTCTTGTTTTAAATCGCAAAGTTCTTCATAAATTTTATTTTCATTACATTTACAGTCTTTACCTTTAGCACCTGTTGGTCCTGGTGGTCCATCTATACCTGGTATTCCGTTTAACCCCCTCAGTCCTTGTGGTCCTTGTGGTCCTTCTGGTCCTTCTGGTCCTTCTGGTCCTTGTGGTCCTTCTGGTCCTTCTGGTCCTTCTGGTCCTTGTGGTCCTTGTGGTCCTTGTGGTCCTTCTGGTCCTTCTGGTCCTTGTTCTCCTTGTTCTCCTTGTGGTCCAGGTGGTCCTCCGTGTTTTCCATCTCTACCTCTCGGTCCTGCTGGACCTGCTGAACCTGCATATCCTTGAGGACCAACAGATCCTTGAGGACCAACAGATCCTTGAGGTCCGGGAGGTCCAGCAGGTCCAGCAGGTCCAGCAGGTCCAGCAGGTCCAGCAGGTCCAGCACTACCAGGACCACCTGCAGATCCGGGTGGTCCAGGGGGGCCATGTGGTCCAGCAGGTCCAGCAGGTCCAGCTGACCCAGCACATCCAGGCGGTCCAGGTGGTCCAGCAGGTCCAGCAGGTCCAGGAACTCCAGCAGGTCCAGCATTAATGTTATTGTATGGATTGTTATTATAACTAAAAAATCCATAAGGAACATTGTAAGAAGGTATTGTAATATTACCGTTACAACTTCTAAAATTGGCATCATTTGCGTAACATTGATGTTGGTTATTTTGATTTTGACAATGAGGATGAGTATTATTACCTGACATTATATATATTTAAAACAAAAAAATATAACTTAATTTTTTTAAGCAAAAACATCTTTAAAATTAAAGCTTTCGTATAATAATTCTAGTTCTAATGTAAAACTAAAATCCATATAATTTAGGTCAATCACATTACCGTATTTGTCTAAAACTTTCACATGAAATTTTTTTAAGTTAACAGGTCCATTATATTTTCTTATTTTTGTTAAAGGATTATTATTTTCACTAATTATAAAGGATAATTTTCCGTTCACCATAGGAATTTTGGCTAAGATATTTTCTTCCATTGAGCTTTTATCAAAACCCACAATATTTGTACTATTAGTATTATATTGATAATCATTTAGAATAAAATAAATGTATCTGTCGCCACTACCGTCAAATAATCCTTCAGACAATACAAAATCATTAATGTTTACGTAGTTAGTAACACGAAAGCCCAAAATCCACCCAGCTGTATTCATAATGTTTGACGTGGTTTCTTCGCTAAAAAGAAGTGTAAAACTAAAACTAGTAGGACCATTAATAATTTCAAATTTTGTTTTAAAATTATAAGTATCTATAGAAAATTTTATAAATTTGAGGTCATTATTTAAACCAGATTGGTAAAAATAGTTAGAATTTAAATAAAGTTGAAGACTTTCATTATCGTAGTTTCCTTCAGGAATAGTGATATTATATAAATTAATTGCGCCATTATTATCTGTAATTATTTTGAACTTATTATTTGCTTGTTTACTAGAAAATAAATACCATGCGTTTGGTATTTCAATAGAAGCTAACCTTATTGATACAACATTTTTTACTTCGACTGGCATTAAATATTGGAAGTCTGTAGACACAGTAGTATAATAATTACTACGAAAACAACTATTTAAATTTAAATTTTGTAATAGCGTAATACGTTTTATGCTGTTTAATTCTCCAGGAGCTAAAGAGTTAGGAAAAGAATTAATAATAACGTTTGTATTATTTTTATCATTTAAATTTGTAAGTGGTTTGCTGTTTACATCATAAATTACTTCATTTTTGAAGTTATTATTTAATTCATCAAGGTTTTTTTCTGTCTCAAATTTGTCTGATATATTTTTAACAATAGACATAACATCGTATTTATCAAAATCATGTATATTTTTTATTTTTTTTACATAAATGTCAATTTTATTTGTGTCTTCAAGGTTATTAATTTCATTATTATTGAATAGATTATAAACACTTTCTATTATTTTTGAAGCTTTCAAAAAAAAAATCTGTATATTATCGTCGGAATATTTTTGTTTAACCATAGAACAGTGTTTTTTAACTTTTTCTATATTTTTGTCAACAGTTTTTTTATTATCTATTTTAAATATGTTTAATAGTTCATTGAAATTATAATTATTTATATTTAAATCAATACTCATAATAATAATGATTAATATTAAATATTATTAAATATTATTTAATAATACTAATATAAATTATATGATTACTACATTGTCTTTAAGTGGAAAAAAAACGTATAACTCTTTAAACATTTCAGGCAAACAGTTGATATTGGGAAAATCTAAAATTTCCGATGAAATAGATAATTTTAAAATATCAATTTTAAATAACTTGATTTTTCCATTGATATCTAAAGACTGGCAATCATTAAACGAAAATATATATTCTTTAGATAAATTAAAAACAAAAATAGATACTTATTACGATAGTTATAAATTGGATGATTTGCTAATTTATAAGGAGGTTATGAATGCTATAGAAATAGTAGTTTCTGAACATAAAGAGTTAGAAGGGTTAGAAAAAAAAATATACGGGGATACCACAAATTTATCTACTATGATTTATAAGACTGCTATGATTAAATTAAAACCCGAATATGAAATTTATAATTTGATAATAGGTAAACCTAATAAGGCGCAAAATGAGATATATGTTGATGAAATTTTAAAAGATATAGAAAATTTATTGTTACAAGATGATATAAGTTTTAATAGGATTAAGGATTTCATTAGTAAAAAATATTTTCAACAAAATTAAATATAATTAAAATAAAAATAATAATTCTAATATATTATTAAATATGTCAAATTGTTCTAATAATATACACGATACATTATCAATTGATATAGCATATATTAATCAAAAAATTACTTCAATTGATTTGACTGAAACAGATAATCATATAGTCGAGCTAGATGATATTTTAATAGATAGTAAATTATTTAAACAAATTTTTTATTCTTATGGAGATAATTTTGGAATAGACATAAATATTTTATCTAACCAAAATCTTTTAGAATACATATCGTTTTTGTCACCTCATAGAACAGTTGATAATGGAAAAAAACCTTTTATCCTATTAGACCAAATTATTTCAAATATCGAAACTGATTTGAACGTTAACAGAAGTTGTTTTACAACAGCTACACTAATAGAATTAAGCAAAGAAATAACAAATATTAAAACAATATGTGATATTCATTTAAGGTGTGTTGAGTGTTCGTTACCTTGGAGTAATGTTGTTAGCATAATAAAAGATAACTATATAAATAGAGATAAGAGTATTTCGATTAAACAAGCGCTATTAATTATTAGCGTTGTATTTAAATCACCTAATCCGCATATCCTACCTACTATAATAAAATTTAAGTATAGAATAAATATAGATACTGAGTGGTTATTATAAAATCAATATACACAAAAAATTTATATGTATTATTATGTTGACAAGTTTATAAAAAAAATAAAAAAATATGAGTATTATATATAAGTAATGCAACATGCACCTTTTAATCAAATACCAAAGATGTCATACTCTAATGTTGGTAACAATTTAACAAACAAATATAGCTTAATTGACTTAAATGTAGCAATTATGTATAATGTTTACGACACAAAGTTTCTTACTGATCCAACTATGAATATTTTGACTAGTAGTTCAAATATGTTAACATTAGACCCGTACGGTACGTTTGAAAATAACGATTATGTTATGCCATTAAAAGATTTTATTGCTTTATTTTATGGCACTGGAAGTTTTAATGTAAACCAAGCAGCACGTGGTCACAGTGCACTATTATTCAGCGGACAAACCATTACTAATGTAAACGGACAAAGAAACAAGTTTTCGCTGTCAGACGCGTTACAGAGTGTTTATTGCATAAATAATGGTATTAGTATTAATAGTTTAGACCCGCGTATTCGTATGTTGCTTAATAGAGAAGTTTATTCGATTTTATCATTAACGAATATAAAAGGAACTTGTTTGTTTATTTCTTGGGAGGAAATAATGTATAACTTAAAAACTTTTTATGGATTGACTGAAACGGTGGGAAAAAAAGCGATAATTCAATTATCTATTATAGTAAATATTCATAGTTTTGTTTTAAATACTGATTTAATGGTTAGAATACCTTATATTGTAGAATTTGTTGATTTTTCATTACCCGATAATGTTACGTAAATTATTGTATCAATAAATTATATATAATTATTATATATGGCTTCTAGACGTTTATTTGCTAACACCACTGATATAAATAGTTTTAATGATTATACTAATAAAAAAAAAACAAATGAAGTATTAAGATATTTTAATCCAAAGGGAAAAACCAAACCTACTACATATCCAGGTTACGGATCTTTTTTAAATACATCTAATGCACAGGCTAGAAATAATGGCACTACTAATTATGTAAAAAACGGTGAAATACTACCTGGACAGTCGTTAGCTGGAGAATTAGTCCCTACTACTGTTTATGCATCTAAAAATGGGTATGTTTATAACGATATGTTAAAAAAAATCAAAAGTTATCAAGAAACTATAAATACTGTTATTAATTTAACTGGAAATTCAAAACGTATATTTAACAATAGTAATGATAAAATTTATAATGAACGTAATAGTTTCACTGCGGTCAATGAAATATTACAACAATTTTATGAAAATGCTGGACCTACGGGAACTACTGAAAATACTGGACCTACGGGAACTACTGGAACTACTGAAAATACTGGACCTACTGGACCTACTGAAAATACTGGAACTACTGAAAATACTGGACCTACGGGAACTACTGAAAATACTGGACCTACTGGAACTACTGAAAATACTGGCACTACTGAAAATACTGGACCTACGGGAACTACTGAAAATACTGGACCTACTGGAACTACTGAAAATACTGGACCTACTGAAAATACTGGAACTACTGAAAATACTGGACCTACTGAAAATACTGGAACTACGGGACCTACTGAAAATACTGGAACTACGGGACCTACTGGACCTACTGGCACTACTGAAAATACTGGAACTACTGGACCTACGGGAACTACTGAAAATACTGGACCTACGGGACCTACTGGACCTACGGGAACTACTGAAAATACTGGAACTACTGGACCTACGGGAACTACTGAAAATACTGGAACTACTGGAACTACTGGAACTACTGGACCTACTGGACCTACTGGACCTACTGGAACTACTGGACCTACTGGAACTACTGGAACTACTGGAACTACTGGAACTACTGGACCTACTGGACTAAATGGCAAAGTAGGACCAAAAGGTCCAAACGGTAAAACAGGTCCAACTGGACCTTTTGGTTATACTGGTGCACCTGGTTCATGCGGAAAGGCAGGTGCAACTGGTCCACACGGTAATACTGGTGCGACTGGTCCACACGGTAATACTGGTGCAACTGGCCCTTTCGGTAATACTGGTGCAACTGGCCCTTTCGGTAATACTGGTGCAACTGGCCCTTTCGGTAATACTGGTGCAACTGGTCCTTTCGGTAACACTGGTGCAACTGGCCCTTTC
>Ga0114980_10003751_pt1 | contig 10343 bp, 5 predicted proteins | sample S_140806_EF_Meta_FD_87018 | JGI IMG/M metagenome (GOLD analysis project Ga0114980, IMG submission 87018) | Freshwater microbial communities from Lake Simoncouche, Canada to study carbon cycling - S_140806_EF_MetaG | ecosystem: Environmental > Aquatic > Freshwater > Lake | place: Lake... | reverse complement strand
TTTCAACACTACTCTGTTTGCACTATCTCCAATCGCATGGGTGCACATTTGAAAATCGGTGTTGATTAATTTTGCTGCTATTGAATCAAAATGTGCTTGACTACTTAATAAGAATCCACCCCAGCCTGGTTGATCCGAATAATGTGCTATCAATGCGGCACCTCTTGAACCAAGCGCACCGTCACCATATACTTTTACGCCTTTCACCATTAAACGATCTGTGGTATATCCTCCATTGGTAAAATAAGAAGAAGTATAAGAACTTGGTTTGTCACTTAACATCACATACAAACGCATTTTTAGATCATTGCTTTTTTGTAAAGCATCAATCATATCAATATCATTTGGACTTAACCCACAATCTGTAATGGTGGTTAATCCTGTTGCGAAACAATTTTTTTGTGCCGATGTCAACCAGTTTTTATAATCCTCCTTGGTTGCTGCTGGAACATTTCTTTCTACCACGCCTACTGCATTGTCTATTAATAAACCAGTTAACTTTCCACCTGCTACTACAAAGTCGCCTCCTTCCATTGTCTGTCCTGCCTTCACACCAGCAATGGCTAAAGCTTTTTCATTGGCAATGCTTGCATGACCATCTACGCGCTCAAGTAACACTGGACGATCAGGAAATAATGCATTCAATTCCGCATTGGTAGGGAATGCTTTTCCAGGAAATCTATTTTGATCCCAGCCTCTTCCACGAATCCATCCATTACCCGGATGCGTTGCCACAAATGCTTGCACACGATCCAACACTTCCTCCCATGAATTTGCAAACATCAAGTCCACTGCATATAAAGATTGACCATACCCAAGAAAATGCGCGTGCGCATCTATAAAGCCTGGATATACTACTGCGCCTTTAGCATCCACAACGCTATCTGCTTGGTAGGTTTTTAAAATATCGTCATTGCTACCGACCGCAACTATTTTGCCATCCTGCACTGCCATGGCTTCTGCAACAGCAAAATTTTCATTGACTGTATAAATTTGTGCATGGTGCACGACTAAGTCTACTCTTTGATTGATACATGAGCTGAATAAAACAATAACAGCAATCGCAAATAATTGACGCATGGGATTTAATTAAGAAAATAAAAATAAGGAAAAAAAATAAGGAAAGAAAACTAATTCAACAATTCACAAGGCTTAAGCCCTGTATGTTTTTTGAAGGCGGCAGAAAAATGGGAGATGGATGAGTAACCTAATAAAGCAGACACATCGGTCACACTCAACGACTTTTCGTACAATAAATATTTTGCATGCTCCATTCTTTGCTGTTGGTAAAAGTCAAAAATGGTAGTACCAAAAACCTCTTTAAAGCCTTTCTTTAAATAGCACTCGTTCATGGCTACTTTACGGCTCAATTCCTTAATGGTAATAGGATCTCCAATATGTTGTAATAAAATCTCTCTTGCTAAATAGATGCTTTCTTTGCCACGATCATCTGATAAGAATTTACATGCAAAGCCTTCTTCTTTTTCATCTACGATGCATTCTAAACTAAATAAAAGTAGCTCATGAATTTTTGCATTGATAAAAATATTTTCCAAAGACCCTGTATAGCTATAGTTTAACAAAGAATCCAATGTGCCGCGTTTACGCATACATAAAGGAAATGTTTTTACAAATGCATTGGGATGTTTGAAAGCCAATACTTCATCCTTTCGATTGTTCAATTTTACATTGTGTACAAATTGATTTAAAAATGTTGATGTAAAATGGAAAGAAAAAACGTCGATCGTTCTGAGTGGACCCGCACAATCTTCGGTTGGTAATTGACTGCAATTACCACATAATTTATTTTCACAATAACGATTCCCTGAAATACAAAATCTTAACTCTAAGTAATTATCAGTTGGTCGCTTTGCATTGTAGTGATAAATGAACATTCCCGTATCCTCTAATTCTGCAGGTGCCTGGGAATAATAACGATGGATGGTGTACTGTGTAGAGCCAGGAATGAGCTGTTCTTTTTGGTACAACAAAGCCATGCCAGCAAAGCCATTGGGCTGGTGCACTTGTTTTAATATGTCGTTGGCGATCATCATTGTACTACAAATTTAAACTATAAACAACAAATGAAATAAAAAGGTTCAAAAGATGACCTTAAAATGACGCAAAATAAGCCCCAAAATCGACACCTTATTTAAAAATCATTTGCCCTATTCTATCCTATTATAAAATCAATTTAAAGGCCATTTTTAGCTCCATTTTTAGACGCTATGCAATGAGTCTATAGATTTTTGATGGGGATAACTATAGGGGCTTAAATACAGCTTTAAAGAAGATAAATTTCTTAAATTTGTATGCGTTCAAAACGTCCTATAAAACAAAAAATTCGCATCCATTATGTCAGAAGATTTACAACACCCAGATTCGGCCGAAAACAAGAACTATGGCGCCGATAGCATCCAAGTATTAGAAGGATTAGAAGCCGTTAGAAAACGCCCTGCCATGTATATTGGCGATGTAGGCATGAAAGGTTTGCACCACTTAGTATATGAAGTCGTAGATAACTCTATTGATGAAGCTTTAGCTGGGTATTGTTCTCATATCGAAGTCGCTATTCATACAGATAATTCAATCAGTGTTCAGGACAATGGTCGTGGTATCCCAACTGCAATGCATACCAAAGAAAAAAGGTCTGCATTAGAAGTGGTTATGACGGTACTACACGCCGGTGGAAAATTTGATAAAAATACCTACAAGGTATCTGGTGGATTACACGGTGTGGGTGTAAGTTGCGTGAATGCATTAAGTACAAAATTATTAGTGACAGTTGAACGTGAAGGCAAAATATTTGAGCAAGAATACTGTATTGGTGCACCACAATATGCAGTAAGAGAAATAGGCACAAGTGATAAGACTGGCACTAGAGTGCACTTTTGGCCTGATACAACCATTTTCCAAGAAACGGTTTACCGTAGAGAGATTTTAGAAGGTCGTTTACGTGAATTGTCTTATTTGAATAAGCGCATTACGATCACATTAACCGATTTAAGAGAATTAGATGAAGCAGGCGCACCTTATGTGAGCCATTTTTATAGCGAAGGAGGTATCATTGAATTCGTACAAATGTTGGATAAGAACGGAAATAGAAATCCAATTATCTCTCAACCCTTGTATGTAGAAGGTTTAGACGAGGCTTCCAATGTCATGGTGGAAGTTGCATTGACTTACAATGATGATTTTAAAGAAAATATTTTCTCTTACGTTAATAATATTAATACCATTGAAGGTGGTACACATGTAACTGGTTTTAGAACTGCTTTAACGCGTGTCTTCAAAAGCTATGGTGATAAAGAAGGCTTATTTGAAAGGGCTAAAGTCACTGTGGAAGGGGATGATTTTAGAGAAGGTTTAAGTGCGATCATTTCTGTGAAAGTACCTGAGCCACAATTTGAAGGTCAAACCAAGACTAAATTAGGGAATAGTGAAGTGAGTGGTGTGGTTCAAACAACAGTTGCTCGTGCTTTAGAAGCGTATTTAGAAGAAAACCCAAAGGAAGCAAAATACGTAATTTCTAAAATTGTGCTTGCCGCTCAAGCCCGCGTTGCTGCTAAGAAAGCACGTGATATGGTGCAAAGAAAGACGGTACTTTCTGGTGGTGGTTTGCCTGGTAAATTAGCAGACTGTTCTGAGCGTGATCCTGAAAGATGTGAATTATACCTTGTCGAGGGAGACTCTGCAGGTGGAACTGCTAAACAAGGTCGTGAAAGATCTTTTCAAGCGATCCTGCCTTTGCGTGGTAAAATATTGAACGTTGAAAAAGCAATGGAACATAAGATTTATGAAAATGAGGAGATCAGAAATATGTATACTGCATTGGGCGTGACAGTGGGCACACCTGAAGATCCAAAAGCATTGAACATTGTTAAATTACGATATCATAAATTAATCATCATGACCGATGCCGATGTGGATGGATCGCATATCGCAACATTGATTCTTACATTCATCTTTAGGTATATGAAAGAGTTGGTTCAAAATGGTTATGTCTATATTGCACAGCCGCCATTGTATTTAGTAAAGAAAGGTAAGGATCAGGAATATGCTTACAGCGAGGAACAAAGAAAAGGTTTGGTAACCAAATTAGGAGGCGGAAATGATAGTTCTGTAACGATTCAAAGATATAAGGGTCTGGGTGAGATGAACGCAGATCAATTATGGGAAACGACCATGGATCCAAGCAGAAGAACATTGAAACAAGTGACCATTGATAGTGCTGCCGAGGCAGACAGGATCTTTAGCATGCTGATGGGTGACGAAGTGGCTCCTAGAAGGGAATTCATTGAATCTCATGCGAAATATGCCAAAATTGACGTTTAAGGGCCTTATTTAAGGGGAATTTATAAACATTTAACAAAAAATCGGATAATTCAAACCTTGGATATCAATAAATAAACTACTTTCAATAAGCATTTTAAAAATTAAAATATATACAAAATGGACACTTCAAAAATGATCAAAGCATACTGCTTGAAAACAAAAGAAAAAAATGTACCAATGTTGGACGCTGTTGTCACTAAAACTGCAAAAGGCGGTTACATGGCTGGCGGTCACGATGGTAAAGGAAATAAAATGGCAGCTATCATGAGCGAAACAAATGCTTTAAAAGCAATCGCTGATGGTGTAGCAACAAAAGGATTTTAGTTGATCTGCTTAACTGCATAAACTAATAAAAAAAGCCTCTGAATTATCAGAGGCTTTTTTTTAAGCCACCCATAAACGAGTGCCTCGATTTTTTTTACTACTACTAAGCTCCCACAACACCATGGTGGATTTTTGTCAAAGTAGCAAAGCAATGTTCCATGCTCTTGACATCCTTAATGATTAAAATAAAGGTTTTTCCAACTTGCTTAAAATGTGCATTGTTCATGGCAGTTTGGGTATAGCTTAACAAGCCTTTAAAAATGGCGCTTTCGTAATAAGGGGAATCGGGTCGATTAATAAAGAAGCACCTTAAGGTTTCGTCCTTCAAAGTCATTTTTTCAAAACCCAATGCAATCGCGAGGCGTCTTGACTGGATAGTCGTAAACAAAGAAGCAACCTGTTTAGGCATCGGACCAAAACGATCTATTAATTCTATTTTCATTGCCTCTAATGCTGCATCATCTTCTGATTGATCCATTCTGGTATACAATGAAAGCCTTTCTCCAATACTTTCTACATAACTATCTGGTAGCATGATCTCTAAATCGGTATCAATCGCACAGTCTTGCACAAAATCATCTTGTTTACTAATTTCTTCTACAAATAATTCTTTGAAATCGGAACGCTTTAATTCACGCACAGCTTCTGCTAATATTTTTTGGTACATTTCAAATCCAATCTCTGCCATAAATCCACTTTGTTCACCGCCTAATAAATTACCAGCGCCTCGAATATCTAAATCACGCATGGCAATTTGAAAACCAGAACCTAACTCACTAAACTGTTCCAAAGTTTGCAATCGCTTGCGTGAATCATCTGGTAAAGTGCTCATTGGTGGCGCTAATAAATAACAAAATGCTTTTTTGTTACTACGTCCTACTCTGCCTCTTAATTGGTGTAAATCACTCAGTCCAAATTGATGCGCATTATTAATGATAATGGTATTCACATTCGGAATATCTACACCACTCTCTACAATATTGGTGCAAACCAAAACGTCATACTTACGTTCAATGAAATCAAATATTTTTTCTTCAAGTTGATGTCCTTCTAATTGTCCATGGGCAAATCCAATGCTTAAATCGGGGCAAAGCTTTTGAATCATCGCACACATTTCTGCTAAACCTTGCACTCTGTTATGAATGAAAAAAACCTGTCCCCCTCTTTCTGTTTCAAAGTAGATAGATTCGCGAATGATATCCTCATGAAACACTTGTACCTCCGTATGAATAGGTTGTCTATTGGCTGGAGGCGTATTGATGATACTCAAATCCCTTGCGCCCATTAAACTAAAATGGAGGGTTCTTGGTATGGGTGTGGCAGTCAAAGTCAAGCAATCTACATTGGTTCTTAAGGTCTTTAATTTTTCTTTATGTCCTACACCAAATTTTTGTTCTTCATCAATCACCATTAAACCAAGGTCTTTGAAATGCACTTCTTTCCCTAAGATGCCATGGGTACCTATTAGAATGTCAATCTTACCTTCTTTCACTTTGGCAATGGTTTCCTTTTTCTGAGCGGATGATTTAAATCGATTTAAGAAATCAATTTCTACTGGAAACTCTTTAAGTCTTTCTTTAAAAGTTTTAAAATGCTGAAATGCTAAAATGGTAGTAGGCACCAATACTGCAACTTGCTTTCCGTCAATTGCTGCTTTAAAAGCTGCACGAATCGCCACTTCGGTTTTACCAAAACCAACATCCCCGCAGACCAGTCGATCCATTGGGGCTGGCGCTTCCATATCTTTTTTCACATCCGCTATTGCTTTCGCTTGATCAATGGTGTCTTCATAAATAAAGGATGCCTCTAATTCATGCATCATATAATTATCAGGTGTAAATGCAAATCCAGTTTGCGCTTTTCTTTGTGCGTATAATTTAATTAAATCAAAAGCAATGGATTTTACTTTTGCCTTGGTCTTATCTTTTAATTTTACCCAAGCATCAGATCCTAATTTATTCACTTTTGGTGGCGTCCCTTCCTTGCCTGTATATTTTGATACCTTATGAAGTGCGTTAATATTTACATACAAAATATCACTATCCTTATAAATAATTCTTATCGCTTCCTGCATCATGCCACTCACTTCGATCTTCTGTAATCCGCTATACACACCTACTCCATGATCTATATGTGTCACATAATCACCCGGATGCAAGTCACTCAATGTACGCAGCGTGATGGCCTTGTTTTTACTATAGGCTTGCTTGACTTTGTATTTATGATATCGCTGAAAAATTTGATGGTCTGTATAACAAACCATTTTATGGTCGTGGTCAATAAAACCTTCATGAATATTTTTCACGATTGGTGTAAACTGAATTTCAGTTTTTAAATCGGTGAATATAGCATGCAAGCGTTCTAATTGCTTTGCTTGTTCAGCAAATAAAAATAGATCATACCCTTTCTTTTCAAATTCTTGCAAATTGGCAATTAAATATTGAAACTGCCGATTGAAACTTGGTTGTACCTGTGTGCTAAAAGCGATTTTCTGCTTGGTTAAATTGGCATGAAACCCCCATTCAATGATGGGTCTTTTTAATATTTGCTCTACTACAGTATTGACAGGAACAAAATCATCTTTATCTGTGTTTTTCTTGTGTGCATCTGAATCATCTATTATTTGAATTTTTGGCGCATGCAATAAAAAAGCTTCCAATGCTTCTATTTGATCATGTCCTTTTTGCTCAATCAAAGTCCAATCCTTTAACCATACTACTGTGTTCTCTGCAACAAATTCCATGAATGTAATTTTGATCGTATCCTCAAATTGTGTGGTCACATTGGGAATGATATTGACCTGCAATAACTTTCGTTCACTCAATTGCGTGGCTGGATCAAATAAACGAATGCTATCCACTTCCTCGCCAAATAATTCTACACGATAAGGCTTTTCATTGCCAAATGAATAGATATCAAAAATACCGCCTCTTAAAGCAAATTGTCCAGGCTCATAAACAAAATCAGTTCGCTCAAAACCATACTGAACGAGCCTTTCCATCAACACATCCAACCCAAGTGTATCATTGGTCTTGATCTGTATGATATTGTCTTGTAAGGTTTTAGGCATGATCACTTTTTCAAAAAATGCCTCAGGATAAGTCACTACAATTTTCTTATTACCACCCATTGATAATTTGGTCAAGGCCTCCGTTCTCAGCATCACATGCGAAGGATTCAGTAAACTAAAATTTTGACTGGTTTTAAATGAAGATGGGAAATAAAACAAGTCCATCGCGCCTGTGATACTTTCTATAGAATTATAAAAATAGGCCGCTTCCTCTGCATCATTTAATACAACCACATGATTGAAAGTTGCAGTTTGAGAATGGGTGAAAATATGTTTTAAAATAAATGCTGGGGAGGAGCCGTTCAGGTTTTGTAAGTGCACCTGAAAAGGGGAATTGGCCGAATCAGACATAGCAATCCCATCTACTATTTTTTTTAGTAGGGGGGATGCATCATACCGATCAAACAATGATTGCTCGTTCATAGTTCAGTCCGCAAAGATACAATCAATAAATGGATGAAGCGATGATCAAAAGGTCAATTTCTTGGTATTGATGCTTGGACACTTCAACAAAAGCAACGCCTGTATTACCAGAAAAATAGGGAATATAAATCCCCTCTTGATAGCCCAGTACAATACTATATTTTCCAGGAGCTAGCCTAAGCTTGAATTTCCCTGTTTTATCTGAACGAACCTGCTTGACAATTTTAGCCTTAATCCCTTTTGCATAATTCCCTTCTTGTGCGATCAATTGATCTATATTGGATGCTTCATAAATATAAACCATGGTTGAAATTGGACGTCCCTTCTGCTTAGCACTACCTTTCAATGGCATGGCTGTATTGTTGTCTAATAAGACATGGCCCTTGATGCCTTGTGGAAGGATGCAAAACCCCATCAGCATCGGGGCTAAACAAACTAAGAGGCTAAATCGGATGGCAGCGTTGCGCATGGATGCTATTTTTTTAAAGTTACACCAAAATGACAAGTGAATTTAATGTCGTTTTTTTAAGTGATCATGTCAGAATTACAAAGATTTGATTTAAATTTAGGTTTATGAAAATACGTCTTTTTATACCCCTTATTTTTGTATTCACAGCAACCATTTTACAAGCACAAGATGCCACAAAAAAAGAAGTGCTGATGCAGACATCCAAAGAACTTGCTTTGGAGGCACGCAATAAATTTTCAAAAGCTGTACTAGCTGCAAAAGAAAAAGGATGGCCGATTCAGTATGTTTCTCAAAATCAAAACAATGCTAAATTAATTAGTGTAGATGAAAAAGGATGGCCTAAATATTATATTGGTTTTGCAGATCCAACGGCCTCTATTACAATTGGTGCAAATAAAGTTTGGCCAGGCGCAGCTTCTAATTTAAACTTGAGTGGATCGGATGATAATATGACCAATAAATTGGGTGTTTGGGACGAAGGCAGTCCCTTGTTAACGCATAAAGATTTAATTGGGAGGATTACACAAAAAGATAATGCTAAGGATATTGTAACGCATAGTACACATGTGGCCGGTATTGTGATGAGTAAAGGATTGAATCCACTCGCTAAAGGGATGGCTTATAATGTAAAAGGAATCCTTGACTATGATTGGAATAGCGACTTGTCAGAAATGTCTGCAGCCGCTGCAAATGGTTTATTGATTTCAAACCATTCCTATGGAACCGTCACAGGTTGGAATTACAACAGTGATTCTTCACGTTGGGAATTCAATGGCAGAGTCAATGAAAAAGAAGATTACCGATTTGGGTTATATGATTATGATGCCCAAGTGCAAGATTCAATTGCTTACAATGCTCCAAACTATTTAATTGTTTTTGCGGCAGGTAATAATAGAACAACCGTTGGCCCTGCAGTTGGCCAAACTTATTGGAGAAGAAACGAAACAGGTCGAATGATCAATGCGGGTGCAAGACCTGCTGACATTAGTAGTAACGATTCATATGGAAGTATCTCCACCGATAAGAACGCAAAAAATGTACTCACCGTTGGTGCAGTATATGGTATACCATCTGAATACAGTAAAAAAGAAGATGTGGTGATGAGTAATTTTAGCTCATGGGGACCAACGGATGATGGAAGGATCAAGCCAGATATTACGGCTCAAGGCGTTTCTGTCTATGCGCCTATTGCAACAAATGATTCTAGTTATGGATACCTAAGCGGTACTTCAATGGCATCACCCGGTGCAGCTGGAAGTTTATTGCTATTGCAAGAATTAAGTCATCGTTTTACAGTCAATGGTGCACCAAGAATTTTAAAATCAGCGACTGTTAAAGGGCTTGCAATTCACACGGCGAATGAAACAGGATTGTACCCTGGGCCTGATTATAAATATGGTTGGGGATTACTCAATATTGCCGAAGCTGCTCAAGTTTTAAATACCGCATTCACCAATAACAATAGTGCAAGTAGTCCTCATTTTGTCTATGAAAATACTTTACTTAACGGTGAAAGCAAGTCTTATACCATCACAGCATCTGGAACTCGACCTGTAAAAGCCACCATTGTATGGACGGATATCAAGGGTACTGCAAGTGAACTACTGAATGATGGTACTCCAGAATTAGTGAATGATTTGGACTTAGTGATTACACAAGGCAATAAAACTCATAATACTTGGAATCTGACACCCAGCAGTCCTGATAGTCAAGCATTCAAAG
>Ga0114980_10003750_pt1 | contig 10347 bp, 9 predicted proteins | sample S_140806_EF_Meta_FD_87018 | JGI IMG/M metagenome (GOLD analysis project Ga0114980, IMG submission 87018) | Freshwater microbial communities from Lake Simoncouche, Canada to study carbon cycling - S_140806_EF_MetaG | ecosystem: Environmental > Aquatic > Freshwater > Lake | place: Lake... | reverse complement strand
GAGCTGACCGCGATATCGTCGATGCCCATCAGCAGGCTCTCGCCCTCGACGTAGGCGAAACTCATATTCAAATTGTGCGGCAGCCGGTGCTCCATCGATCCGTTGATGAACACCTCGTCCAGCGCCGACTCAAAACGCGCCCGCAGCCGGTCGCGCATCGCCCGCAGCCGCTGCGACTCCTCCGGCATCTCCGCCAGCGCCACCGCGCACGCCTCGCCGAGGCCCACAATCCCTGGCACGTTCAACGTGCCCGACCGCATGCCCCGCTCATGGCCGCCGCCGTCCATCTGCGCCGTCAACTGCACGCGCGGCGCCTTGCGGCGCACATACAACGCCCCAACACCCTTAGGCCCGTACATCTTATGAGCCGTAATCGACATCAGATCGACGTTATCGGCAATCACATTGACCGGAATCTTGCCCACCGCCTGCACGGCGTCGGTGTGGAACAGCACCCCGCGCTCCTTGGCGATCCTGCCAATCTCGGCAATCGGCTGCACAACGCCGATCTCGTTATTGGCGTACATGATGCTGATCAGGATCGTCTGGTCGGTGATCGCCGCGCGCAGCATGTCGAGATCAATTCGCCCATCGCCCATCACGGGCAGGTAGGTCACCCGGCAACCCTTTTTTTCGAGGTGCTTGCAGGTGTCAAGCACCGCCTTGTGTTCGGTCGCCGCCGTGATGATGTGGTTGCCCTTTTCGGCATACATCTCGGCCACACCCTTGATGGCGAGGTTGTTGGACTCGGTCGCCCCGCTCGTGAACACGATCTCCTTGGCGTTTGCTCCAATCAGCGAGGCAATCTGCCGGCGCGCCTTCTCGACGGCCTCTTCCGCTTCCCAGCCATAAGCGTGGTTGCGGCTGGCTGCGTTGCCAAAGTGTTCGCCAAAATACGGCAGCATGGCCTGCAGCACCCGGGGGTCCAGTTGCGTGGTTGCGTGGTTGTCGAAGTAAATGGGTTTCATAATCACTGGTGATATTACTGGCGATTGAGAACGGTGAGGGCCGGGACATGCAACCGGCCGGGAGGGGGCACTGCATTCGGCGCGTCGGCATCGGTAGCCAGGTCGGCCATCGTCATTGTGGTCAACAGCGCGATAATACCTTCATGGATGCGGCGCAATGGGTCCCGAATGGAGCATTTTTTGTGATGCTCACAGTCCCCGTTTTCGGTAAAACAGGAGGTTAGGAAAATCGGGCCATCGATCGTCCGGACGATGTCGAAGGCCGTGATCTCCTCCGGCGGACGGCTCAGCCGGTAGCCGCCGTTGGAACCATGCTCGGAGACCAAAAAGCCCCCGCGCGCGAGACTCTGCAGAATTTTCGCCAACACCGGAGCCGGCAGACCGTACCGATCCGCCATTTCCTTGGCGCTCGCCGACCGCGGACGCGCGGAGGTCAGATGCCGCATGGCAATCAATCCGTAATCCGCTTTTTTGGTCAACTTCAGCATGACGCTAATGTGCGACTAAAAGAGTCCGCAATTCGAGTCTACCTCCGGCGGGTTTCCCCAGTCAAGTTCTACGCTTGGAATCTGAACAACCCCAATCCGGACCCTTTGGGTCTCCCTTCCTTCCGTTACACTAGGGAAGTAGCCTTTGCGGTGGATCGGCATGACACAGTCCCTATCGGAAACGATTCGGGTAGTCGATAAACCCACTGAGGATAATCAGCGCGATGGGCTTTGCGGTGTACCCTGACCCTCTGCTCCCTCGAGCTTCTGTCTGCGCCGTCTAGTTTCTTCCCTCTCATTCTCTCTCTGATGCCAACTCGATGATCCGACTTTTCCGAGTTTTCATTCCCGCCAGCGTTGTCGCGTTGCTTTTGTCGGAAGCGGTGTTGATCCTATTCTGCCTCGTAATCTCCATCGGGATCACCGACCTCGATCCGGAGTTTTTTCTGTTCGAAGAGGGTGGTCTGCTCCGGATGTTGTTCGTGGTGGGGAGCATGCTGGCCGGCTTGTATTTTCAGGACCTGTACAACAATCTCCGGGTCCGCAGCCGCTTGCTGCTGCTCCAGCAGACCTCGATGGCCATTGGCGTCAGCTTTTTGCTGCAGGCCCTGCTCACTTATTTCAACCGCGAGTGGATGCTGCCGCGTTGGGTGATGATCTACGCAGCTGTCCTGATGCTGGTCCTGCTCCCCGTTTGGCGGTTGAGCTTCCTTCGGCTTGCCCTCTCGGCTCTCGGCCAACTGAAGCTTCTGCTCGTGGGCGGTTCGAGCGCTCTGGTCGAAATTGCCGAGCGCATCGCCTCGCGACCTGAGTTGGGCCTCCAGGTGGTCGGATACCTCAATGACGGCGACGGCCAGCCATTCGGCGACTCGGTGACCAATCTCGGCCCCATCAGTACCCTCCGGCAGGTGGCCGCTTCAGTAAAACCGGACCAGATTGTGGTCGGTATGTCCGAGCGTCGCGCGCGCATGCCCGTCTATGAGCTGTTGGACCTGCGGCTGTCCGGCATCTCCGTGGTTGAAGCCTCGACACTGTATGAATCCACCTTCGGCCGGGTGTCAACCCGCGATCTCCGCCCCTCGCAGCTGATTTATTCGAGCGAACTCGGCCCGGCCCCGGGCAGTGTCGCCTTTCAGGCCATCTACTCCTGGATCCTGGCTCTACTCGGCCTCATCCTGCTCGCCCCCGTCATGGTCATCGTCGCCATCCTCGTGCGCCTGACCTCGAAAGGGCCCATCCTCCACCGGCAAAAACGGGTGGGGTTGAATGATTCAACCTTTACAGTACTCAAATTTCGATCGATGTACGCCGACGCCGAAGCCCGCACAGGTGCCGTCTGGGCCAAAAAAAACGATCCCCGCATCACCCCGATCGGCCGCTATCTTCGCCTGTTCCGCCTCGATGAACTCCCCCAGTTTTTTAACGTTCTGAAAGGGGAAATGAGCTTTGTGGGGCCGCGGCCCGAACGACCGGAATTCGTCAAGGCGCTGTCGGAGAAAATCCCTTTCTACCGGCAGCGGCACTTCGTCAAGCCCGGCATCACCGGTTGGGCTCAGATCAATCACAAGTACGGGGATACGGTCGAGGACACCATCACCAAGCTCGAGTACGACCTGTACTACATCAAGCACCTCTCGCCCTCGCTCGATCTTTATATCATCTTCAACACCCTCAAGACCGTTCTACTCGGCCGGGGGGCGCAGTAGACCGACGCACGGGCTGGATTGACCTGCGCGCGGCGAGCCGCTAAGATAGAGGTGGTGCCTGTGAGCGGGGGTAACTCAATGGTAGAGTCACAGCCTTCCAAGCTGTTGGTTGCGAGTTCGAATCTCGTCTCCCGCTCCATGAATTTCCTGCCGGCTCGGGCCACCAAGGCGGTTTTTGATGCCAGCTCAGTGGCCAGCCCCCGTCGTTGATTCAGCCGTGATCGGGAGAAGCTTTCGAGCGCTTCGTTTTCCCGGGCCCAGTTGTTTTCATCCTGAGCGGCAGTTTGATGGCGGGAGCTTAGCGGGGCGCCTGGCCGCCGGGAGAACCACCATGGGCGGCGGGTGCTAGTGCGGGCTCTGCTGCTCGACTACGCCGCACGTCGCCCGCTCCTCGCTGATTCGCCCGAACCAACCGACGGCGAGGTCCGGCTCCGCATTCTCGAATGCGGCACCTGCGGCACCGACCGCGATCTGGTAACCTTCGCCTTCGGAGCACCGCCCAACGGCGAGTCCCAACTGATTCTCGGCCATGAGGCCGTAGCCCAAGTCGCCGCCTCCTCCGTCTCCCATCTGCCGGTGGGCACCCTCGTCGTCCCTGCCGTCCGGCGCGCCTGCCCCGGCCCCTGCGCCTCCTGCGCGGCCGGCCGCCGCGACCTCTGCCTCACCGGCGCCTGCCAGGAGCGGGGCATCTTTGGCCTGCATGGCTACTGCGCCGAGTGGGCCGTCGATCGCGCCGAAGATCTGTTTGCCGTGCCCGCCACTCTGGCCGAAGTGGCCGTCCTCGTCGAACCGATGAGCGTCGTGGAAAAGGCTTGCGATACCGCCGTGCGCCTTCATCCGGGCCAACCGGCCCATCTTTTGGTACTCGGGGCCGGCGCGGTCGGTATGCTGGCCGCCTGGGCCGGCCTCCGACGCGGGTGGCGGGTTACGGTTGTCTCCCGCGAGTCGGAGGACGCGCCCCGCGCCCGCCTCCTCCGCTCGGCCGGGGTCGCCTACCGCACTACACTCCCGGCGCAGCAGGCCGATGTCATCCTCGAAGCCTGTGGCGCCGCCGACCTGGCCGCCGCGGCCATCGACTGCCTGCGGCCGCTCGGCGTCCTGGTCGTCCTCGGCGCCCGCAACGCCGCCGTCCACCTGCCTTTTCTCGACCTGATTGTCGGCAACCGGACCATCACCGGCAGCGTCAACGCGGGTCCGGATCACTTCCGGCACGCCATTGCCACCCTGTCGGCGCTCGAGCCGGCCTGGCTGCGCCCCATGATTGATCGACGCCCGCTCCACCGCGCCCTCGAGTCCCTCGCCGCGGCGCCCGGCGATGCAATTAAGGTCGTTCACGCCTTACACTAGAGTTTCCATGAGCTATCCGTTTCGTCAGGCGATCTGCAATGAAGTGTTTCAAGGTTGGGACTTCGCTGAACAGTGCCGGACCATCAAGCGCCTCGGCTACGCGGGCATCGAAATCGCCCACTTCACCCTGGCCGATGACCCGGCTGCCATCAGCCCCGCCCGCCGCCGAGAACTGGCCGATATCATGGCCGGCGAGGGCCTGGAGTTTGCCGGCCTCCACTGGCTCATGGTCGCGCCTAAAGGACTGCACGTCACCACCCCCGACGCCGCGCTTCGCACCCGCAGTTGGCTTCACATCGCCACGCTCATCGACCTGTGCGGAGACCTCGGCGGCGGCAAGATGATCTTCGGCTCCCCGGCCCAGCGCAAATCCACCGGCGGCGCCACCAAGCAGGAGGCGACCGCCCGCTACGTCGACGGACTCCGCCAGGCCGCCGCCCACGCCGCCTCCCGAGGCGTCACTCTACTGATGGAGCCGCTGCCCCCCCACGATACCGACGTGCTCAACACGCTCGAAGAGGCCGCCGCCTGCGTAGCCGCCATCGGCAGCCCCGCCGTACAGACCATGTACGACTCCCACAACGCCATCCGCGAAGCCGAACCGCACGAAATCCTCGTCGATCGTTACTTCGATATCATCAAACATGTCCATGTCAATGAAATGGATGGCAAGCATCCCGGCACAAGCAATTGGGATTTCAAACCGGTGTTCCGCGTGTTGGCCGACAAGAGCTACCAGGGCTGGATCTCCATGGAAGCCTTTGACTTCACGGCCGGCGCCGAACGCATTGCTGGCGAGTCAATTCAATATCTGCAGGCAGAGATAAGCAAACTATGAAACCGAAATTCGTGGTCACGGGCGGGGCCGGCTTTATTGGGTCGGCGATTGTGCGCGCGCTGCTGGCCGAAGGAGCCGGCCGCGTTGCCGTGGTCGACAACCTCGCCAGCGGCCATTTGGCCAATCTCGAAGAGGTGCAGGGTCGGGTCGAAACTCACGTCTCCGACATCCGTGAATACGATGAACTCCGGGACATCTTCTCCGGCGCCGAATTCGTCTGGCACCTGGCGGCCATCCCCTCGGTACCCCGGTCCATTGCCGACCCCGTGCCCTCGCACGACGTTAACATCAACGGAACCTTCAACGTTCTCCGCGCGGCCCACGAAGCGGGCGTGCGGCGGGTCGTCTATGCGGCCTCCAGTTCAGCCTACGGCGACACCGAGGTCCTGCCCAAAGTCGAGTCCATGAACCCGCGACCCAAGTCGCCCTACGCCCTGCAGAAGCTCGTCGGCGAATACTACTGCAATCTGTTCACGGAAAACTTTGGGCTGGAAACGGTCTCCCTCCGCTTCTTCAACGTCTACGGACCGCGCCAGGATCCTTCGAGCCCCTACTCCGGGGTTCTGTCCCTGTTCATGAAGCACTTGCTGGCCCGGACCTCGCCGACGCTGTTCGGTGACGGCGGTCAGAGCCGCGATTTCACCTACGTCGAAGACGTCGCCGCGCTTTGCCTCAAAGCCGCCCGCGCCCCCGGCGTCGCCGGCCGCATGTACAACGCCGGTAACGGTGGCCGCTACACCCTCAATGAGATCTGGGCCATGTTGCAAGAGATGGAAGGCGTCTCCCTGCCGCCGCTGTTTGGCCCGCCCCGCGCGGGCGACGTCCGCGATTCGCAAGCCGATACCACCGCCGCCATCGCCGAACTCGGCCACACCCCGCACTTCACCATGGAGCAGGGCCTCCGCGCCACGCTCGCCTGGTACCGGAACGCAATGGCATGAACCTCTCCATACACAACCAGTTTGAACGTAATTTCCTGACCTCCTCGGTGGACTACGTCTTTAACTGGGCCCGGAAGTCCTCGGTCTGGCCGCTCACTTTCGGCCTCGCCTGCTGCGCCATCGAGATGATCGCCTCGAGCGCCTCCCGCTTCGACATCGCCCGCTTTGGCTCGGAGGTATTCCGCCCCAGCCCGCGCCAGAGCGACCTCATGATCGTCGCCGGCACCGTCTCGCTCAAAATGGCCCCCGTCGTCAAGCGCATCTGGGACCAGATGCCCGAGCCCAAATGGTGCATCTCGATGGGCGCCTGCTCGAGCGTCGGCGGCCCCTTTAACACCTACAGCGTGCTGCAGGGCATCGACCGCATCGTCCCTGTCGACGTCTACGTCACCGGCTGCCCGCCCCGGCCCGAAAATCTCTTCTATGCGCTGCTCAAGCTCCAGGACAAGATCGACGCGACCCCGAACCTGATCCGGCGCCCGACCGAAGTCCGGCTCCACGAACAGATGCTGGCCGACTTCGAGCGGCGCGTGATGGTGGCGCAGGTGCGGAACCCGATCGCCTAATGGTCTCCGCCCCTCCGCTCGCCGACCTCCCTTGGCTGCACCACGAGTTCGGCACCCGCCACAGCGCCCCGCTCACCGGCCGCGTCGCCAACCTGCGGCAGATTCATTCGGCTGCGGTCTGGTCCGTGCGGCAATCCTCGAGCGGCCTCCACGAGGGCGGATGCCTGGGCGAAGGCGATGCGCTGATTACCAACGAACCGGGCCTGATGTTAGCGATCCGTACGGCGGACTGCGTCCCGATCCTCCTGGTGGACCCGGTGCGGCGGGTCGTCGCTGCGGTGCACGCCGGTTGGCGCGGCACGGTAGCGGGGATTTTGACCCACACGGTGCGCCAAATGCACACAGATTACGAAACGAACCCAATGGATCTGGTGGCTGCTATCGGCCCGGCCATCGGGCCCTGCTGCTTTGCCGTGGGTGCCGAGGTGCCCTTACCGGTCGTAGGGGGTAAAGCAGATCTCTGGGCCGCCAACCGCCAGCAGTTGGAGCAAGCGGGAGTTGGTACCGTTTGGACCGCCGGCCAATGCACGATGTGCCAGCCGGATTTATTCTTCTCCTTCCGGCGCGCCAAGGAGACTGGCCGCATGGTGTCCGCCATCGGGCTCCGCGAGTAGAAGAAAAAAGCCCCGCGACCGGAAAGCCGCGGGGCCAAATCATCCTGCAGTTCGTAAGAGGGAAGAAAACGACGCGGGCAACGGTCCGCGATCAGGCCGAGACGAGCATGTCGTCGAAGACTTCGTCCTGCACAAACTGCTTGCGATCGTACTGCTCCTGGCACTCGATACAATAAGGCGTCCAGGGCACTGCATTCAGGCGCTTCACGCTGATGTCCTCCTCGCAATGCATACAGATGCCAAATTGGTCGCGGTCGAGACGCTGCAACGCCGCGCGGACATTCCGCAGCAGGGCGGACTCCCGGTCAAGCGTGCGGATGGCAAACTCGCGCTCGGAGGCGCGTTGCACTTCATCGAGCGCATCCGGGCTCTTCTCGATCTCGATTCCCTCGCGGTTCCGCAGAAGAAAGGTCAGCTCAGCCTGCTTGGCTTCCAAGATCTCGCGGTAGTTCTTCAACTCTGCATTAGTCATCACGATTCTCCCTCTTTTTGTCAGTTCGTTTTTAACAGTGATTGCTTGTCAACAACGCGGTTGCGTTGCTTTCTCGATTGATAGACGCCAAAACCTCGTGAAAGGTTCACTTTTCTGAATAAAATCTTCTGCGTGTCGCAGACGCAGATTTCCGCTCCGCATCGCCGCCGTTCTAAAGGCCCCCACAGTGCCAGTTAAATAGGTTTCAGCACGATAGCAGGAGGGCCTGTTGTTCATGGAGTATAGCACCCTGGTGTTGCAATTTCAGTGCCAACTCTATCCAACGGCGAACCGGACCAGTCAAACGGGGCCTGATCCTACGCCAATCGCAATCTCCGCCAACTGACAAACTCTATCGGCACACAATCGACCGAACGTTAGTACTTTCGGTAGACGAAAATTCTCCCATTCAGTTTCACAATAATTTCTACTGTTCGGGAACTGGACGTTTTCGGACAATCTGGCTCATTTCCGTCCAATGGTCCCGAACGCCAAACCCAGTTCGCGGTTGTCGGGCGGCAGGGAAAACGCCGGGCTGGCCGTCAGTTCCAACCTTAACTCCGGCGCGGTCCACAACCCTTCGGGAAGCGCCAATTCGCCCTGACAGCGGTCCCGCGGCAAAGCCAATTCGCCCAGCAGTTTGCCCTCGTGCCGGATGGTCAACGTCACCGGCCCGGGACGGGGCTCGGCATCCGCACGGAAACATTCAAGAAACAGAGTCCTACCGGGGCCGCCCAGGGTGATCTCCGCCTGCGGATGCATCCAGCGGAAGCCCTGCTCTATGGGCTCCCAGCCCTTGCCGAGTTGCCCCGCCAGAAAGGGTTGGCGAAGTTCCACCACCGGCGACAGGTCGCGCGCCCACTCGATTGCGGCTTTTTCCCGATAGTGCCGGGTGATATTGCGGAGTGGTTTGCCGCCGGCGGCGTAGACAAGAGCGTCGCCGGACAGCAGCGCTCCGCGGGCCTGCGCCCGCGGCAACACCTGGCGCAACCGATCGCCGAGTTCGGGATGGGAGTCGATGTTCTCCTCACTGCCCGGAACGAGATAAACCCGGGCGCCCGGAATCAGCCGGAACGGGTCGTCGACCACGATGTTCCAGAACTGGTCCGAACTGATTCCGGCCAGCAGGATCGTCTTTCCAGGGTGCAGCGCCACGGCCTGCTCCACGCCCCGGACGAGCACCCGCGCCGCTTCGGCCTGACGCCGGTTGTAGAGCAGGATCTCCTGGCCCAGCAAATAACTCCCGACTCCATAAGCCGCCAAAGGCAGCACCATCACCCAGGGGCGCCGCACCGTGGCCACGCCAAACGCCAGGCCCAACCCCGCCGCCGGCGCCACCAGATAGTAGTCCGTAATGTGCCCCGGCAGCAGCAGCACCGGCCCGAGGCAGACCACGAACCAGGCCCCGCCAAACAGCAGCAGCCGGTCCCGCTCCCACAGACCCACCACCACCAGCGCACCCAGCGCCAACAGCGTCGCCCCGAACAAGTAAGGCGTGTGCGGGTGCACCGACCAGGGCACATAGGAGCCCATGGACATGAGCCCATACTGGCCGAGCGTATGAAGGATCGAAAGCGGATGCGCGTTCAGCGCGTAGACGGCGCTGCTGTTCCCCGGCGCGATCCACCGGTTGCCGAGCGCGTAAAGCACGCTGGTCGCCAACAGCGGCGCCGTTGACCGCCACCGTTCCGGATAGCGCAGCAGCGCCAGCACCGGATAGACGACGTTCAATTCGAGAACGCCAAAGCCCAGCAGGAAGAACGCCCACTCCCCCACCCGCCGTCCCGCGTGCCGGCACAGCAGCGCCGACAGCAGACACCCCGGCCACAGGATCTGATTCATGGCGCTGGCCCAGGTGAGCGGCTGCGCCAGCGACGAGTGCAGCGTCCAGCAGAGCGCGGCCACCACCGCCGCCGCCCGCGAGGCCGTCCACAGGTACACGAGACGGCCGAACAGAACCAGGTTGGCGCACTGCGCCACAAAGATCGCAATCCGCAGCGGCTTGGCATCGAGGCCAAACCACGAGTAGCTCAACAGAAACGGCAGACGATCGCTCAGCGGCCGGATCGTCCCCTGCGCCCGCGGACCGAACAGAGCCCCCAGCAGGGAAGGGAAGTCCACGATCTCGGCGCCGATTCCCAGCCAGGCAAAGTCATCCCGGGCAAACCAGACCACGAACGACTGCCGGTAGACGAGCAGACAGACCAGCGGGGCGATTCCGAGCCAGCCCCAGCGGCGCAGCCAGCTCATGGCAGCGAGAGCCCCGCCCGCAGGAAGATCAGCCCCAGTTCGCGAGGATCCACCGCGCCCGGCGGCACGGACTTACCGAGGCGGAAATCCAACGTAATGGTCTCGGTGACCGAGGCTTCGGCGGGGATAATCCATTGCAACGTATGATTGCCGGCCG
>Ga0114980_10003749_pt1 | contig 10348 bp, 11 predicted proteins | sample S_140806_EF_Meta_FD_87018 | JGI IMG/M metagenome (GOLD analysis project Ga0114980, IMG submission 87018) | Freshwater microbial communities from Lake Simoncouche, Canada to study carbon cycling - S_140806_EF_MetaG | ecosystem: Environmental > Aquatic > Freshwater > Lake | place: Lake... | reverse complement strand
GCAGCTATGGGGCCAACTATAAAAAACCTTGGTGAAGTAAAAAATCAAAGTCAGGTAGTTTATCAAATGCAAATAGCCTCTACTATTGCTAAATTATTGGGATTTGATTTTATTTCCTCTCATCCTGTTGCTGTTCCTATACCAACACTAATTAATTAAACAATGCATCTAGATTTTGAGGACATTCAAGAAACAATTAATTCAATTATTAATTTGTTTAATGAAAAAGGAAGCCAAGAATATATTGGTGAAGGCTTAAGCGTTTATCAGCATATGGTGCGAAGCGCTTATATTGCTTATTCAAAGGGTTATAGTGATGAAATAATTATTGGTGCTTTGCTGCATGATATTGGCCATTTGTTAGATGCTGAGGGAAGTATGAATGGTTTTGGAAATGTAGATCATGAAACCATTGGTGCCTATTTTTTAAAATCTAAAGGGTTTTCTAAATTAGTAGTTGATATAGTAGCTTATCATGTGGCTGCAAAACGCTATTTGTGTGCGGTAGATAAGTATTATTATGATGTTCTTTCGGATGCAAGTAAAGAAACACTCAAATTACAAGGCGGTAAAATGAACCTTATTGAAGTGCAGATTTTTGAAAATTTACCTAACTATAAAGCCATTGTTTTGGTGAGAAAAATAGATGATTTAGCCAAAGATGTTTCTTCGCAATCTCATCCCGTTGAATTCTATTCTAAAACACTTGAACTACATTTATTTAATTATTATCGATGAAATTTACACCTACACCTCAATTAGTTGTTTTTGATATGGCAGGAACAACTGTTCAAGAACACAATTTAGTGTACAAATCTATACTCAAAGCGCTAATGCATTTTAATATTTCCATTTCATTAGAAAAAGTATTGGAAATTGCAGCGGGTAAAGAAAAAGTAAAAGCGATTATTGATATATTAGAATTTAAAAATATTGAGCTAGATTCTCATTTAATAGATGCTATTTACGAATATTTTAAAAAAACCTTGGAATCAGATTACGCTAACAATCTGATTGAACCTATGCATAATATTTTGGAGGTTTTTACATATTTAAAAGAACAAGATGTTTTTATAGCGTTGAATACTGGATACGACACTTCTCTTGCTAATTTAATTTTAAAAAAATTGAAATGGGAAAAAGGTGTTCAATACGATTTATTAATTACAGCCTCAGATGTTATCAATTCTAGACCTCACCCAGATATGATTCTTAAGGCAATGAAGTATTTTGAAATTAGCAATCCAGATTATGTTGTAAAAATTGGAGATTCCATTACAGATATTGAAGAAGGGAAAAATGCAGCCTGTGGTTTTACCATTGGAATGACCACTGGTGCTCATACGCTTAAACAATTACTTACTGCTGATCCAGATGTTATTTTGTCTAACTCCCTAGACATTATACTTTATATTTAAGATGCATTTTCATTCCGCTTCCTTAAAAAGTAAGTTAATACATAATCCTACTTTATTTACGCTTGCTGCAAGCTTAGCTGCCTTCATTTGTTATTCTTGTATGTATGGCTTTAGAAAACCTTTTACTGTTGGAAATTATAGTGAAATTCTCTTTTTAGGCATCCCTTACAAAGTTTGTTTAGTCATAGCCCAAGTGATTGGATATATGATTAGTAAAATAGTTGGCATCAAATTTATATCCTCCTTACCAAGTAAAAACAGAGCAGTAATCATTATAATTTGCATCCTTATTGCTTGGCTTTCTTTACTTTTTTTTGCTATTACGCCGGCCCCCTACAATCTTGTATTCATATTCATCAATGGTCTCCCATTGGGTTTGTTGTTTGGCTTAGTTTTTAGTTTTTTAGAAGGTAGAAAAACTACCGAGATTCTAGCTGCCTTTCTTGTGTCTAGCTTTATATTTGCTTCTGGTTTTGCTAAAACAGTTGGCAAATTCATACTACTTAATTTTTCGTTTCATGAAAATTGGATGCCTTTTTTAGCAGGTGCTTTTTATATTGTTCCTTTATGTATTTCAGTTTATATTTTACATAATTTACCAGCCCCCAATGCAACTGATATTGCACAGCGTTCAGTAAGAGATACGATGAGTAAATTGGATAGGCGTAATTTTTTAAAATTATTTAAATGGATGATAATTCCCATTGTAATCGTTTATACTGTTTTAACGATTTCAAGAGATTTTATTGAAGATTTTGCTAATGAATTTTGGATTGAAAATGGATATCAAAATATTGCTTCTGTATTTACAAATATAAGTATACTGGTTTCTATTTTGATATTAATTGTTTTTGCCGCTAGTTTTCTTATAAAAAAAAATAAAACTGCTTTATCTTATTTGTATGTTTTAATATTTGTAGGATTGTCCTTTATGTGTATAGCTACTTTATTATTTACATTTCATCATATTTCTGCATTTTATTGGATGCTATTTACCAGTACCGGTTTATACATGGCTTATTTGCCTTTTAATGGTTTGTTTTTCGATAGGTTTATTGCCGTTTTTAAAATCAAAGCCAACGTAGGGTTTATTATGTATGTAGCAGATTCATTTGGATATTTGGGAACGGTGCTTCTTCTTCTTCTAAAATCATTTTTTCATTTTACCTTTACGTGGACTCACTTCCTTACGGGTTTAATATTTATTGCTTCCATTTTTTGTTTACTATTTATTGTTTATGCTTACTTTAAAACAATATTAAAATTTAAAATGCTATGAATAAAACTGCTATTGTAGTTGGTGCTGGTATTGTAGGATTGGCAACAGCGCGCGCGTTAGCTTTAAAAGGCTATTCTGTTACGGTACTCGAAAAAGATGTGCAAGCGGTTGGTGCTTCCATCCGAAATTTTGGGATGATATGGCCTATTGGGCAACCAGAAGGTGTATTGCTAAACAGAGCTATGCGTAGTCGTGAAATTTGGTCCTCTATATTACAAGATGCAGCTATCTGGAACAATCCTTGTGGTAGTATGCACTTGGCATATAATGAACTAGAATGGCAAGTGTTGCAAGAACTTTTCGAGCAATTTTCAAAGCAAGAAAGAAATGTAAGCTTGCTGAGCAAACAACAGCTTATCGAAAAGTATCCTGAAGTTAATACTACTAATTTATATGGAGGACTATTTAGTGATTCGGAATTAATTGTAAATCCGCTTCTTTCTATTGCTACTTTGCCTGCCTATTTTTCTGAAAAATATGCCATTCAATTTTTGTGGGCACACAGTATCCAAAATGTAGCATCAAACACGGTATATTATAACGATGTTGAATTGAAAGCAGATCTTGTTTTTGTTTGTTCTGGTGCTAATTTTCAGCAATTATTTCCAACTTTATTCAAAGAACTTCCTATTACAAAATGCAAGCTTCAGATGTTGAAAATGAAAAGTGTATCCAACAAAAAGTTAAACACTTCACTCTGCGGTGGATTGTCTCTGATTCATTACAAAAGTTTTGAAGTGGCTGCCTCGCTTCCGAAATTAAAAAATTATTATGAGCTCACACATCCCGAATATTTAAAATGGGGCATTCATGTTATGGTAGATCAAAACAATCAAAATGAATTTATTATTGGCGATTCGCATGAGTATGGCCACACACATTTGCCATTTAATAGATATGAAATAAATCAACTTATATTAAAGTACTTACATCAATTTTTATCCATAGATGACTTAGAACTCTTGGAGCAATGGAATGGTATTTATCCTAAAATGACTAATGGAGCTACCGAAGTATTTTTAAATCCTTTACCCGGAGTATATATCATCAATGGATTAGGTGGGGCTGGTATGACACTTAGTTTTGGTTTAGCAGAAGAAGTTGTAAATTCTTTATAATTTTTATTTCAACAGAATACACTGTAATGTATTTTAACATTACTGTTTCAATCATTTTTTATTTGAGATTTTCGTTGAAGTATTTATTGATTTTGTGAAAACCGTTTGTGATCTATATTTGATTATGCCTTTTAATACGTTTTTAAACTTGAATTTTATTTGTACGAATATCATTAAGTTAGTATAACTATTTAATTATAGCATCTTTCTTTTTTAATCTGCATTTGTCGCTACAATATTTCACCTCTTCCCAAACCTTTTCCCATTTTTTTCGCCAGCTAAAAGGCCTATTGCAAACTAGGCAGATCTTGGAAGGTAGTAATTGTTTTTTGTGCGTTGCCATTAGGAATAAATTTAAAAAGCCTGAAGATCATATTCTAATGATATTCAGGCTTTTATGTGGTGTGGGCCGGGATCGAACCGGCGACACAAGGATTTTCAGTCCTTTGCTCTACCGACTGAGCTACCGCACCATCCTTCGGTTAAGGATGGCAAAGATACCTACTAGTTTTCTTATTTCAAAATAATTATCGCTCTTTTATTTACTACTTTTGTCTATTACTATTTTCGAACTATGAAGCGCTTTTTATTAGTGTGTTGTTGCTTGTTTTTGTCGGCTATTACTAATGCACAACAAGGAGATATTGCTTTGTTGAGAACTATTTATCAAACAGAGGGTTCAAAAAATGCAGTGTACACTTTATCTCAAAGTGCTTATCCCATAACTATTTTATGCCCCGTTGTAGTATATGGATTTTACTATAAACAGGATACTAACGCCTTACTGAAAATAAAACAAGTAATTTATAGTATGGCCACTGCAGTATTATTAACTTATGGTATAAAATGGCTTGTACGTCGTGCTCGCCCTTATGAAACTTACGCAGATATTATTCCCTACAATAAAGAAATAGATCCGTCCTTTCCTTCTGGGCATACCAGTATGGCATTTAATACGGCCATGAATGTGAGTATGCTTACGCATAAAAATTGGATAAAAATCACAGCATTTACTTGGGCATCGGCTATTGCCTATTCTCGATTATATTTAGGGGAGCATTATCCTTCTGATGTTTTTGTAGGTGCGCTTATAGGTGCAGGAAGCGCTTATTTAAGTTGTAAAGCACAAACCTGGTTGATCCATCGTAACGGTAAAAATAAATTAGCTAATGTCCTGTAAGAAAATTGTTTTTATAGGTGTAGAATCGAGTGGTAAAACTACTTTAGCCCGTGCACTTGCGGAAAAATTGCAAGGCACTTACATCCCGGAATATGCTCGAGTGTATTTAGATGCCAATGGTTTGACATATAAACAAGCTGATTTGCTAGCTATTGCAAAAGGGCAAATGAAATTATATCAAGAGGTGCAAAGTAAGGAACAAAATTGGCTCCTATGTGACACTGATTTATTAGTAATTAAAGTATGGAGCGAGCAAGTTTTTGGTTCTTGTGATGAATGGATAGAAGAGCATATAAATCATACAAAGCCCGATTTATACATTCTTTGTACACCAGATATAGCATGGGAATATGATCCGCAACGCACGATGCCTATTCTTAAAGATCGAATTGCTTTACATCAACATTACAAAGCATTATTAGAGCAACTAGCTTGTGAATTTATAACCGTTAAGGGCTCTTTAGAAAATAGAATACAGCAAGTAACAGCGGCTCTAGGCAATTGGGAATAGCTGCGCTGCTTTTTCTAAACTCTCTGGCTTACCTACATCAATAAGCGTGTCTCCACTATGATCAAATCCTACTATCGAATGCTGTTGTGCTTGATATAAATATTCATCTATAATAGAGAATTTTCCTTCATGATGCATAGAATGCAATAATTCGTTTCCAATAATTTGAATACCACTGAATGCAAAAGGCTGAAGATTAGATTCGTTTCTCGCTATTTTTTGCTCCTTAGTTTGCGTGTTTTCCCAGGCGCATAACTGCATCGATTCATTAAAAAGTAAATGACGCGACGAACTTCTATTGGTTACTGCCAATGTAGCAGCAGCTTGTTCTTTTTCATGAAAGGCAATTAAATGATGAAGGTTGAGATTCGTTAGTATATCTACATTCATCACTAAAAGTGCCTTTTCATGTTCAAAAAAAGGATGAGCAAATTTTAAGCCACCACCAGTTTCTAATACCATAGCACGCTCATCAGAAATAGCATAACGACTACCAAAACCTTCGTTCTCCTTTAAAGTATCAATTATTTGATCTGCAAAATGATGAACATTCACAATCACTTCATTAATGCCATACTGTTGTAAATAACGAATGGCCCATTCCAATAATGTACGATTATTTATAGGGGCTAATGCTTTAGGATGTTCGTTGGTAAAGGGCTTTAGTCGAGTGCCCAAACCAGCAGCAAAGATCATGGCCTTCATGGCGTGCGTATTTTTTATAAATATACAATGCTTTCTATAATTTGCTTGATATTTTATAATTAAGCTCGATAATTATACGATAAGTAATATCTTTGCAAAAAATAAAAATATGTCTTTAACAGTAATTGGCACTATGGCTTTTGATGCCCTAGAAACGCCCTTCGGAAAAGTAGATAGAATCATTGGCGGTTCGGCAACCTATGTTGCTTGGTCGGCATCTAATTTTACCAATACTATACAACAAGTATCTATAGTTGGTGGCGATTTTCCTCAAGCAGAATTTGATAAATTAGCAGCAAGAGGCGTAAATTTTGATGGCGTTGAAGTGGTAAAAGAAGGGAAAAGTTTTTTCTGGAGTGGTCGTTATCATATGGATATGAATACGCGCGATACACTCGTTACAGAATTAAATGTATTAGAGCATTTCAATCCGCAATTGCCGGCATCTTATCAAAATACGGAGTTTTTAATGTTGGGTAATTTAGTACCAGCTGTGCAAATGAGCGTTATCAATCAATTGCAAAACAGACCAAAATTAATAGTATTAGATACGATGAATTTTTGGATGGAAGTAGCTATGGATGATTTGAAAGCTGTTCTAAAGAAAGTAGATGTATTAATGGTGAATGATGGTGAAGCGCGTCAATTAAGTGGTGAATATTCATTGGTAAAGGCAGCTGCAAAAATTCACGAGATGGGTCCTCAATTTGTAATCATTAAGAAAGGGGAGCATGGTGCATTATTATTTAGCAAAGGAGAAGTATTTTACGCACCAGCATTACCCTTAGAAGAAGTGTTTGATCCAACTGGAGCAGGCGATACGTTCGCTGGCGGCTTTATTGGTCACTTAGCCAAAACAAGAGATATTTCTTTCGAAAATATGAAGTCGGCAATTATAGTAGGTTCTGCAATGGCTTCTTTCTGTGTAGAGAAATTTGGTTCTGAGCGCTTACAAGAAATTACAAAAGAAGATATCGAAAATAGAATCCGCCAGTTTGTAAATTTGGTTGATTTTAAAATGGATTTATAATTTAAGTAGTATATAAAAAAAGAGCCCCGAATTTTCGGGGCTCTTTTTTATTTCTTAGTTCCTGGTTTTTTACCGCTAGGTTTTACAGTTTCTTTTGGTTTTTCTTTGCTGCTCAATTGTTGTAATTGTTTTGCAAAGCCATTAACAGGGTCTATAGCCAGAATATTATCGGTATGTATTTTCATGTTGGGCACATCATTTTTATTGTAATAATAAAGTGCTAAATACTGGTTTGCTTTCATTACATCTTCTTTTTTTGCTGTACTATCTTTTACAGATAACCATTTGCTATAAAATTCTACAGCATTTCCATTCTTAGCTTCTTGGTCTATAGCAGCTCCATTGTTACCTCTCCATAAATACACCAATGACTCATTTGGATATTTTTCTTGCATAGCTACAAATGCGCTATCACTTGCTATATATTGTTTGCCATAATAATCCATTACACCCCACCAGAAATAATCTGTTTTAGTTGCATTGCTTAATTTTTTACATGCCATGCTATACCAATAACCAGCTTTATCATAAGCTTTGGTAGCGCGGTATAATTCTGCAATAGATCGGAAACCTTCTAATTTATTTTTAGTGGTATCCATTGCTTCCCATTTCACAAAATTCTGATTTGCTTCTTCTGGCAATCCATTTTGATTAAGGATTTTACCGTAGTATAAGTAATCTAATGGAATGAGCTTGCTATCGTCTTGCTCTTTTGTAAAAAATAATTCAATATTGGTTTTTGCATTAGCATACTCTTTGATTTCATATTGGCTATAGGCCATTATACGATACATGTAGGGCTTTTCTAAACCTGCAGATAATAACTCTTGCATTTTTGTTATAGCTAAGGTATAATTTTTGGTTAAGTATAAAATATCAGCATATTTCTTTTTGTCATCAAGCGATTGATCGGATAGTTCAATATAGCGTTCGATATTTTGTTTTGCCAAATCGTATTTACCAATCCAATAATAGGCATTAGCTAAATCTCTATAGGGTAATGGATTATTAGCGTCATTATCTTTTGCTTTTGTATAATTGCTTAATGCATCGTTATAGTTATGTGCTTCATACCAAAGCGAACCTATGCGTGAATAGCCTAATGAATTTTTCGTATCTAATTCTACAGCTTTCTCATAATTATTCATGGCTTCACCACCGCCACCTATTTGTTTTCTATAAGCGTCGCCTAGTGCTATGCGAATATCGGCGTTGTCGGATTTTTCAATTATTCTCTTGTACAAATCTACCGCTTGGTTATAATCGCCACCATTGGTATAGGTAATAGCATCGGCAACAAACCTAAGGATTGGAAGATTTTTTTTATTCTTATCTACAATACTCTTGATAAGTGAATTAGCAGTTTCTGCATTTTTTTGTTCAAATAAAACACGCACTAGTCCTGTTTGATTTACATAATCTGCAGGATATTTATTGAAGACATTCTTAGCTTCGTCTATTTTATCTTGTCCTATTAATGCCAAGCCTAAATAAAAATTAGCCATTGCACTATTAATGGTGCTTAATTCTTTCTTTGCATTTTCATAGCGTTCATACTGAACCATTTTAATGCCGGTTTCGATCGATTGAGCTGAAGCAGCGTAGGTATTTGTCAACAACAAAAAGCTAACAATAATTTTTTTCATAGTTTTAATATTAATGAGTATTTAAATTAGTTTCTCTTATAATTATTTCCATATGAAGCGGAAACATGTGCGCATGTGCAAAGATAAGCTGTCCGCGTTCTTTACAAATAAAATTTATAAAATCTGTGCCGGCCCCCACCTTTTGTTCACTATTAATGAAATAGAGTTTTCTTACCAACGGGTATACTTTTAAAGCTAGGTATGCTTGGTAAGGTTGGTAAAATTCCTTGGTGCTATCATTATAAATTGAAACTATGTGTACTTTTTTGGTAAAGCTATTGTCTTGCATGCCGCTTGTATCTTGCACATAATCAAGCCCTACAAAGCCAATAGCTTTAGGGTTACTAGCCACATAGTCTACCACAGCAGCATTGCTTTTTGCTGCGTATACTTGAGGGCTTATGGCCTCGGCTTTTAATATAGAATCTTGAATATAACGTAAGGTGCTAGAGCCTGCATTATCAAAAACAATAGTGTAAGGTCTAGTATATTTATTACTCAGAATAGATCTTATTTGATCTTTGGTGAGAAATGAATCTGGTGCTTGTTTATTGATAATCATGGCAATGCCATCTTTTGCTACATGCAAAGAACTAATACGAAGTTCCTTTTGCTTAAAGTAAGCACGTTCTTTTTCATCTAATTGTCGGGTTACAAAAATTAAATTAGATCTATGATGCAATAAATCTTCCAAGCATTCCTGTTCGCTTTTATAATGAACAATCAAGGTGTCTAAAGGATAGGAGGAAGTAAATACTTTAAGCAACTGCTCGAATACGGGTTGGTAGGTTTCGTCAACTGAAATCGTAATTTTATTAACCCTTTTGTGCGCTTCATCGTCTGAGCAAGCAAAAAATAAAATACAGCTTAATGCTAATAATAAAATAGGGCCTTTCATCAGTTTAAAATTACATTTTAATTGCACGGATTTCTAATAAGAAATAAGAACCTAACAATAAATTAACAGCCTTAAGAAAGTGGTTTTTTTATTGCTCTGTAGAGACGAAAGCCTCCGTAAATAGCCATCAGACAGCCTAATCCGATACTTAATGCTTTATTTGGAAGTTCGAAAGCGCCAAAGTGTTTAGTAATTAAAAGCATAGCGCCAATGAAAATATAAAATGCACCCATAGCTATACTAATGTACTTTTTTATGGCTGTATAATTATCGGAAGCTGGATTGCTGTTTTGAGAAGACATTTTTAGTTATTTAAAGTAAGATGCAAAACTAATTAAATTGCATAAATGCTATGCAAAAAGACAAAAAAAAGAGGCATGTTGTGAACAGCCTCTTGGGTTAGTTGAATTTTGTAGTTCCTATTTTTTCTTAGGAGCTGCTTTTTTAGCTGCTTTTTTAGGAGCTGCTTTTTTAGCTGCTGCTTTTTTAGGAGCTGCTTTTTTTGCTGCTGCTTTTTTAGGAGCTGCTTTTTTTGCTGCTGCTTTTTTAGGAGCTGCTTTTTT
>Ga0114980_10003747_pt1 | contig 10349 bp, 4 predicted proteins | sample S_140806_EF_Meta_FD_87018 | JGI IMG/M metagenome (GOLD analysis project Ga0114980, IMG submission 87018) | Freshwater microbial communities from Lake Simoncouche, Canada to study carbon cycling - S_140806_EF_MetaG | ecosystem: Environmental > Aquatic > Freshwater > Lake | place: Lake... | reverse complement strand
TTGTCAAAATGGTATGGTTGGGATTTAATGTTTCCTACCTACACTTCCAATGTAAATATTCCTTCGGGTATTAAAATGGTTCAAATTGATCCATCAAATAGATTGGCAGATGTGAACATGATGAATAATTATAAACAAAGAGGATTTCTTATAGCACCAAAATCAAGTCTTTTGAAACTAGAAAATTACGTTTCGAATCCTGCAACTTGGAAAAAATACAATGCTGCTATTCGCCCAGATGTTTGGTGGAATTCGATTGATGGCATCAAGCTTGGTGTAAATTATACTGGGCATTATATGAATACGTTCCGTAAATTATATGCAACGGTTTGGTTTAATTCTCGTTTCTTGTCAAATGAAAAATATGCTCCTTATGAAGGAGAAAGTTGGTGGAAAAATGTTTCTCCAGTGGATTACACCATTCGATATGAAACGCCTTACAAAAAAATAAATCCAAAAATTATTTCCGGTTTTGAGAGCCGACAAATCGAGGGTTTTGCAAAACACAGCATTTTTGCTAAATATCAATTCTCGCCAAAAAGCCAATTTAAAATTGAAGCAACTACATTATATAGAAGAAGCGATATTACCAACGAATATTTATTTGATAAAAATGAATGGACGAGCTACACAGATACCAAGAAGAATTCATTTCTTCAATTGACCTACAATACCAATTACAATGGGAAAGCTGGAAACGGATTTTTAAAAGCTATTGTTCGAACTTCATTTAATTACAATCATTCCTACCTACAGCTAGAAGATGTTCATCGTTATAATTGGAAAAAATTTGAAACAAAAACCAGGGCATTTGGTCGTTTTGGTTTTGGGAACGAAATACCAAATGAAAGTGCCCTTTATTTGCAAGGCGCCAATCCAGAGGAGTTGATGGAAAATAAATTTACTCGTTCACAAGGCATTATCCCGTTGAGTGCAGGAGGATACTCGAGCACCGATTTTTCTAATTTACATATGGGAGGCGGTTTGAATTTAAGAGCTTATACCGGCTATTACGCTATTGATCAAGATGGCAGTGGCAATCAATACTTAAATTACAAAGGAAGAAGTGGGGCATCGTTGAATATTGAAATTGACTTCGATAAATATTTTTCATTTATCAAACCTAAATACATAAGAGATTATATTCATTTTGATACCTATCTTTTTGCAGATGCAGGAATTATATCAAGAGGTACCTTATCCCCAACTTCTATTTCATCATTAATTCCTACAAACGCTTGGAGTAAATTCAGATCCGATGCAGGCCTTGGTGTGGCAATGACAATTAAAAAGTTTGGTCCGTTTGAAACCATCCCTCCATTTACAGTTCGTGTAGATATGCCTTTCTTCTTAAATTCGCCTCCATATGCTAAACCAGATTTTATTCAATTGAATCGTTGGGTAATCGGTGTAGGTCGTTCATTTTAATTCGTAATAAATTGTGACCAAATGTTTTGGTTAATCTATTAAATTTCTTATTTTTTAATATACATTTGCAACACTTTAAAATGAATTAGTAAACTAATCATTAAACATTAATCAGTAAACATTAATTAAAAATATGCCTTATTTATTTACATCTGAATCCGTTTCAGAAGGACATCCAGATAAAGTTGCCGATCAGATTTCTGACGCATTAATTGATAATTTTTTAGCCTATGATGCCAGCTCTAAAGTAGCTTGTGAAACTTTAGTGACTACAGGTCAAGTGGTTTTAGCCGGTGAGGTAAAGTCAGAAGCCTATTTAGATGTGCAAGAAATTGCTAGAGGGGTTATTCGTGAAATTGGTTATACCAAATCTGAATACATGTTTGAGGCCAACTCTTGTGGAATTTTATCTGCCATTCATGAGCAAAGTGCCGATATCAATCAAGGGGTTGATCGTAAAGTAAAAAAAGAAAGCTTTGAAACCAAAGCCAATGCACAAGGTGCAGGAGACCAAGGTATGATGTTTGGTTATGCTACTCGTGAAACTGAAAATTATATGCCACTTGCACTGGATTTGGCTCATAAAATATTAAAAGAATTATCAAAAATTCGTCGTGCTGGTAAAGAATTGAAATACCTTCGTCCGGATGCTAAAAGTCAAGTAACGATTGAGTATGATGATAATAACAATCCAATTCGCATTGATACCATTGTAGTTTCTACACAACATGACGATTTTGCTAAGGATGCAATTATGTTGGCTAAAATTAAAAAAGACATCGTTGAAATTGTGATTCCTAGAGTGAAAAAACAATTGAAACCTGCTTTACAAAAATTATTCAATGATAAAATTACCTACCATATTAATCCAACAGGAAAATTTGTAATTGGTGGTCCTCATGGCGATACAGGCTTAACCGGTCGTAAAATCATCGTGGATACCTACGGTGGAAAAGGTGCGCATGGTGGAGGTGCTTTCTCAGGAAAAGATCCGAGTAAAGTAGATAGAAGTGCTGCGTATGCAACCCGACATATTGCTAAAAACTTAGTAGCTGCTGGTTTGTGTGATGAGGTTTTGGTGCAAGTATCTTATGCAATTGGTGTGGCTAAACCATGTGGTTTATTTTTAAATACTTATGGTACCTCAAAAGTGAAAATGAATGATGGCGAAATTGCCCGTATAGTAGAAAAAATATTCGACATGCGTCCTTATGCGATTGAACAACGTTTAAAATTGCGTAATCCTATTTATTCAGAAACCGCATCTTATGGACACATGGGACGTAAGAACGAAGTGGTTACAAAAATTTTCAACAAAGGCAAAAAGAATGAGTTGAAATTAAAAGTAGAATTATTTACTTGGGAAAAATTAGATTTTGTAGATGCCGTTAAAAAAGCATTCAAATTAAAATAAAAATTAAAAGCGACTTTCGAGTCGCTTTTTTATATACTTATTATTTTGAAATTAAATACTCTGCTAATAATTTCCTTTAGCGATGGTATCTAATGCATTATAAAAACCTTCACCATATTTTCTGATTAAGGGTTCTTTTAAAAATTCATATACTTTTACTTTTAATTTTTCACCTAGCGAACATGCAGCACTGCAAAGGGATTCACGAGGTTCGTAATTCAGTGCCATGAAGTTTTCATTTTTAGTAACTCGAATAGGGAAGAGGTGGCAAGAAATTGGTTTTTTGAAATCGGTTCGGCCTTCATAATACGCTTTTTCTATCAAACATTTTACAACCCCTTGCTCATCTTGGTAGCCATATACACAAATTCCACCATTAATGGCTGGGGTTACATAGCCAAAATATTCTTCTGTCGTATACGCACCCACTCGTTTAATTTCGGCTTTGGCTTCATCGCTTAGCTCGTGTTCAATTACTTTATACGCGGCTTTAATTTTTTTCAATTCATCTTTTTCTAAAGGAGCTCCAGCATCGCCATCAACACAACAACCACCTTTGCAGCTGCTTAAATCGCATACAAACTCATCTTGTATAATTTCATCGCTGATTAATATATCATCTATTATTATCATATTAATTCCATTTTAGGGTTTGTATTAAATGTTCAATGTCTTTTTGTAAAAACTGATTCACTGGTTTTAAAGAGTCTACGTTAGGCGTTACATCAAAATATAAAGCTCCTCTTAAAAAATGATGAAAAGAGTCGGTTGCATAAAACTGAAATGAGGAAGCCGCATTGCCACCCACATCATAAAATACCCCATGCACATTGTTAGCAGTATGAAACTCAGGTTCGTTAATGTAATCTGCTTTTTTAGTGTGGTAGTGCGAAAGCTTGTAGGAGTCTTCTAATAATTTTTCAAGTGTTTGCGTGGACGAAATTTGCTTGTATGAAATATAAACTTTCCCACCCAAGCTGTCAAAATTTAGGTTTATCCACCAAGGATTTTCTGTTTTTTGATCAAAAAATAAGGTATCTTTTGAGATGGAGGCATATACCGGATATTCGAATGCATAAGGGTAGTCTGTTTTTTGAAAAGATTGGTATTTTTTTTCGGGCAAACCTATTTTGTAAAAACCCCTGGGTTTAGGTAAATAGGTATCTTCATAACAAGATGAAAATAACAATATACTTAAGTAGATAATGAATGAAGTGTATGATTTCATATTTTGCAAATGTATTATCTATGAATTACAAAATGTTGCACATTGGGTTTATTATTTTCATCCAATCGATAAGATAAAAAATAATGTCCATTGGGTAAATTTGAAATATTTATTTTTTTAGAAAGCGTTGTATTTTGAACTGTTTTTTCATCGAGCACTGTCATCACATTTCTTCCTGATAAATCATAAATAGCAGCTTTGACTAATTTATTTTGTTGTGTTTGAAAGGTCATATTCAACTCATCTTTTGCCGGATTAGGGTAAATAAATACATTTGGTTGAATGTATGTTTGAACAGCAGGATATTTATTCGTATAATATGAATCGAAAACACCACCACCATGCGTACCAATTACTATGTAGCCATCAGCTTGTCTAATCTTAAGATCGGTTACCACATTAGAACCAATTAAAGTTGGGCTTTCTTGAGTCCAAACAGATGTATTTGTTCCATTATTGATTCCTAAAACAAGGCTATCTGTTGAAAATAATCCAATACTGGTGCCAGCAAAAAATCGTCTTTTGCCATTATCTTGTTTTAAAATCCCAACACATCGAATACTTGGATTCGTGCTGGAGCTATTGGCTGTTTTTTCAAGATTACCACCAACTAAATACCATTTTTGTCCACCATTTTCGGTGTAAAATAAACTGGTAACATTGTAGTTGGAATAGCAAATCAACACTTTATTAGCATCCTCAGGATCTACTGCAATACCGCTAACATTTCCTTTTGAAGGCAATCCTAGTGTGTCGGTTAATATCATTTGAGGATTGCTTGTCAATGCATTGCTTACTTTGTAAATATGTTTACTGCTGGTTCCTACATACATTACATTGGCAGGTGTTTTAGATATTCCAAAGGCAGTTATTTCTGCTGGAATGGTATTACTACTGCCAATATTAGCAGCTTTGATGGTATCTGTAGAAAATGACCAACCAGTCGTTAATTTACTTGTGTCATTCACTACAGGAATGGTAGTTAAATTATTTAATACCGCAATTCGTTTTCCAAAAGCCATGTATAAATAATTATTGTCGTTCGGATTTACGATAAAGGCGTTGATGAAATTATAATTTTCTTTGGTGTATCCTGCTGGATCAATTCTTTTTTTAGCCAACACAATTCCATTGTTGTCTAACGTAACTTTGCGCATGTTCCCCAGTTGAGTACTAATTACATAAAAATCTCTATTGGGGGCAATGTAATTAAATGCACCATCGCCATTTATCGTCATTTGCCAATTGGTTTGTAGATTATTTGAGTTGGTTAAATAATTTCCATTGTCTTGTAAGCCACCTAAAATATATTGATCAAATGATTTTGATTCATCAATGTTTACTGTATAAAATTGTGTAGTAACATAACCTTTACTTTTATCGATCCATTGAACCGATGTTGCATTTACATCATTGGTAAAAAAGACACCCCCATCATTTGCCGTGTACATTTTAGAAGGATCAGAAGGTAAAAAATGAATGTCATGTTGATCTGGATGATGATTTGGGTATACAATGAAATTCCATAATTGAGTAGCAATGCCATAACCACCGATCTGTGTGGTATTGTTGGGAGTTGTAAATCCATCGGTAGATCGATATAAATTAGTGCCTCCTATAATAATTGTGTTGCTACCGGGTTGCATTCTGATACATAAATCATACCCACCTTGACAGTTGAATTTATCAAATTGATTGGGGCTTGTAACGGGTAAATTGGCCGATAAATTAGTCCAAACGCCACCTGTTCCTGAACCATCGCCACTGATATAATTGTATTTTAATAAGCACACATATTCAGGATCTCCTTCATAATTATAGGATGTTACTCCACCCGAATTGATACTGTCTAACAAGCCTAAAATATAGATTTCATTTTCATCATTGGGATTAATTTCAATAACTAATCGATTATAATTTGATAAAAAAGTAGGGGTTATATTCGTAAAATTTACCCCATCACCGCTTCTAAAAATTCCTTTGGTTGTAGTTCCATCAGCACTTAATGTGGCATATACTTTTCCTGTTTTTGAAACGGCAACATCGGTTGTGTATGAGTCATTCGAAATGCCTAATACATTTGTCCATGTATTGCCTGTATCTCTACTTCGATAAATAGAGCCATAGGTTGCTAAGTAAACACAAGTATTTACAGTGTCTACAGGAGAAGCTGCAATTCGCCAAGACCCCTGAAAATTGGTTGAAAAAGCAGATGGAACACCTGCACTAGTTGAAGTAATGGGTTGCCATGTATTCCCATTGTCTGTTGATTTAAAAGCACCATCTCCCAAGTAATAAGCACTGGTTGCACTGGCAGAATTTCCATACAATTCCCCAGAAGTTGCATACCAAATATTTGATTTGCCAATTCTAGGATCTTGGGTAATGCTTACAATACCTTGATTGGCATTGGGGTCGCTCACCTTAGTCCAAGTAGCCCCCGCATCGTTACTTTGCCAAATACCGCCAGAAACTTGCCCTGCAATGATGTGATTTTCATTGGTAATATCTATAGCAAAGGCTCTTGTTCGTCCACCCACATTCCAAGGTCCTCTTGCATTCCAAGTAGCGCCTCTGGTTTTTTTGTTTAGAATATTTTTATTGGTTTGATAATATTCCTGTAAAAATGACAATTCTTTTAATCGATAACCAACAGGAATTTCACCTGTTGCGGGGTCTGCAAGTTGTTGACGTTCCCATTCTCTTTTTTTAGCACTTTCTTCATTAAAATCATGATTGTTAAAATCATTTGACGTTCCTTTAAGAAGGATAATGCCAGAAACTAGAACAAGGGAAGAAATTACAAATAATAATTTTAAACGCATATGAAATTTTGAACCTTAAAATTACTTTAATTATCCCATTTTACTAAATTAGTCATGTACAAATTCTTATAATTGAATTACCTTTTATTGAATATGATATGTTCGTTTATTTATTTGAAAATTTACTTGAGATGTAATGATCAATAGTTTAAGTTAAAATAAATAATATAAATCAACATTTTCTGTATTTGTAAGTACATATTTCCTTCAGATTCAGATATATATTGTTAACAAAAAAAGCCTTTTTTTCATTCATTGAAAAAAAGGCTTTTTAGTGGTAAAACTTTTTTAATTAGTTTTCTATTTGAATTTTTTTAGTTTGGGTACTTCCATTTATATCATTGAATACAATAAAATACAATCCAGTAGGTAAATCAGAACTGTCAAATTTAATTTTATTGTTTTCTATGGTATTCGGTACAAAAACAGCTTGACCTAATTGATTGTACACATTTATAGTACTCGTAAACATATTTTTCCCTTCAACTACAAACTGTTTGGATGCTGGATTTGGATAAACCACAATTTCATTGTAGTTATTGATTTCATTGTATGATAAAGGAAAGTCAACTGTGAAATTATAGATTAATGATTTGCCAAAATCACCTTGAAAATTTATTATGGTTGCATTTGTCAATGTTCTCAATCGGGCGAAGCCGGCACCATCATTATTTGCCCAAAAGCTCAATCCATCACCATCACTGTCTTCGATAATTAACTGATAACAACCAAATCCTAATTTTAATGTGTCTCTGTAGTTTGTATTGTTCACTAAGTTTGTTCTTGATAAAATGGTATTGTTATTTTCATCAATGATTCTATAACTCGTTTCATTGGCAAACAAATTTGTTTTAGTCCACAATACAAAATTAGCAGGTACTACATTGGTGATTTTAAATGGAGTACTCATTTTATTATTAAGTGAATAAGCATCTGTTCCATTATTAGGATTTTTAATTTCTACATGAAATACATTATTGTTAGGTCCATTTAATGAATTCCACAAGGATGAACCTGTTGGCAAAACAACTTCAGCAGTTTCTAAAAAGGCTAAATTTCCTGTCCAATTATATGATTCTTTTGTAGTATTATTATTTATCCAATAATCTATCGTTAAACTAGTTAATACATTTGATCCTGTATTTTTTATTATAATTGTTGGGTTCTTACAAATAGAATTTGTACGAGCATATTCAATTTTATTACTCGGATTTTTTATATCCACTACACATGCATCCAATGTAAAATTTGGAGCGCCATAGGTGACTAATTGATTGCTAACCCAATAGTTTGAAGATCCAGTTGCAGTTAACAGACCGTAATCAATATTGGCAACTGATCCAGGTGTTATGTAAAAAGTGATATAAGATTCTTTTGTATCTGTTGACATACCTGGGCACCATCCCGCACGATCATAAATCCAAGTCCCTCCTTGAGGGTAAACAGGATTTGTTCCACATTCTTTCCAAACATCCCAAGCAAATTCTTTATTTCCTCCATTGATATTTATAAAATGATTTTGAGGAATAAATTCACCTTCTTGTCCATGTCCTGTAATAGCTGTTTTAATTTTAAATGCTGTTGCACTGGCATCCATCATCACATCTCTAGATTCAAATTTGTCATCATTTAATATTGATGTATAGCCTACGCTTTCTACTTTCCATAAGTTGTTGATGTCTTTTATCGTTGCAGGAGGAGTTCCTACGATAAACAAAAATTTGATATCCATATCTTCTTGCCATTGTCCTCCAGCATCCATCGTCATTCGTTTCATGCCTTTTAAAATGGGCGCATAATCAGTAACATCAAACGTATATGTTTTCCCATTGATTCCTAAATCTAATCCATTGCCATAAGGAGTTACAAAAGACATGATTTGAAATCGAGAAGGAGATTTTGTCATGTAATTTAAACTGCTTATGTTTATTGTGTTTTGAGCAGGTACCAAAATAGAGTCTAATAATAAACCTGAATCCCCATCATAAACATACGTATATCCTGCTTTAAAATATTCATTAGTAGAAGCAACTGAATAATTGTTGTTGGTAACAGCATATGTAGTAACTGTATTTTTATTGTTTAATACCGAGTCTAAAATAGTTGTAGAAGTAATTGTTTGAGTATAAGTACCTTGTACAAAGCTCACTTGAGGTCTGTTGTTTGTTTCTTCAAAGTTTTTAAAAATATCTTTTCCTTTCAATAAAGACCATAATTGATTTCCAATGATAGTACCATTAGAAGGTGCTGTTGAGTTGTCGTTGCAAACATTTCCTGCTCCTTCATTAAAAGGGTAGTAGGCTTGCAAACTTGCATATTGCGGATGCGCATTTGTAATTGATTTATTCATCCAATTTTGGATCTCAGTGGCTGTTAATTCCGTATTCCAAATACTCAATTCATCAATTTTACCATAGTATAAATAATTGGCACCACCATTCATTCCCAAGACCATATTGGTTACTTCAATTGGAATTGTTTTTCCGGTACCTGTATGCCATAAATTTCCATTTTTATAAATGTTCATAACACCAGTAGTTGTGTTTTTAGTAAACGTCCAATGATTCCAATTGCTAGCAATTTCAGCACTTGTAGCTAATAAATTGATTCTGTCGTATCCAGCAGATGCATTTCCGCAATCCCAATAAAAAGTAGAATTTGACCATGGAAAATGAATATTTACTTGTCTAGTACCTGCGTTGTTTGTAGCTTCTAATATAGATGTGTTAGTTGGTAAATAATTGCTGTTTCCATTTGCCCAAAAACTAATACTCATTTGATTAGAAATGGTATTGAATTTAGCGTTGCCCATATTTATTTTGTTAGCGCCATTAAATTCAAAGTGGTAATCATTCGAGTTGGTAATTAATCCTAAATTTGATGGATTTACATCGCTTGCCAAAATGATATCTGTACCTGCATTCGGATTTGAAAAACTCATTTTAATTAAAATATTATCTGTTCCATTCCAATTAAAATTATTGTAAAAATTTAATTGATTTAATCCCAAAGTAAAATTGGTATTGAAAAAATAGACTTCAGTGAAGCCAGTAGTTTCAGGGAAACGAGCATCTAATATTGATTGGCTGGTATGCTTCATTTTTATTTTAAAAAATTGAGCGCCACTGCCTGTATTGAGCACATTTAATTTAATGCTCGAAATGTTTCCTGCTACCAATCCTGCTGCTGCTAATTCTGCTGCTGTATATACAAAATAAGATTTGCCATTTTGTAGCTGCGTATGTAAGGCTAAATTTGTAGTAGAAGTACCTGCGCCAATTAAAGCCGAAGTTTCTGAAAGCGTTGTTGTATTGACAACTTGTTGCTGATTGTATTGATAATACGTGTAAGTAGGAATGCTAGTATAATTGTATGTAGAACCTGAAAAACCACTAATTACATGAGAAGGGCCTTTTGTTTTTGCGGAGTCAACTTTTGAAGAATCTGTAATGTA
>Ga0114980_10003745_pt1 | contig 10355 bp, 4 predicted proteins | sample S_140806_EF_Meta_FD_87018 | JGI IMG/M metagenome (GOLD analysis project Ga0114980, IMG submission 87018) | Freshwater microbial communities from Lake Simoncouche, Canada to study carbon cycling - S_140806_EF_MetaG | ecosystem: Environmental > Aquatic > Freshwater > Lake | place: Lake... | reverse complement strand
TGCAGAAGGTTTGATCAAAAACTGAAAATATGCGGAGGACCCTCTAGCCTCATACCCTGTTAGTGCAGAGCTAGAAGCCCAGCTAAATGTCGCAGAGATAGGATCTGAACTGACGAGTGTAAAGCCTGTAGGAGCCGATGGTGGTGGAATAAGAATAATCTTTCTTATCCGCATGTATGCAGTACAGCCCTGTGGGATCCTATCATTAATAATGGAATCCCCGTAAAGGCCTCTATCTAACACATAAATGTTATCTTCTGAATCCACTGCAACACTGACTGGAAAACTGAATTTTGCTGTATTATTTGTACCATCTCCAATAGCAGTGTCACCACTTGCGCCGCCTAAATCTGCATCCCCTCCTGCGCCAGCCACAGTGAACACATCACCCTGAGGCGTGATACCTCGTATAACATTATTCATCATATCCGCAATATACAGGATATTTTTAGAATCGACAGAAATACCCATGGGATGGTTAAATCGTGCATTGGTACCATTCTTATCCTCATATCCTGAGCCATCCTTATTTCCAGCAAAAATAACTGGAGCCACTAAGGGGGGCATTCCCGCTGGATTCCTAGTAGAAAGATTATCCTGGTCAAGTATTGCCTTATCAGTGTCAGTACCTATAGGGGTCTTATTGTATCCCTCTTTGGTTCCAGGTGGAGGCGGTACGATCTTCCAGACCGCATGAAATTTTTTTGTCAATCGTTCATCAGAACCTGATGTGCACAACACAAAGAGATTACCACTATTATCAACTACCATATCGTGTACCTTTCCCGGTGGTTGCCAGAGTTTGCTATAATAATACCTGTCGCCGCTTGGTGTTGGAAGGTTTCCAGGGTATTGCATATCAACCATCATTATCCTATTATTATCGCTCACGTATCCACGCCCAATCCTAGGATCAATGGCTATAGCCTTTGGAGACTGAAATCCAGCATTATCCTGATTACCAGCGATAGTATTATTTCTGCTTTGCGCTACAATCTTAGATACACCACTATTTGGTAGACCACTCGGCTTTCCTGAAAAGGTTTGTCCATTATCTTTAACAACGGTACGAACATAGTGGTAGGACCAATCTCCAATAAAGACGACATCACTCTTTTTATCTACAGTCAATGCTTGATTCTGATACACACCAAAATTTATAAGAGAATTATCACGGGGCTCGTTAGGCGCACCCAGTCGACCGGTAGTCCTTCCATAGGTTGTCATAGTTTTAGTATTAGTATCATAGACACGAAATGCGCTGCTATTGCCATCAGTAGGTTCTTCTACAATAAAAATATTTCCTACTGAATCTACTGCAATCTTGATAGGAGAGAACAGGGTTGGTTGTGGCGTATATGGGACAGAAGCCTGAATCTTATAGATTGCAGCAGAACTGTAGGAGCCCTTAATATTCGCAATATTGTTAATCACTAATGTAGCTGTGCCCCCATTATTTGTATAAGACGATACCGTACCAATAAAGCATGTATTTACTGCATCATTCTCCTTATAAACTAAGACTCCATTTCCTGGAACATACATTAAATTCGATGTTACATGGGGGAAGGTCACTGTCCCTCCAGGGGTAGGACTAATAGATGTAGCTGTTGGATTCGCATTGGGCCCCAAACTGTCAGTATTATAGCGAGCAGCATCACTGTGCGTAATAGTGTAATAATACTGAGTATTACCCGATGTATCAATAGGTCTTTTTATATCAGTAAATGACTCACCTAAAACCCCTCTAGGGATTCTTCCGCTTGACCCAACGCTACTGACAACAGCAAAGCACTTTTGCCCACTCATGGTGCTGCCAGACAATCGCCCATCATTTCCTGTACCTACGATACTCTGTACAAAATACTCACCAGTAGATGGCCAGGCGATGGTGGCACCACCCCGTTGCGTCCTCTTAAGAGATTTATACAAGACTGCTGGAAGGTGAGTAAGAACTTTACGTGTTCGTCTATTACTCTTCTTTCTACCACTCCGACTGTATCGCATTCTATTTCTATGCCTTATTTTTAACGGCTGAATCTTACCCAGCGGATCCTTAGTGGAACAGTGTCGGAATGCTTGAGAGTATCTCAAACACACTTATCCGTCGCCTCCCTTCCCATAACACTTCAGCATCCTCTTTCTTGAACGTCGCAATCCTCGTCTCCAAATCCATAAAGCTCGCAGCGGCAAAACATGCATCAATAAATTCATCTAGCGTCGGTGTGCTGCCTAATCCATTCCGTATACACCAGGCTTCAATATGCGCCATCGGCCTCAGGGGCTCATGCATCCAATCTGTCGTCTCCCTCTTCGTGCGTTGAAAGAGGTCCGTGACATGCGCTGTAAGCTCATTCGACACTCGCTCAATCGTGCTCATTTGCTCCTTCAGTCCAGAAATGACTGTATCAAGCCCTTCCTGTTCCGAATCTGTTCCAGAATCACTGTGTGTTCCTGTATCAGTATCCATTCTTATACTCTATACGGGAAACTTAACATTCCAATTTTAACCCTATGAAAAGTACTTTGCGATCAAGCTCACTGGCTCATGATACTCGACAATAGCAGCAGCAGTAAAACTCTCCTGATTCGGTTTCATACTAATGACAAAATGGGGAGGAAAACAGATCATGGTACCGGGCCTCATAATAATATCGATGTACTTCAAATCTGCCACAAGAGGTGTATCATTCGGCGATAAATCACCGGGATACTTATACATCCACTCCTTTGGAAGGAAACTCTCCGAATCCTTTGAAAGAATACTTACGGTATAGATTCCCTCCGTAGGCATGATACAGGTGTAGAGAGCAACTGTGCGAATCATTCCTAGACCCCCAAGAAGAACTTCTGTCTTTACACAGCCGTCCAGCCAGCCCAGCCAGGTCGTCTCTTTGAATTTAGGAAGCCATGCATGTTCGGCCCATACCTGTAGAGCTAGTTCACCGGCCAATGCCTCTCGTCGCTCCTGGGAAAGAACTGGCTGTCCCTTTACGCTCGAGAGCATAATAGGGTTCTTCAGAATATCATCCAGCGGCTGCCCGCCCACCAAAAACTGCGCCAAACGAGGAATCTTTTCGAGCCCCTCTTTGGTCAACCCCTTCGGGGGTACGATTCCCCGCACAATCAGAGGCTGCTGTTCTTCTAATAAATCACTCAGCTGCTCCAACTGCGATTCTTCCGCCTGTAGGATTTCCATAGATGGGCGACGCTGTTTATAAAAGAGAACCGCAATACAAAATATAACAAGAACAAGAACTATACCTTCGATCATTCACCTTCTTCTTAGTAAAGTGCAGGATGAGTTTTTCGTGTTTTTACACGAGGCTGCTGGGATTTTCTCCCATATTTGTACCGTGTCCTTCTATGCGCAAACGCTTTCGCAATTGTATCGATGACTGGCTCGGGAGCTTCGTCAACAGGAGCAGGAGGAACAACTATCTCTTCTACATCCGGTGCGGGATTCACACCCTTTGATTTCGCTAACACATACCATAGTAAAGATATACGAGGCTTTACGGGTTCTGGGTTTTGCTGTTCGTCTTGCTGTTCCTCTTGCTGTTGCTGCTGTTCCTCCTTTTCCTCCTTTGGCGCAGGCTCAGCCGACTTGTAAGAATACATGAGAAGCGCATTGATTAATCGTGTAAATTGTGCTTCGCTGAATTCATCGTCATCGTCCACATCTACTGGAAAGATAAGCAGGTTCATTTGCGCAGGGTGAAGCCATTGCGCAATCGTCTTGCCCATAGATTCATCGAGAAACTCGGATAAAATATCCTGTTCCTTGTCATCCTCTTCCTCAAGACTTCTATCAAGTTCCCTAGAAAACTCGATAAAGAATCTCATGTAGTCCCCTAACGGGCTTGACACTTCCTCGATATTATCAGGAGTAAACCAATCTATACTTACCACCTCCAGCCCCTTTGCGCAATACATGTGGACCAGCTCGAGTAAATCATCACAAAGACTCTCTTCAAGCCCGCCTTCAGACAGAGTAAGCTTTTCTACGCAAAAGCGTCGGAAGCTCCACAAAAGAACCTGCGGAATCAGGGCAGCCCAAGGATGGGTTGGCGTTGGACCTAAGAGCTTCTCAAGCTGTTTTTTTGGATCAAATACGGCATCCATCACTATTCTATAGATACATGCATTGGTACTTGGTACGAACGCATAGATGTGTGGGCCATGGGCTTAAAGGCCCCTTAAAAGGGTGCCCAAGGCGAGTTCTCGGAAAATGGGGTTGTAAGTATCTTCGACATTGCTTGTAAGAAGGTCGCAGGCTTTTTAGTCGTATCCGGTGCTACCGCATTGACCTGTAGGTCTGCCCGCTGATTTGCTGCGGTTCTCTCGTAAGACCTCGCATCGTTTATCGCAATACTGCTATTCTGCGCAGGTTGCTCCGGGTTCCAGGTAGCCCCAGAGGTTACAGCACGAGTTTGCTCATTCTTCGCCATCGCAGAAGCGAGATCACTCGGCATAAAGTTATAGCCAGGATCAGGCGGTGCACCCCCCTCTTGATAGATATACTTCCCATCAACTGTTCTGTACTTGCCACCATCGGCTCCAGTAACATTGACGGGTTTCTGCTGCTGCTGCTGCGCAGCGCTTCCAGAAACAACCACTGTTCTACTGACGGGAACAGGCCTTGGAGGCCCAGCATTCAGAAGAAGATCCGGTCGAAGAGTTTCTGGCGCAGCCTTCAATGGCACCGCAGGGGGCGCAGGTTTCGTCGCCTTATTCATCTGCTTGTATCTATCCTGCTTCGTCGCATTATTGAACATGTAATCAGAAGATACTCTAATCGCATATGCGTCATTCTCCGCCCTACAATCATAGGGACCCGACCGGAGAAGGGCCTTGGGATAAGCAAGCTCCTCGATCTTTGTAGGGTCTATAGTGCCCTTTCGTTCTGGCACAAGGAGGCGAGAGTTGAACATGTCTCCTCTCTCATTTGGCAACCACTGATTCCCCTCACAGGTTCCTAAGGGGCGATCCAAGGTACGAAGCTTCGACTCGTTATCAATCGCCTCCTTGTACTTAGAAGCAGGGTAAAACTGGCCTCCCATGGGCATAACAATGGCCGGATTCACCTCAGGCGCCTCATCCTGCTCCCCAGCAGTAGTATACTCCATACAGATGCGTGTCCATGGACGAGGGTCAGTGGACTGTGCGACATATCCATCAGGCAGTGTCCGCTTTAAAATCATTGTAGGGTCCCAATGCGTCTTCAGGCAAACAGGGGGGAAAAAATCAGCCGGACCCTCTTGTTGGAAAGGAAGGCTCATCACAGGAGAACCCAGTTTAGTGGGATAGGATGTCGCAGGTGTTTCAGTGTCCCCCTGCGAATTTGAATAGACGGCGGGGATGGGGACCACCTGCGACTCATCACGGAGATGCGGATTATTCGGATTTCTAGAACTAGGAAGCTGCACCGCCACAGGTGCTTGATTCATATAGGGAGCGTCTCCGTTCATCCTCTACCGTGTTGTGCTAAAATAAGTGCACCCGTTTGGGTGCACTTATTTAGCTTACAACACCACCGTATGCAAGTATGCACTTGACAATACCGTGTTGTGCGGTTATTTTTTCTTCGTTCTCGCACTAGGATCCATCCTTGGCGCCTGTGTGATTTCTGTCATATCCTTCTTCTCTGCGATTTGTACAACCGCATTCCACTCACAATCCGCATTATTAATCGTTGCTCCTGTAATATCTACCCAGGTAAAGGTCAGTTTATCCATGCGACCCAGCGGAGGATAGAAGCTAATCGGATTGCTTACGAGAGTTTGCGCAAAGCTTCCAAAAGGGGCTAGCAGCAGCTTTCCATGAAAGGCCTTGGTAAATCCGGTCGGCTCCTGCGTCGCAGACAGATTCTCTTTTCCACCCGTATCCATGCGATTCATATCAAATTCACGATTCATCTGAAGATTAATGAAATCATCCAAGATCTTGAAGAAGGATTGGCCTGTATGAACTGTCTGATACGTCGTATCAGCCTTTGCAAAGCCTAGATTCCACCCCATCCCCCAGTTTTCTTCCAACTTCGCATATTGCTCCAGGAGAGATGACTTCCATAAAATAGTGTAGGTCAGTGGGTCAGTAAATCTCTGCCTGTTCAATGAAGATGCCGGTAGAATATATTGAAGGTCCGTCTTAATAAAATCAATCACATAGTTTTTCACGTTCGAGTTAATCTTCTGAACAAGCTCCACCTGCGCATTATATTGATTATAAAGGCTCACAAACCGGCTGTAGAAATCGCCAAATCCAGTGACATTGGATAGATTCGATCCAGCATACCCCTGTACAATGTTTGCGCCAAAAATCTTCCCATTCGATCCAATCACAAACTGCGAGTTAAAGTTCGATAATGATGTGAAATAATCCGGATTAAATTGATTCGACGATGTGGCCAGCAGAGGAACTTCTCCACTCAAATCCTCCATAGTAATGTAGCCATAATCATAGCGATTCGTGAGGCTCGTCCGCAGCAGCACCTGCGACTTCTCTGTAGGCGAGTAGTTGCGCACGGCCAGATAATAATAGGGATTGCTCGCAGTAGACTTCTGTAGAGGAAAGGTGAACAGAAATGAGTTAAAGTTGATTCCACGAAAGCCGAAATCTGCAACGGAAAAGTTGTTGGAGGATTCGAGGCCCCAGCGTCCAGAAATATCTGTCACCATCGATGAATACGAGTTATAGCCGAGAATCGATGTATGCGGGTACTCGGGATACTTCAGCCCATCATACTTGTTCAAAAAGGTAAAGTTTTTCGCAATCTGTTTATACACGATTCGCTGTAGGGGATAGAAGAGCTGCCACCCCTGATAAATCTTACGGGGACTGTCAATCACATCGTTACGATTTCCATACAGAATATCGCCCACGAGAGACCACTTTGCGCCGTTTGCACCCTGGGTAAAGTTGCTCGTAGATACAGGAAATTCATACGTCGATCTAGTAATGCCCGCATTTGATGTAAACATAGGGTCATTCGATGCCGTGAAGCTAGTCACCTGATAGAAACGGTTCCTGTTATAATCGGAGAGCATATAAATATAGTCCTTGAACGGTTGACGGGAAATAATCGGCTCCTTGAACACCGTCAGATTACTCGTTGTGCTCATGTTCACTATCTGGATTTGCGTGGGCTTATTGGAAGACCATGCATCCTGCTCTCCAGAGTACGAGGTATACTTATAGTTCGGATTCGTCTGGAGCAGCGCATTGGATGGAGTGACAAGCGCATAATCGATCATTCCACTTGTAATCGCCCCCCCTAAATAATCTCTGTAGGGGAAGATATAGAAACTTCCATACTCTTCCTTGGGTGTCTGGCGAGTCACCAGGCGGTTCAGATTTGAGTTGTATCCTAGCAGTTCGATAGGGGTGACAACCGTCATGGTAGAGGTCGTGGCCGCATGTTTACAGATCGCTGTGAAGGTCGAGAAACCTCTCAGTCCCAAGGTAAAGCCCCCAAAGTTATTGTAGGTAATGTTCGTGACCTGTTGCTGCGTCGGATCAAACTCTGGAAGATTAATCACTTCATAGGCGGCTTGTAGAGAGCCATCAAACGGGTCCATGGTCCGAATAATGATTTTGCTCCTCACTGCGCTATACGGTGATACATTCGAATACGCAAAGAAAGCATATTCACGTTCATTCGCAGCAACTCCGAAAAAGTTCAAGTCGGTCTCTGTGGGAGAATACACCTGGTCCAGCGTGAACTGATACTTTTCAGTTAAACTTTGATCTGTCGTATCAGAGGAATACTGGAATACTCTATAGAAGGAATCCTGCGTGAGAATGTAGCCAGACACATCTGCTACAACCAGAGAAGGCGCATACGGGAGCGGGTCCCACGGTTTCATTGTATTTGACAGAAGAGCAAACGGATAGGGGACAATGTATTGTAACAGATTTGTGCCCGTGGGTGGAGATTGTTCATATTTCGACTGTGTCTGGTCATAGCCCGCAGGAGGGCCACGGCTCGCATCGGGACTCGCCTTTATCGTTGGAACAACAATCCCCGTATTGGACTGTGTCGCCGACCCGTCAAGATAGTGTGTGGCACCCGAAGCGTCTGAATAGTAGGGATAGGGCACAGGCGACCCTACTACGCCGTCAAAGGTAGTAAACTGCCTGTTGGATTTGAAGGGAAAGAAGGAATACATGGAGTTAATATCAAAGTTCGCTTGCGCACGAATCTGCGAATATCCGTACAAATAGGAGTTGGATCCCGTTTGAAAGGTGGGGTCTCGTACAAATTCATAGTAAGTGCCACCAGCCGCATCAAATCCGAGATCCTGTGAGGTCGAGGTATAGGTGACTGCCTTGGAGAATTTGAGTACCGCTATTGCGTCCGTAAGAGGGATTTGGTGTACAAACCGATTCATTGTGATTGCGGAGTAGTAGACACCAACGTACTCGATGCCAAGGTTCCCATCCGTATCGGGATCCCCAGTAGTATAGACACTCTTAAACATCATCCGCTGAATGTCCCAGACACCTTGTTCAGGTACAAAGCACATCCCAAAGATGCCGTCACCAAACTGGATAGAGTTATTTGACCCCCCGTAGGTGTATCCTTGAAGGGGGACATTCGTTGTTGTGTTCACAAAAGGCGCAATATAGTTCGAGCTGGTGATCAAGTTGGATGTCATTGGTGCCTGATTTTCCGAGTTCGCCAAATAGGTGGTCCCATACCAATGAACCTGCGTCGTCTCTCTTTCTGCAACAGCCGCAGGCACATAGAGTCCACCGCCACCAGGCAGTAAAATGCTGTTTCCACTCGTTGCTGTGATATATTGCTGCGCCGCCGCATCGTATCCGGTATCCACTTGAAAGAAATAGCCTGTAATAGGGTCCACACGCAGGCTTGCCGTTGGGACGGAGTTGCTGAGTGGCTGACCTCCAACAAAGCCGCAATAATCGGTCAAATCGGTGCTCACGCCATTCTTGTCGTAGCCGATTGCGGCCGTTGAAAAGGTCAGGTTCGAGAAGAGCGCATCTTGAACACTCAAGGTTTGAATCGCCGGCTGAATGGGTAGACGAATGTATGCCGGGTCCGCATTCACAGCATAGTTTATGTTCGAAAGGGCCTCTGGAGTAGAGGGGTCCGCAAGCGGATCAAAATCAGTAAGAGAACTCGTTAGCGCCGTATACTGTGAACCACTTGGAAACCATGGCACAACATAGAAGGGCTGCGTCGCAATCGCTGTAGCAATGGATCTCGCCAAGACATAGTATTTCTGATTCGCATAGACTTGGAGGGTGAGACTAGCACTCGAATCCAGCAGCGTCGTACTGAGTGATGTTAAATAGTTGATTGGCTTCTCGTTACGATTATCGGAAATATCGGCCATAAATGCGCCCCTGTCATGATACACATACATGTTCATCGGTGTAATAAACTGCGTAGTTGAAGCGGTAAGAGTAAATGACAACGGATATCTATAGGCTGGGGCTGCGGTCGATATGTATCCAGGTGGAAACGGCGTGGTCAGTTCAAAGAATCGTCGTGTATCTCCTACCTGGATTTTCGGAACACTGGTTCCCCATTGCGCCAAAGAACTCTCATATGATGCTCCAAACGTCTGCTGTGTAGTGGAAAAGCCAGGCACCACAATCATAGAGTTTAATGCGAATCCCGCAGTAATATCCATTTTACTATTTTGCGCAGTTTCAATAAACGAATAACTGTTGTCAAAGACACGCTGGGCGCTGAGGTCATACGTAATCGCATTGTAGGCTGGGTACCGGTACTGCGTTGGGCGAGGCAATGTTTCTACCTGTAGGGTCTGCCGCACTGGACTCTTGAAGCGCAGAACAGTGTACTTGGCCGCATCAAGAGGGAGCACCAAATCCGCATAGCGTGTCATCTGATTCGCATACAGATTGCCACTCACATCTACAAATTTGTGAAATTCATCCTGTTCACCCAGAAGCACACTGTAGGGATAGTTCGATGTCGTCGCAGGATTCCCTGTCTCCAGATTATACGGATACGGAATCGTGGGCTGAGGCAGATTCGTCATGCGGTTCCAATACTCGGGCGCAGACTGATGAAGAGGGTCCAATAGATTTGTCTGTCTTACTGGCAGATTACGATAAATCACATTGGAATCGAAGTTGGAGCTAATTCCTACTGCCTGATATCCATCTCGAAGAGGTAGGGGGTTCGTGGGAGTCGCAACATAATCAAGGCTATAGGTGTTAAAGTTAATGCCGAAATAGACCGCCAGCCATCGCTGAATGGTATAAAACATGTCATTGAGTACGGCCAATAAAATCGTATTTTGCGTATTGAAATCATTATATGTGGTTTGACTGATCTCGTTCAGATTCAGTTGTTCAGC
>Ga0114980_10003744_pt1 | contig 10357 bp, 10 predicted proteins | sample S_140806_EF_Meta_FD_87018 | JGI IMG/M metagenome (GOLD analysis project Ga0114980, IMG submission 87018) | Freshwater microbial communities from Lake Simoncouche, Canada to study carbon cycling - S_140806_EF_MetaG | ecosystem: Environmental > Aquatic > Freshwater > Lake | place: Lake... | reverse complement strand
GCACCCGCGCCGCTGCTGGCGGGATTGCGCACGTTGTAGCTGCGCGTGGTGGAAAGGCCGAGCAGGCTCCAAAGCGGATCGCCGCCTCGAAGATCAAAAGTGCTGCTGGTGGCGGAATGAGCCGCCGAATGCTCAAAGAGGTTCGCGAAGCACAAAACGACATCTTTGAAGGCCGGCGAGGCATTGGCTTGCTCATACTTCGCGACGGCGAAGATATTGTCCTCAGGTGCTCCACCGCCGATTTTGAGATCGAAGTAGTATTCATTGAGGCTTTTGATCGCGGGGCTGATGCAGCGTGCCCAGTTCACGCGGCCATACCAGTCCTTGGCCGAAGTCGCAGCGCAGGGCGGCGATGCCTTTGTCGTCAGCGCATCCGTGGCGGAGCTGCTGTGGAATTTTTTCTGGTGCAGAGGTGCTGGTGAAGACATACCACGCGTCATTTTTGCCGTTCTTGATGTCCGGGATCGTCGCCGTGGCCGAATTCTCCGTCACCGTGGCCTGAATGACCTGCGAATACTTCCACGCACCGTCCTTGTAGCGCACATAGACCTTCTCCTCAGCCGATGGCGTTCCGTTGAGATTGATCGTGATCAAACCCTTGCCCGCATGCCGCGACACACCCGTAATCGCAACTGGAGCGCTGCTCAGCTCCATCACGCTGATGAACGTGTTCGCCAGGCCAGGGTCTTTGACGATGAAGATGTAGCGCTTCCCGCTGGTGACGCCGCCGGAGAGCTTTGCCGCCGAATCACCGACCGGCTGGTAATACAGGATCGCCAGCTCGTTCTTCGGGGAGATCAGATTGCCACCATAGTCCTGGGTCCAGTTGTTGCTGGTGGCCATCTTGAAGTTGTAATCGCCATCCGCCGCGGGCGCGGTCCATTCAAAATGAAATCACTCCTTGCTACCATCCGGACCGGTGAATTTGTAGCTGCCGGAAACTGCACCGAGATCCCAACCGGGCCTTACGCCGGGAAAATTCACTTCATTGGCTACCCACGCGGAGGCGGCGGTGGCGAGAAACAAGAATGGCAGAAAGCGGATCATGGCAGGACAAGCTGTGTTACAATTAGGCGGGGCTTGGCACCCGTCTTTGGGTCATCCATTGAATTTCTCCCTCATCGCGTCAGACCAACCCGGCAGGAAGATCGAGTCGCGTAAAACCTGACCCCCCCGGATGCGGGCAAAATGGCCGGTGTTCTGGATGAGAACAGGGAGTGATGACTACAGGGCTGAAGCAGCGATCGAAGAATCCGCCGCATCAATAGCCTGGCCGTTCCGAGCCAGATCGGCATCGATCTGCGCCGCATGCCAGAATCCGTCATCTCGCGGGAAGGCCGCCATGATTCACGGCTTCCTGTTGTCGGGCATTTGCTTGGTCATCAGAATGATGATGGAGACGATCAGCAAGGTGGCCGCAAGGCCCCAGAATCCGGCAGCGCGAAGCCACGGCCAGATGTTTTGGGTGATCGATTGGGCTGCGTTCTCCAGGTTTTGCCCGTCACCCAGCAGGTATTCGAGCACCACAACAGAAGTCATAAAGGCCAACGTCATGCCGATAACAGCAAGTATCCTTCGTGCTACATCGCGAAATTGGTGCTGGTCAGATTGTTGCTGTTGGGACGATCTGAAGAGCATTGGCATGGGGCTTAGATGACGGGGCTTACGATATTTTCATGAACGCGCGTCCCGAATCACGATCAGCCAGCTTTGGCAATGGGCTTTTAGGTGATATCTAAGTCTTTCCGTCTGCCGACTGCGGGATTGGTGTTCGTTTAGTTACAATTTTGAAACGGCAATTATAATATACATTTGCGCCAAGAGTTTAGCGTGTAAATGCATGGGTTAACCCATTTTAACCATATTCCGTGATGGCAAAGAAAAAAATCTGCGGCGAGGGTTACTACACCAACTTCCTCCTCGCTCCACTTTCTTATCCTCTTTCTTATGTACGGAATGGTCAACAAAGCAGTCCAAGATCTCATCACCCGTCAGCATGGGGAGGATGTGTGGCAGCGGATTCGTGGGCTGGCGGGCGTGGAAGAAGACATGTTCATCTCGAATGAACCCTACCCTGATGAGTTGACTTACCGCCTAGTGGGCGCGGCGGCCGAGGTGCTGGCGGTACCGGCAACGGAGGTTCTGCGCACTTTTGGTCGTTGGTGGATCCTGCACACGGCGATGGAGGGCTACGGGCATCTGATGAAGGCGGGTGGACGCACGCTGCCGGAGTTTTTGATCAACCTGCCCAATTTTCACACGCGCATCGTGTTGATGTTCCCGCATCTGCGGCCGCCGGAGTTTGAATGCATGGACGTGACGGCCGGCAGCCTGCGCCTGCACTACCACAGCCACCGGCGGGGGCTGGCTCCCTTTGTGACAGGTCTGCTGGAGGGGCTGGGTGAGATATATCGAACGCCGGTGACCGTGAAGCATGAGCAGAGCCTCGATGCCGGCGCGGAGCATGATGTGTTTCTCGTGAGATGGGAGGAGTCTGCCGCATGAGCCTGGAGTGGGAATACCTGAGGGAAGTCTTTCCGTTCGCTTTTCGGTGGAATAACGCGCAGGAGCTCATTTTTGCCGGTCGCTCGCTAAGGCGTGCCTGCACCTGGATCGAGCCTGGGATGACCGTGAAGGGGCTGTTTGAGATGCACAGGCCAAATGGGGCTTTTGAGGCTGCGTGGCTGGCCCAGAATCAGGGCAAGCTGTTGCTCGTGCGCGAGGTGCGTTCCGGCATGATGATGCGCGGCCAGGTGATGGTGGAGGCAGGTGGTGCCGGCTTGTTTCTGGGCACGCCGTGGGTATCCGCACCGGATGATCTCGACCGGCTGGGACTGACGCTGTCTGACTTTGCCCCACATGACCCGATTCAGGACATGCTGCATGTGGTGCAGGCGCACCAGGTGGCCAACGAGGAGCTCAAAACGCTTAACGCTCGTCTGAAGGCTAAGCGGCAGCTTCTTGTGGAAAAAGAGTTGGAAGCACGCAGGCTGGCCCTACTGGCGGAGCGGACGGACAATGCGGTGATCCTCTGTAACGACGCCGGAGAGATCGAATGGACGAACGCGGGCTTTGTGCGGCAGACAGGATGGACGCTCGAAGAGGTCAAAGGCCGGAAGCCGGGTTCGTTTCTGCAAGGGCCGCGCACGGACATGCAGGTGGCGGCAGAAATGGGCCGGAAGCTGCGGCAGGAAGCGGGCTTTCTCACGGAAATCCTGAACTACCGCAAGGATGGCACGCCTTATTGGGTTCAGGTCGAGGTGCTGCCCATCCGTGATGCCGATGGCAAGCTCACCCACTTCATGGCGCTGGAGTCCGACGTTTCGGAAAAAAAGCGCCAGGAACTGCGCCGCCGTCTCGAAGCCTCCGCTGCGGCGGTGCTGGCGCACTCGCCGGAGTTTTCGGAGGTGATCCCTTTGCTGCTCAAAGGCCTCGCAGGTGAGCTGGGGTGGGCGCACGGCGGCCTCTGGGAAGTGGATTCGCACGAGCAGCGGCTCGTTCTGCGGGAGACCTGGCAACAGCCGGGTGTGAACGTAGAGTCCTTTGTGCAGCATGGCAGAAGCATGCATTTCACCCGAGGCTCGGGCCTGCCAGGACGTGTGTGGGCGGACGGGCGTAGCCACTGGATCACGAACCTGCAGGCGGATTCGAACTTTCCGCGTGCGAAAGCCGCTGCGGATTGCGGACTGAATGCCGCGCTGGCCTTTCCGGTGCATGTGGACGGTAAGCTGCGCGGCGTGGTGGAGTTTTTCAGCTTTGATCTCGACAGTCTTGACCCGGACCTGCTGGAGAGCTTGCAAAACATCGGCGGCCAGATCGGCATGCTGCTGGGCCGGCTGGAGGCCGAGGAGGCGCTGCGCCGCAGCGAGCGGGCGCTGAGCGATAGCCAGCGCATCGCCCGCCTGGGACACTGGAGCATGGAGATCGCGACGGGCCGAATTGAATGGTCCGATGAAAAATACCGCATCTACGGCTACGAGCCGCACAGCGTAACGGTGGACATGGATTTATGCCGGCAGGCGATGCTGCCAGAGGACCTTGAGGCGACGATGGCCGCCCTCGATACCGCGATCACCCATGCGGAGCCGGTGCAGTTCACCTACCGCATCCGCAGGCCCGATGGCGAGGTGCGGCATCTGCGCTCTCATGCGGAATGCCAGCGTGATGAGAATGGGGTGCCCGTGAGGCTCATCGGAGTCGCTTTAGACATCACGGAACTCGCCGAGGCCCAGCTCACCCTCCAGCAGACCGAGGAGCGCTGGCAGCTCGCCATTCAAAACAATGGACTGGGCGTGTGGGACTGGAACGTGCAGACCGGCTTTGTGCTCTACACGGATCGTCTTCAGCAGATGCTGGGCTACGAGGCCGGCGAGTGGCCGCAGCATGTGGACAGCTGGGTGCACCGTGTGCATCCGGACGACCTGCCCATCGTGATGCAGGCAATGAACCGCTGCCTCGCCGGTGAGACGCCGGACTACATCTGCGAGCACCGCCTGCGCTGCAAAGATGGCAGTTGGAAATGGGTGCAGGATGTAGGGCGCATCGTGAACCATTCGAAGGATGGCAAGCCGCTTCGAGTGATCGGCACGCAGATGGACATCCACATCCGCAGGCAGGTCGAGCAAGCGGCTAACCGCCGCGTGGACCTGCTGAATCGCATCCGTAAGGCCCAGGAACACTTCATCGGCTCCTCGGATGTGGCGCCGGTGTTTGCCGAGATGCTGGAGATCGCCGTCAATCACACAGGCAGCCGTTTTGGCTTCATCGGCGAGGTGCTTCAAGACGAGGCTGGAAATCCCTACCTGCGCTCCTATGCCATCAGCGACATCTCGTGGGATGATGCCTCACGCAGTCTCATCCAGTCCCAGGGACCTGCCGGGCTGGAATTTAGGAATCTAAAGACACTCTTCGGCGCGGCGATGGTCAGTCGGGAGGTGGTGATCGCCAATGAAGCCTCGAAGGACCCGCGTGCGGGCGGCCTGCCGCCGGGGCATCCGCCGCTGGAGAGCTTCCTTGGCCTGCCGGTATTCAACGGCCTGGAAATGGTGGGACTGGTGGGCATCGCCAACCGTTCGGGTGGATACTCTCAAGACCTTGTCAACCAGCTCGACCCGTATCTAGCAGCCTGCAGCAGCATGATCACCGCTCGGCGTGAGGCGGAGCGCCGCCGCCAGATCGAGGAGGAGCTGCGTCAGGCCCGTGACCGTGCGGAGGCCGCCAGCCACGCCAAGAGTGACTTCCTCGCGATGATTAGCCACGAGATCCGCACGCCGATGAATGGCGTGCTGGGCATGGCGGGCATGCTCCGCTCCAGCCATTTGGACAACCGCCAACAGGAGATGGTGGACATGGTGCTGCAAAGCGGCAGCGCCCTCGTTTCCATCATCGATGACATTCTCGACTTCGCCAAGATCGAGGCCGGCCAGCTCGAACTGCGGGAGCAGGATGTGCTGATCGAAGAGCTGGTCGAAGGTGTGGTCGATGTGCTCGCCCCGGAGGCGGCGAGCAAGGGGCTGGAAATCGTCAGCGTCATCTCGCCGGAACTGCTCGAAACGATCCGCGGAGACACCGGCCGTCTGCGCCAAGTGCTGCTGAACCTGGCTGGCAACGCGGTCAAATTCACCGATGAAGGCGGCGTGACCCTGCGAGTACTCCCGGTCGAGGGTGGCATCGAGATTCAGGTGGAGGACACCGGTATCGGCATCCGCGAGGAGGATCTTGCCAAGTTATTCCGGCCTTTCAGTCAGTTGGACAGCTCGCGGGCGCGGCGCTACGGCGGCACCGGATTGGGGCTGGCCATCAGTCAAAAGATGATGCGGCAGATGGGCGGCGAGATTGGAGTCGAGAGCAGGCCCGGCAAAGGCTCGCGCTTCTGGATACGTCACCCTTTCACCCTCACGGATTCAGATGACTGCCTGCCTGCCAAGCCGGCACGAGCAAAGCGTCAGGCCCACAAAGCCATACGCATTTGGCTGGCCGCCGGCTCCGTGCGGATGCGGGAAAGCGTGCGCAGCAGCTTGGAAGGTCCCGGTGTGCAGGTCTTGGAGTTTCCAAGCGAACGGCTGCTTGTGAAAAGCTGCCGCGTGAAGCCTGCCCGTGTTGAGGTGCTGATTCTCGATGCCACATGGGATTCCGCGGAGTTGAAGTTAACCCTCGCCGAATGGCAATGCAGACTTAAAGCGGCCGGAATCGCGCCGCGCATCGTGCTGGCAGACTTTGCCGATAGCACCGGTGACACAACCGTGCAGCAGGTGTCCATCCGCATGCCCATGCACCGCGCCGTCCTGCAGCGGATCATTTTCGGAAAAGACAGCGAGCAGGCCAGCGCCGCGCCCACCGCACCGGTACAGCGGAAAAGCGGTAAACTAGGTCTCAAGGTGCTCGTGGCCGAGGACAACCGCATCAACGCGAAACTCGCGATCATGCTGCTTGAGAGCTTCGGCTGTAGCGCGGAGTGGGTCATGCACGGCACTGAAGCCGTGAGCGCCTTCCAGCGCGCCCAGCCGGATGTCGTGCTCATGGACTGCCAGATGCCCATCATGGACGGCTACGAGGCAACCCGGCAAATCCGCGAGATCGAGAAAGCCGCCCCCGGCCAGCGACGCTGCAAAATCATCGCCATGACGGCCAATGCGCTCCCGGATGAGCGCCGTCGCAGTTTCGAGTCAGGCATGGACGATCATCTTTCCAAGCCCTTTGATGCCGCCGTGCTCTTCAGCATGCTCGAGAATGCCGCTCTCGAAGCCGGGCCGGGACAGGGCCCACCTCTGGTGGAAAGCACTCCGATGCAGCATTTAATCAGTCAAATCGGTCACACCGCCGCCACCGAACTGGCGGACATGTGGCAGAAGGAGGCCCCCAAGCGTCTCGAACGCCTCGACCGTGAGTTCCGCCGAGGAAATCATGACAAAGTGCGCAAAGAGGCGCATGCGCTGCGTGGTGCCTGCTCGGTCTTCGGCCTCACCGAGGTCATGGAGGAATGCCAGGAGATGGAAGAGACCGTGAAAAACGGTCAAAAAGTGAAGTCGGCCCAGGTTCGGAGGCTTGTGAAGGCGGTGCAGAGCGCGGCCGCCAGGCTGCCGGGTTCAGCCGACGGCTGAGTCCCTCGATCCCTGCGCCAGAATGGCGACCGCCTCGTTTTTCGAGTTCACATGCAGCTTTTGATAAACCTTCTTCATGTGAACTCGCACGGTCTCATGACTCAGTCCCATTTTAGCCGCCACGTCCTTGGCGCTGCCGAACTGCTGGGCGGCCCGGAGAACCTCCAACTCCCGCGGCGTCAGCCGTTCGAGTTTCTTCTCCGCGCTGGGACGGGTTACAGGGCTACATTTGAGGAACTCATCCACAAACAAGCGGGCGATGCCCGGGCTCAGCATCATGCCATCCGTCACGATGTTTTGCAGGTTGTTCAGCAGGGCCTCTGGGCCTGATCCTTTCACCAGGTAGCCTGAGGCACCGCTGCGGATCGCATCAAACACATCCTCTGGTTTACTCGATGAGGTGAGCACGACGCAGGTGGCATCCGGCTTCTCCTGCTTGAACCTGCAGATCAAGTCCTGGCCGCTCGCTCCTGGCAATTCCAGATCCACCAGCAGCAGATCCACCTCTCCGTGGGATCCATCCGCCAGAAAATCCTCCGCGCTGCCCCACGATCTCAGGAAGTCCACCCCGGGCTGTTTACGAAGCAACGATTCCCAGTACGTGCGGGTTACGATCTCGTCCTCGACGAGGCCGGTGAGGCGTTTGTGCGCTTTTGAATCATGGATTTTCATGGTCGTGGCAGTGCATATACCATTCTACTTCGGGTTGTTAATATTTTTTTTCAGAGCCAGCCCATACTTGTTGATGGCGCAGGTTGCAAAGGCCGTCTGAGACGCAGGATTTAAAAATGCCGGCGTTCGCTTTAGTGGCCCCAGTGCGTCCAGGCTTGATGGCCCGTCTGAAGCCTGCGGCACGCGGCACAGCACACCAAGTGGCTCGCGGCGTCCGGCGGCACTCTTCAGCTGTCGATTGATGCACGTGGCACTAAAGGCACAGCACAGTCCGTCCAGCAGCCCTTTCTCCCGCTCCCCCAGATCCATCCGTGCGGGCAGCTTGACCACCACCAGATAAAATGGGTCCTCTGTGTCTGACGCACGCAGCACCTCGAGGCACAGCCCGTGTGATCCATCTTTCAGGATGCAAAGGGGATTGGGATCTTAATGAAACTGGCCGGTCATCATCTTGCTAGGAAGCGGCACGGGGTCACAACCAGCAGGATTTTGCATGACTACCTCGCAACCGTACTCCCCACTCTCCAGCATGAACTGCAACACTTCTGAAGAGTTGGATGAATCATCAATTGCGCCCGGTGTCTGGCTCGGACGAACATAACGCAGCATGGAATGGGAGAGTCGGCTCAACAACAACGCGGCTCTTAACGGCGTCAATTCGAGCCATTCGAGATCACCGCTGGGTTACCACGTCAAGAAGCCTATTTTGAGGTAACCCTGTTCTGAACTATTCTTCGAGATGTTTTGTAAATTAACGTGTCATCTGACGTTGGGCGTGAGAGTGTGTGTGTGCGTGTTAAATCGTTTGGCGTCAAGCTGTTGGCTGGCGGCGGTTTAGTGACCGCCGCCAGCGCTCTGGTAGATTTAGAGCATTTTAACTAATAGTGTCGAATAGTTTGGCTGCTGGTGCATAGACTAGAATGGTAGCATTCTCTCTTGTGCTCGGTCAACGCATCATTCGCACCTACGTCCGGGGTGAAGGCACTCAGGAACAGATCGCCCAGGGCTTGGGAGTCTCCTACGCGATGTACAAGAAGCTGCTCCAGCAGCGGCGCAAGACCGTCTGTATCAAGCCCCGGCATCACCTCGCCGGGCGCAAGAAGCTCATCGTGGCGGAGCATCGCATCGCCATCCGTCAGCACCTCAAGCGTAAGCCGGATATGACGCTGGCCGAGTTGCGTGAGGCCCTCGGACTGAAGTGCACACTGCCCGCGGTCAACCACGTGCTCGTGGACATGGGGCTGACGTATAAAAAAAGGCGCTCCGCGCCGCCGAGCAAGACGGCGAAGACGTCCGCATGGCGCAGCGGCGGTGGAAGCGTAAGCAAGGCGGGTTAGAGCCTTGGGGGCTGGTCTTCCTGGATGAAAGCGGAGCAAAGACCAACATGACCCGGCTGCGAGGCAGAGCGCCGCGATGGCGGCGACCGCATGCGGCAGCCCCTTGTGGACGCTGGCAGAGCACGACGATGATCTCCTCCATCCGGCTGGATGGCACCCCGGCCTGCATGCACCTGCCGGGAGCGGCAGATACGGAAGCGTTTGTGACCTATGTTGGCGAAGTTCTCCGCCCGACACTGTGGCGGGAGGGGCATCGTGGTAAGGACAACCTCGCCGTGCATAAAAGCCCACGGGTAGCCGCCCTGGTTGAGGCAGTGGGAGCTAAGGTGAAGTTCCTGCCGGCCTACTCGCCGGATCTCAACCCGATCGAGAAAATGTGGAGCAAGATCAAGGCACTGCTGCGCAGCTATGAAGCACACACGCCCGAAAAACTCGATGCCGCCATCAGCAAAGCGTTCTCAAAAATCACCGCCAAGGATGCGATGGGTTATTTTGCCTCTTGCGGTTATAGTATTATTTAAAATGCTCTAGCATCTCCAGCCCCTCGCGGTTCCGTGGAGCTAGGGAAAGCGAGTCGAGCAGATGGCGCTTGGCTTTGGCGGCATCGGTGGCTTTCCAGAGGCGGGCCAGCTTGAAGTGCGTCTGCGCTGCGGAGCTAGGATCGAGGATCAGGACACGCTCCCAGGCTGTGATGGCCTCCGCAGGCTGGCCGAGGGCGGTGTGGGCCTCCGCGAGGGCTTTTTGCGGGGTGACGAGGAAGGGATTCAACGCGGTGGCTCGATGCGCGTTCGCGAGGATCTCATTCCAGCGCTGCTTCGGCAGATCGAGCTCGATGAGCCGAAGGAAGGTGCTTTGAGCGCTGGAGGATTTCTCGGCGATCCGGCGCAGCATAGCGATTTCGTCATCCTCACGCTTCATTTGGCGCAGAGCCTGGATTTGAAGCGAGTAACCTCCGTCCGCGCTGAAATCATCAGGCACGAGTTCCGCGATCTTTTGACCGGTTTGCAGCACCTCAGGCCAGTTTTTGGCCTTCAAGGCATCCTCGGCATGTCGTTGCAGTGCCCAGAGGCTGTTGGGGTGCGTCTTCAAAAACTCGCTGAAGCTGCTGTCATCGAAGGGATTCAGTTCCTCGGGCTTCGGTTCCTTCCAATCGGCTTTCGGACCGAAATCCTTCGCACGAGCGGTGATGAAGGCGGTGAAGCGTTTTTCGATGGCGTCCACGTCCTCGCAGTTCGCGGCGATGGCGTC
>Ga0114980_10003743_pt1 | contig 10359 bp, 7 predicted proteins | sample S_140806_EF_Meta_FD_87018 | JGI IMG/M metagenome (GOLD analysis project Ga0114980, IMG submission 87018) | Freshwater microbial communities from Lake Simoncouche, Canada to study carbon cycling - S_140806_EF_MetaG | ecosystem: Environmental > Aquatic > Freshwater > Lake | place: Lake... | reverse complement strand
CGACACAGACAAACATGGATAGCAAGACTACACCTGAGAATATACGTAAGATTGCTCAGATGACCGATCTCGAGCATATACTTAGCCATAGTATGTGGGCCGGAAGTATTGAAACCCAAGACTGTGAGATGTATTTGCTTAACGATGAAGGAAAAATTACGTTACAAAAAGTCAAGTGTTCACAAGTTCTGGTAAAAACGATAGATGAACCGATTGTCAATGCGATCGATCAATATACATGCTATCCGGATAAAGTTACTTCTATTCGCGTTGATATCGATGAACAGGGAGTTGTAACTATTTTTAACAACGGACCTGGATTCTTAGTGGAGAAAAAAAAGACAAAAGAAGGGAAAGAAAAATATACTCCTGAGATGGCTTTTTCTGAATTTAGAACGGGATCGAATTTGCATGACTCCGATCAGAAAGATAGGGTTGTCGGTGGTGTAAATGGTTACGGGGCTAAAATTACGGTCGGGTGGTCGGAATATTTCAGACTCGAGACTTATGACGCCGTCAACGGGATCATCTATATCCAAACCTTCTCACCAGATAGTAAAAAACAGAACTTAATTGCGAATACGCCCGAACTAAAGAAACCGACTAAGATCGCCGCTTTGAAAAAGCACGGTTATACCAAATTGACTTTCCTACCGAGATACAAAGATTTCAAAGGAGAAATTTCGATCGACACACTCAAAAAGGTGATTCGTTCACGTGTTTATGCCGTGGCTGCTTTTACTGGAATCCCTGTAAACTTTGGCGACGAAAAGATAAGTTTTAGTTCGTTCGAAGATTATGCGAAACTTTTTACCGATGAGCGGATTTTTTATTGTCAACTCAAACATAAAAAATACCCGTGGGAAGTATGTGTCATACCCGACAATAAAATCGAGAAGAACCTAAGTATAGTCAACGGTGTGGTTATCCCGAATGGCGGATCGCACATCAAACATCTTCAGGATATTATTTGTGCCGGTATAAAGGATCGCATCAGTAAAGAAGCAACTCAAGTCGGTAAAGAGTACAAGAAACAAATAATTACGAATAATATCGTTGTGTTTATGAAAGGATATATTCCGAATGCCGAATACGGCGGTCAAGAAAAGGATTCAGTCAAGAATAGTATCAAGCTTTTTTCCGAATACTCGTTTCAGGTTCGTGATATCGAACGACTCTGGGCGACCGTCAAAGATACCATCTTGGCGACCATCGTACCGGTCCAAGCCACTAAAAAAACCAAGATTATCCGAAGCAAGATTAAAGCTTCTAAGTATCGAGAGGCCGGCCTTTGTAAGGATTCGAAAAAACGTCTAAGTTGCGGTCTTATTATTACTGAAGGTGACTCGGCGACCAGTACTGTTACTAAGGGCCTACTTGCCGGCTTACCCGACTTCAACTATGAATACTATGGAACATATAGTATTCAGGGTGTTCCGATGAATGGTTTGAAGGAATCGATACCGGTCGAAAACGGAAAAATTCTCAAAAATAAGAAAAATCTTATCGTCAAGACCAGTGCGGCGGATTATGAAAAAGAAATAAAAGAACTTCTTGATATCAAAAAAGGAGTTCAGTTGGTCCCGAACAAGAAGATATTAGAAAACGAGCGGCTGGCGACGATGGTTAAAATTCTCGGACTTGACTATAACAGAAAATACGATAACGACGTCGATTACAACTCACTCCGATATGGATTCGTCGTTATATTGACTGATCAAGATCTGGATGGGTTTAATATCTTCGGGTTATTGATCACGTACTACATGACTTACTTTCCGGAACTCGTCGCGCGAAACTTTATTCGTGTGATTAAGACCCCCATTGTCCGAGCTTATCCGAAAGACAATAAGATTCCCGTTAAGTCATTCTACAACGAGAAAGCGGTCAAACGCTGGACCTTACAAATGGAAAAAAAACACAGTCCTGAGTATGTGAAGCAGAACTATAAATTCTGTTATTACAAAGGATTGGGATCTCATGCGGAAGAGGCCAAGGGAGAAATTACCAGTATGTTCCGAAATATTCAGCATAAAATATCTGTCTGCAAAATCGACTTTGAGGCGAAGAAGAATATCATCGTCCACTATGGTACCGAGACTACTTATCGTAAAAAAGCCCTCGCTTCGGCAATATCTTCAGAAGATGATTCCGATCGCGATGAGGATGGGAAGTCTTATTTAGGTATCGGCGGAATTATGCATTATCGGGTGTCAAAATATCAAAAAGATAATATTACCCGAAAGATATTGAACCTTATTGACGGACTGAATGAGAGCCGGCGGAAAGTATTCTTTGCAATCCGAAAAGGCAAAGATAAACATGAAAAGAAAGTAGCCGGTGTAGCTGGTGAAGTGGTTAGTTTGGCTAACTATCATCATGGTGAAGCTAGTCTTGAAAAGACCATTGTGCGAATGGCGCAGGCCTTACCGGCGGCACGTAAACTACCCTTAATGCTGCCGATTGGCGAATTTGGTTCGCGTTCTAAAGGATATAAGGATGCTGCAGCTAGCCGATACATTAAGACTAAAGAGAATCGGACTCTTACGGAAAAGCTGTTTTGTTCGGAAGATGATTATATATTGGAATACGAAATCATAGAAGGAGAACGGTTAGAGCCGAAGTATTACGCCCCGATTATACCCTATGTGTTATGTGAAAACTATGAGGTCCCGGCATCCGGCTGGTCTGTAGTTATTGTGGCGCGTAATGTGTTTGATGTCATAGATAATGTCCGTGCCAAGATAAAAAACCCAGCGGCAAAATGCGGTACTCTAAGAATTTGCATCCGCGACTTCGAGCAATGCGAACTGATTTCGTCTAATGGTAAGACTTATTCTGTGGGAAATTATTCTTACAGAGAGAAGACAAATACCGTGACCATTACAGAACTTCCATTTGGTACTTATTCCGATATCTACTTACATGGTGACAAGAAAACGAAGGAAAAAAAGGCCAAAGAAGCAGTACCAAAGAAGCCGGCCAAGAAAAAGGCTGCTGCCAAGGAGTCGAGTGAGACAGCATCCGAAATAGAGGATTCGGAAGACGATCTCGAAATATCAAATGAATTATCTGAAGAATTTAGAAAAGATATCGCGAAGACGATTATTAGTGAAAAAGATCTTGTCGAGGATTATACCGATAACTCGACGAATAAAAAGATTCATATTGAGATTAAACTCAAACCTGGGGCATTTGAGATGATTAATAAAATACCCGATGGCAAGAACACTCAGTTTGATGGCTTTGAAGAATATTTCCGTCTAAAGCGACCAGTCAAGAATATTCTGAATCTTGTCAACCACAAGGGTGAAGTTGTAGAATATAAATGCTACGAAGACATTCTCGACGACTGGTTTAAGATCCGGCAAGAATTGTACGTGAAACGGGTCAATCGTGAGATTATACTTAATGATTACAGGATTAAGATGCTTCGTAATATGCAGACATTTTCGAAATATCATTCCACTTATGATATCAAGAATACGACTAAAATGGATACCGTCAGTGAAGTGTTAGCCGAGAATAACTACTTACGCTTTGACGAGACCCTGCTGAACAATCCACGACTTATACCAATGGATGAATTTAAGAAAAGAATCAACTGTATTGACTTCGGGGCCGACTATAACTATCTGCTAAAGATGAACTATCGAACGCTGACCAAAGAGGCATATGAGGATCGCGCTCGAGAAATCAAGCGACTTGAAGACCGGCAAAAACTACTCACCGATGATAGTGGTGCTTTCTTAGGCGCAAAGATATGGGAATACGAGTTACAGGAACTTGAAAAGGTTATCCGAGATGGTATTGCCAGTGGATGGTTCTACGGGAAGAACAAATTTATTCACGAAGATGTGATTAAAAAGACTTAATAATTATTTTGTCCCGAGATTTATTTTTTTATATATAATCAAATGATAAGTCAGGCTGTTGGTTTTGTAAAGAAACATATTCCTGCAGCCAAAGAGGGGGTAAAAAAAGTTTTTTCGGAACATAAGGATGAATTCACCGAAGCTATAAAAACAAGAACTGATGCTGAAGCAACTAGGTTGACTCAGCATATTTCCGGTCAGAGTAAACCGGCCGGAGGTTCTCATAGAGGAGAAGAATATGGATCAATGCCTTCAGGAGGCCGCGGACACAGCAAACCGTCAGAAAAGCATGCCTATAGTAAACCTTCGGGAGACCACGCATCACACTATACCCATAGTCTTCCCTCGAGTAAACATACGTCTCACGATACCCATAGTCAACCTTCAGGAGACCACACTAGTGGTACAAACGAAGATATACATCATCTTCAGCAGTCTGGTCCCCAACAGAGTGGCGGTGCTAAGAAGAGATCTAAAAAGGGTGGGAAGAAAAAGTCAAAGAAAAAATCAAAAAAGAAATCGAAGAAAAGGTCGCGCAAATAAAAATACCCACATAACATATTATTTTTTTTGTATATAAACATGAAAGCAAGTGATTTCATTCGCGTAATCAAGTCGCACATTACTGATATTCATAAACAAGATGCCAAGAAAGCCCCCTTTAGAGTGTCCCATTATGAAGACGCGATCAAGCAGATACAAGTCAAGTACAAAGCAGAGGCACTCATTACTGCAAAAGAAATATCGGAACTTTCTCTTTCTGAACGAATGATTGAAAATCTCAAAAAACTTCTTACTCATTCCGAAATTTTCAAACAACTCAATAAGATTATGGGGGTCGGCAAGAAAAAAGCGAACGAATTGATCGCGAAAGGTCTCACAGATATTTCCCAATTGAAACAAAAAAAATGGCAACCATATCTTACTGACGAGATAAAGTTATTTGTGAAAGTGAACCCGACTTCACCTATCCCGAGAGAACATATTGAGATTATTGAAAAAGTTATGATGAAACTTCCTTACGAACTATTTTTTACAGGATCATACCGAAGAGGAGCCAAAGCATCGAGCGATATTGATGTAATGCTTGTAAGTGACTCAGAAGATGCACTTGAAGACATAATTAAGTCTTGTGAAAAAATATTCTACAAGATTTATGTTTACAGTAGAGGTAAAGAAAAAATATCCTTTCTCATAGATTGCCGGAACATTCTCAAGACCAATGTTACTTACAAAATGGATATCTTTCGAAGTCCCATAAAAAGTAAAATTCCCATGACCATCTATTCAGTCGGCTCGATGATGTTCAACATTATTATGCGACGTATCGCCAAGCAGAAGGGTATGCTTTTAAATCAACATGGATTGTTCAAATCCGGCAAACGAATTGATCTCAAGACTGAGAAAGCCTACTTCGACTATCTTGACATGGACTACCGAACATACACACAAAGAAACATATAAAAATTGATAATTTATTGGTATATATAGTGAAACTAAATGCCTGAACAAAAAAATGTCTTCCCCGACGTCGATGAATCTACCTTGGAAACAATCGATTTACTATGCGCATATATCGACCGTCAAACAGATATGTTTATGAAACTTTATGCAGAAGATGATGTTCTTGCAGACAAAGATCTCATCAAAGATATATATGGAACTATCGTTATTCACACGCATAAATTGTACAACTTGGTCAAGAAACTTGTTGAAAATAATATGAAACATATTCCTCTAATCCACGTATATGATTTCTATAATTATCACTGCAGAATGATAAAAAAAATATTCACAACCGGAATGGAATAGATTTAATTATACCCAACTCCCGTTGATCCAGCAATTTTACCCATCATTGCCTTAAGCATCATCGCGTCTTGCTGATTACCACCAGTAGACATATTATCCAGCCGTGTTTCTGCATCTGTTTCGTGTTCGGTTGTTCTGGCCGGCCTCAAGTCGGGTTCGGGTTCTTGAGTGACACCAGCGATACCTGTTGGTTTGGCTCCTTTTTTTGTGCTAGCTCGCCGCCGCTCAGCTTCGCGATTAGTTTTATCGATTAAATCTTTCCCAATTCCGTCTTCATCATTGTCTTCGGATGTTTGAAATTTACCATCGACTTTGCTACAGCCCGCCATAACTACTGATCTTTGCAGATCGAAGATTTGTTCTTCACTGGTTTTGACTCTGGCTGCCGTTCGGCTATTTTTAATTGCCTTTCGGAGAAATTCGACAATAAGAGGTGTCCCTACGACGACGTTGTGATTATCAACAAGGGCCGGCAACTTGTTGACTCCTTCCCGCATAACTTTTTTTACATCGTCGGGTCGAACGACGACAAATTCGAAAGAGATACAGCCTCTCATAATAATATCTTTCAAATTGCGCTTCAGAAAGTCAGTCAGTTCTTTATTGTGTCGTGAAGACGTATCTTTGAATAAAACTTTTATTCTTCGCGTAGACATTGAAATTTAGGCGGCTATATAATGTGGACTCATATTAAAATTAAAAATGAATAATTCCTTATTATATATCCAATGGCCGGCCCACGAGAGAAAAAAATATTAATTAAGGATCTCAAGATTACCGACGATCCGTTTGTCGTGTCTCCGTTTCTTGCAAACCTTATCGGTGATCTAAAAGATTCAGACCGCATCATTCCGAAGAATATCCCGCAAATATTATCCGTGCGATTCGAGGATGCCTATGTTGGATTTGCAAATACAATTCGGCGAGTTCTTGTTGAAGAATTACCGGTTACCTGTTTGCATTTCGAACATACAGATTTCGAGACAACGGATCCGTACATATTGGAAGATACAATGTTGAAGTCAATAAGTTTAATTCCGATTATGCAAGATGTTGATGTCAAACAGATGTCTTTGCGGGTTGAAAATACGACGAACAAGAGGATGTTTGTTACTTCTGGTCATATTTCTACGGGTGGAAGTACTATTATTCCCATTCATACCATTCCAATCGCCATTTTAGATCCTGGCAAGAGTTTGGTTATTAAGAAACTGACGATTAAGCAGGGTTATGGATATGCGGATTCGGGTAAATTCAGTCTGTTAGAAGTCAAATACGATGTCGACGAACCACCTTCCTCGGATGAGAAAAAAAATACAGTCTTGAAAGATCTGGAGGTCTTAACATACAATCCAACTGGATTCAATTTGTCTTTCAGAACCGCCGGCAACATTTCGGCAAAGAGAGTGGTCGAAAAATTATATGAAGAAATGACCGGCCGATTGAACGCTATGAAAAAAAATATACTTGAGTACTCTAACACCGCGGGCGACATCACGAATGATACGCGTCTTGAGATTAAGAAAAATGGAGATCATTATATTTATCGGTTTGTTGGAGAATACCTGACACTTTGTCAAATGATCGCGCAAAAATGTTATTTGATGGATCCAAATATTGCCTATGTGACAGCAGGCGTCGAGAGATATGATAGTATGGTTGGTTTAGTTAAAATCAATCACCCAAATCGGACTGAAATTTTAGTAAAAGCAATTGATGCATGTATCGGAGAAATTACTATGTTTCGAGATGAAGTCAAAAAAATAAAGAAGTAATAGTGTATTTAATCATCATCCTCATATTCGGATTCAACTTTTTTTTTCTGATTTGCCTTGGTGGCTTTTTTCGGGACCACCACTTCCGGCTCTTCCTCGATATCATTTCCTTCCGGCTCATTATCGATTACAGGGAGGACATGTTTCTTGGGTCCGTCGCTGCCGATACTTGCGACCTCAGGTTCAGTTTCAGCTTCAACTGTCCCGCTGTATCCTTCACCGAAATCGAGGCCAGCCATAGAGTTCTGGTATTCTTCACCACTAATACCCGATTTGTATGTCGATGGATTGGGGAATACAAATAGTTCTTTGACTTCGTTAGCGATGGATACTCCTTGAGAACTTACAATAATTTGACTGAAGCTACATTCACCAATAATAATTGAAAGATATTTGAGATATTGTTTGACATTTGAAACGGAGATATGAGCTTTTCCGACCATAGCAACTTTTCTATTACCCGTGTCTTTCATAGCTTGCCCATCGAAGATGTATTTTTGAACTATTTTCTTCTCACCTATCTTCATATTGCGCTCGATGAGACCACTATCGGGATTGTACACCACTTTCAGCCGGTACAAAGGATTCTTCATCTCGATGTAGTTACCGTCCGCCAAGGATGCGTCATCTTTATCATTCAGCTTTCTATGAGTCTGAACAAACGGAAGATACTTTGCGCCCTGCTTAAGAGTGCGAACTATTTCTATCGGTCTAGTCTTATTATTTTTATCAAGAATATGTTCGGCAACGATCTTTTCGAATGAATCATTGATGATTTTTAGAACGCTAATGAACTTCTTCGTATTGGTAATGATGCCGTCTTTCGAAGATTTGGTCCAGGTAAGAATTTCTTCCTCCTTGGGTTCTAACTCTCTAAACGACATACCAAGCTTGTTTGTTTTACTATCCTGATGCTCCTTATTAAGACCCGGAGAAGATATGTTCGCAATACTAGGAATCTTTACATTAAACGGCGTAGATGTTCCATCGGCTTTCTTAAATGTTACGTTCACATAGCATACCTGTTTAGGCGTTCTCTTAGCGTCTTTCTGCACAATAACTATCATATTATGACCATGCTTTTGGTAGCTGGCGAGTACATCATCGAGGGTCAAAGACATCTTATGCAGTAATATTTCCTTTTATTAAAATTCAATTTTTATAATAATAATTTTATTTATTTAACCCTAATATATGAAATGTCTCAATCTTTACCGTCTCCGTTGGCTCCTGTATTCAATAACATTAGCGTTTCAGGGGATGCAGCTATTGCTTCATTAAAGACTCCAAATTGGACTACTACAGAAGTAAATGGAAACTATCGTATCATGCAAAATGCTGACAGTAATCCTTCTCTTAATCTTGGAACGAGGGGTACCCTCACTTTATATTCGAGGAGTTCAGTTGAATCAGAGGGTCCAATCGATTATCCGGTTAAAATTCTTGGCGACAGTGCAGATCAGAAAGTTGGAGTTGACTTGAATTCTCAGGCGAAAGTCTGGTCCGAAAGTGGAAACATGGGGTTTCAAAGTGACGGCACTATGAATAGTTATGTGAGTGTGGGACAATCTGTGAATACATATGTGGGTAATACTCTTAAAGTGTCTGTTCAGAATAACAATACAGCCATACAGAATCGCCTACTTGTTGCTGGGGCACAAGATAATAATTCGGACGCTTTACAAGTAAATGGGGCGGCGAAAGTTTCGATGATTAAATTTCAACCTCAAGTCAATCCTCCTCCAGCTGTTCGAGGGGGGTATTACTTTAGCGACGGTGATAGCAAATTCAAGAAATGCGAAGATGGTGTAAACTGGATAAATGCGTGAGAATTTATGTTTGTTTATTTTTTTCTCTATATTTTTTCTTAGTCGCTATATATAATTAACATGAACGTTGGCATTATAGTGGTGGCGATTTTGATTCTTCTGACTGTTTTTTACTACAAAGATATTAAGCAATATGTGATTGAAAATATGCATTCGATCGCGGTCAGTATTGGATTGGTTGGCGACAAAGGTGACAAGGGCGAAATGGGACCGCAGGGAATACCGGGTGTAAAAGGCGACAAGGGCGAAATGGGACCGCAAGGAATACAAGGCATACCAGGTTTGAAAGGTGAAATAGGTCCGATGGGTCCACAGGGAATACCGGGGCTACAAGGCATACCAGGTTTGAAAGGTGATATGGGTCCAGTTGGTCCACAAGGTGATATGGGACTGATGGGGCCACAAGGAATACAAGGAATACCGGGTGTAAAAGGCGACAAGGGTGATATGGGACTGATGGGGCCACAAGGAATACCAGGTGTAAAAGGTGACAAGGGTGATATGGGACTGATGGGGCCACAAGGAATACCAGGTGTAAAAGGTGACAAGGGTGATAAAGGTGACAAGGGGGATATAGGTCCACAGGGTCCGATGGGTCAAGTATACGCAGCAGGAAGATCTTTAAACGACTTGTCTTCGATAATGAGTCCCGCAAAAATGTATGACGGCAAATTATATTCGGATGGAGGCGCCAAAATATCTTGCCCCAATAACTACGGTCTCACAGCAAAAGTATACAAATATTCAACCGGCAGAGAACAGATAACTGATAGTAATGGTAACCCGATAACAGTCGATATGATGAATCATTGGAACATTTATAATTGTCTCGGGTACGTCGGCAACAATAAAAGAACAAAAAAATCAGTCACTATGTATACGCTAGATGATCTCTATACGGGCGCCCCCCGAGTGAGTTCCAATCCTGCGGTGGTGGAAGAATCCAAGGATATGATCTTGGATTGCGGAGAAACTCAATCTATTACAGGAATTGAGATAAAGAAAACACCCGATGGCGGCTATTATTTCGAGTATGGGTGCGCCGACCTTCTTCAGCCATGGGATCCT
>Ga0114980_10003742_pt1 | contig 10359 bp, 9 predicted proteins | sample S_140806_EF_Meta_FD_87018 | JGI IMG/M metagenome (GOLD analysis project Ga0114980, IMG submission 87018) | Freshwater microbial communities from Lake Simoncouche, Canada to study carbon cycling - S_140806_EF_MetaG | ecosystem: Environmental > Aquatic > Freshwater > Lake | place: Lake... | reverse complement strand
GCGCAGAATAAGGCGGCGCGTTGCGGCGAATTGCTGATGGTGCAGGATCTGGCCAATCCCGCAGCGGCGGAATTGCTCGCGGAGCGGGTCAAGATTCCCGATGCTTATAGCGACTGGCTGCGTGTCGTCGGCATTTACGGATTGACGCGGATTCCGTTCGCGGGCGGGGTCGCGCAATGGCATGCCGAAGCCAAGGCCATGTTTGAGCGCTCGCGCAGTGGTGCTGAATCTGCATATCCGATTGAACGTTATGTGCCGGGCAATGTGGCGCGGTATACGCGTGCTGAAGTGGCGGTACTGCTTGCACGTGCCGACCCCACGCTTGGAATTTTGAAGCTGGAGACTGCGGAAGAGGCGCGGTTGTTTGCGACTTATGCGCCAGTGTTTGAAGTGGAAACGACCGGTGATTTCGACCGGCCCGGCGCACTGCGTTGGGGTGACGCGCGGCATCCGGTTCTGGATACCGGCAATCCTGTCGTTTACCAACGGCTGGCGTACACCCGTTATGGCGGCCGTACGCTGGTGCAACTGGTCTATACGATGTGGTTCGGCGAGCGTCCGGTCGACAAGTCCTTTGATATCCTTGCCGGCGGTCTGGACGGGCTGGTGTGGCGGGTGACGCTGGGGCCGGATGGCGAACCGCTGGTGTTCGACACGATGCATCCCTGCGGCTGCTATCACATGTTTTTTCCGACGCCGCTGGCCGAAGCTTTGCCTTCACCGAATCCGGATGACGAGTGGGCGTTTATTCCGGCCAAGCTACAGCGTCTCGGTGAAAACGAGCGCATCCGTTTGCGTATTGCTACGCGCAGTCATTATCTGATCGACGTTGGCGTGCAGAGTGCCGGAACGTCTTCGCGGACCTTTGGTGTTCTGGCAGAAGCTGAGTTGCGGTCACTGTCCTTGCCGGGCAGCGGTTTCCGCAGCATTTATGGTGCGGACGCGTTGGTACAGGGGACGGAACGTGGTGAACGCTTTCTGTTCTGGCCGATGGGCATTCCGAGTGCCGGCGCGATGCGGCAGTGGGGCAATCATGCCACTGCGTTCCTCGGGCGCCGCCATTTCGATGACGCCGATCTGATCGAGAGACGTTTCCGGCTGACGCTTCACTAGGGCGGGGCAGCACTGCATAATCCGGGCCTCCATGGCCGCACACTCCTCAATTCCCGTCTGGGACATTTTCTGCAAAGTCGTCGATAACTACGGTGATGCCGGTGTCTGCTGGCGCGTAGCCCGCTTGCTCGCGCAGGAACACAGCTTGTGCGTCCGGTTGTGGATCGATAAACCCGACACGCTGAGGGCGCTGCAAACGGATCTCGATGCCGCGGCAGCGATTCAGCGCATCGATGGTGTTGCAGTGTACGACTGGTCGAAACAGGTGCCGTCACCCGAAGAGACGGCAGTGGCCATCGAAGCCTTCGGCTGCGGACTGCACGAATCCTATGTGTCGGCAATGGCCGTGATGCCGCAGCCGCCGGTGTGGATCGTGCTGGATTACCTGAGTGCGGAGGCGTGGGTGGATACCCATCACGGGCTGTCTTCGCCACATCCATCACTGGGCCTGCAGCGCTGGTATTTTTGTCCGGGATTCACCGCAGCGACGGGCGCTTTGCCGCGGGAACATGATCTGCTGGTGCGCCGCGATGCCTTTGATGACGCAGCCCGTTCCGCGTTCTGGCGTGATCTCGGATTCGCGATGCCGGCGCCGGATGTGCTGACCGTGTCACTGTTCGCTTATGCGAACGCCCCGATCGCCGAGCTGCTGGCTGCACTGGCATCAGATACCCGCCCCGCGGTGGTGGCATTGCCCGGTAGAGCGGCTTTCGCCACGGTTCGGAAATTTTTTGATGACGCCGAGCCGGTAAATTCAATTTGGCGGCAGCGAGGGCTGGAGGTGCGGCTGTTGCCGTTCTTGCCGCAGTCGCGGTATGACGAATTGTTGTGGGTCTGCGACCTTAATTTTGTCCGCGGTGAGGATTCCTTTGTCCGCGCCCAGTGGGCGGGCCGGCCCATGATCTGGCAGCCTTACCGGCAGGATGACGGGGCGCATTTGCCCAAACTGCAGGCCTTTATCGAGCGATATGCTGCGAGCCTGCCCGCACCGGAACGGGAGGCCTTGGCGATCTTTTCTGAGGCCTGGAGTGCTGGGGCGGGTATTGACGCGTCCTGGCCCCGATTGCGGTCCTCCTTGGTGCCGCTTGCACAGGAATCCCGGCGTTGGGCCTCGCAATTGGCCAGTTTGGGGGAAATGTCCGCCAAACTGGTGGAGTTTGTGCGCAACAAGGTAAAATAGCGCGTTTTTTCAGCCGCTTAATTTATTACGCTTAATCAAGGATGTAGGTTATGAAAATCGCACAGGAAATCCGCGCAGGCAACGTGATCATGGTCGGCAAGGACCCGATGGTCGTGTTGAAGGCCGAATTCAGCAAGTCCGGCCGCAATGCGTCGGTGGTCAAAATGAAGCTGAAGAACCTGCTGTCGAACGGCGGCACGGAAACCGTTTATCGCGCCGACGAGAAGTTCGACGTCGTGCAGCTCGAGCGCAAGGAAGTGACGTATTCCTACTTTGCGGAACCGTCGTATGTGTTCATGGACGCCGAGTTCAACCAGTTCGAGGTGGACAAGGAGAATATGGGCGATGCGCTGAATTACCTGGAAGACGGCATGGCCTGCGAAGTCACGCTGTATGAAGGCCGTCCGATTTCAGTGGAAATTCCGCAGACTCTGGTCCGTGAAATCATCTACACCGAACCCGCGGTTCGCGGCGATACGTCGGGCAAGGTATTGAAGCCGGCAAAACTGAGCACCGGGTTTGAAGTTCCGGTGCCGCTGTTTTGCGCCACCGGCGACAAGATCGAGATCGATACTCGCACCGGCGAATACCGCAGCCGCACCAAAGGCTGAGAACCTACTGCGCGCGGCGATTGCGTCGTCGCGCGCTGCTCGGAACCTCGCCTATCCGTTCGATATGTCTCGGTTCCTGCGCGGCGTGCTCCTAGCGCTCGCCGCGCTCGCTACGGTTCTTAGGGTAAATTCGCAGGCTGTTTGAATAAAAAACGCCGCAGAGTCCCTGCGGCGTTTTTTTATTCCGGCACCAGCCAGTCGCAGCGCGTGCCCCCCTCTTTTTCGAGGGACATGGCTTGCCACAGCCAGTCGAGCAGGGGGCGGGCTTCCTTGTCCAGCCCATAGGGCGGATTGACGATCACCATGCCGCTGCCGCGAATGTGTTCGGTCCAGTCATCCGGGTGAACCGTCAGTTCGAGCTGCAGCGTCTTGGGCAGTCCGGCGGCCTGCAGGCTGCGTGCAAAGGCCTGCATTGCCGACGGTGCCATCAAGGGGTACCAGACGGCGATCGTGCCGGTGGCAAACCGCGCGTGCGCTTCCTTGATGCTGCGTGTGATGCGCCCGAACTCGTCGGCCTGGTCGAATGAGGCGTCGATGAACGTCAGCCCGCGCCGCTCCTGCGGCGGCAGGAAGGCGCGGATGGCGCTGAAGCCGTCCTGGTTGTGGATGGCGGTATGTCGTGCGTTGCCGAGTACGGTCTTCAGTGTTGCGAAATCATCCTTGTTCAGCTCGCACACCGCCAGGCGGTCGTCTGCACGCATCAGGCGTCGGGCAATGCGCGGCGACCCCGGATAATGACGCAGGTGGCCGTCGGCATTGTCGGCGCGTACAGCATCAAGGTAGGGTTGCAGGGCTTCGGGCGCATCAGCACGTGCCCAGACCCGGCCGATGCCTTGGCGCCATTCAGCGGTTTTCTGCGACCACGGGTGCTCAAGATCGTAAAGTCCGAGCCCGGCATGGGTGTCGAGCATGAAATAGGGTTTATCCTTGCGCGCGAGCGCGATCAGCAGTCGCGATAGCAGGGTGTGTTTGAATACGTCGGAGACATTGCCGGCGTGAAACTGGTGGCGGTAGGAAAGCATGGGGCGGATTACAGCACAGTCAGCGCAACTGCGCCTTCTGTGCAATCATTCAATTTTTTGTGGAGCAAATGATGGGTTTGCAAAGACTGCATGTTGCCGCACGTTACAGCGAAGCGGCGATCTTCAATGGTGTTGTTTATCTCGCCGGAATGGTGCCGGAATGCGAAGCTGGCGATATCCGCAGCCAGACTGCCGACGTACTGGCGCAGATTGACACGCGCCTGGCCGAAGCCGGGAGCAGCAAGGCGCATCTGCTGCGGGTTCAGATCTTTCTCGCGGACATCAAGGACATTGGCGCGATGAACGAAGTCTGGGACGCGTGGGTGACGCCGGGTACCGCACCGCCTCGGGCGACTTTTCAGGCTGCACTTTCCGATCCGGCATACCGGATCGAGATTGTCGCTACAGCCGTGCAAAGCGCAGCTGCGTGATTGATATTTTTGTTATAAGTATTTGATAATTAATATATTTTTTAGTATTGAATAGGCCATTGTGCAGTCACGCCGTGAATTTCACGGCGCGATTTCGGCCCTGTTCTTTGGCGATGTACATGGCACGGTCGGCGCGCGCCTGCACGGCGTCGATGCTGCGACCGTCTTCCGGGAAACAGGCGAGACCGATGCTGACACTCGTTTTGATCCGGTGGCTTTCGAATTCCAGTGGTGTGTCGGCAACCGCATGGATGATGCGCTGTGCGACTTCCAGAGCCCGGTCGGATGCCGTCTCCGGCAGCAGTGCGACGAATTCATCCCCGCCATAACGCGCAAGAACGTCGGTGTGGCGCAACTCGGATTCAATGCATTTCGAGACGAGTTTGAGCAGCCGGTTTCCGGCCTCATGACCGTATTGATCGTTGACGGCCTTCAGGTTGTCGGAATCAATCATCAGCATGGTCGCCGGCCGGTTGTAGCGCACCGCCTGGCCGAACAGGCGATCAACCACAATGCTGAAGCCGCGCATGTTGTAGAGGCAGGTGAGTTCATCGGTTTCGGACAGCAGCCGGGCCTGGTTCAGTCCGTAGCGGATATCGGCGGAAAACATGGTCGTGATGTAGGCGACCAGCAGCATCGGCGCCAGCTGCGCAGCCAGACCGCCGATATAGGCGAGTGTAAACACTTCGCCTGCGCTGGAATTGTCCCCGAGCAGTACGATGCAGGCGACGATCAGCGCCATCTCCAGCATCGTTGCAAGCTTGCCCAGCGTGAGTGCGCTGGTGATGATAACCAGCAGATAGGTGTTGAGCAGGGGGCTCGCCAGTTTCCCGGAGAACCACAGCACCCAGGTGATGAACAGCAGCATCGCGAAGGTTTCAATCGCGATCTTCCCGCGCGACTCGGTCTTGTAGAAATTCGTATAGCGGAAGCTTAGGACAAACGCCGCGTAGAAGAACAGCACCATGGTAATTGCTGTCCGGTCGTATTCATCAGGGCCTGCAAACACCTGGTACAGCAGGACAAGCACCAGCAGCAGCCATTCGATTTCCGCGACGGTTCGCGAAATGCCGCGAAGTTCCTCCTGCGCGATGCTCAAGACGTTAGCGGGCTTTAATTGCAAGGGTTTTGCTTTCCATGAGCTTTTTCCGGATTTTGTGCTGAATATTCAAGGGCCGGTCGCCATGGCGAATTATGACTCAGGCCGGCGCATTCTTTCCACATACCACCTTGGTATCCGAAGTCCGACCCTATTTGGCCGGCTCTGATGTGCCGGAGGGCGGATCAAGGAAAGTGCCCGGCGGCGGCGACCGTCGGGCACTGTTTCTGTCCGATGCTTCTGGCGCGCGGGCATCGACCCGAATCGATATTTCTTTAATTGGATCAACGTGTTGATCGTCGCCGGACTGCGGCCGCGGGATTTATGCGAATTATCCGCGCTTCTGGCCAATCAGTGCGGACGCTCATTGCAATGTTGAGATTCGCAGGCTGGCGCAAAACAGTGCCGGTCTGGCCGGTACTCATTGGCATCAATACACAACAAACGCAAGAACCGGGATTACTGGTCAATAACGATCATGGTTTGATGCCGGCGCGTTTGACGATTTCTGCGGCTCGACGCATTTCTGCTGTCATGAGTTCCTGAAACTGCTTCGGTGTTCCGCCGTCAGGTTCAGCGCCGTCATTGAGGATCTTGTTTTTTACCTCTGGAGATTGCACGGCTTTGTACATGCTTGTGCTGAGCAGATTGACGATCGGACCGGGCGTATTGGCCGGGGCCAGCAAACCGTACCAGCTTGTAGTTTGATAGCCTTTGATTCCTGCTTCGGTAATAGTGGGCAGATCTGGAGCGCCCGGTGATCGTTTTCCGCCGGTGACCCCCAATCCGCGAAGCCTTCCGTTTTTGACGTGCCCCATCGATGAAAGCACGCTGCCAAAAGTAAAGTGGACTTGCCCCGCCATTACATCAATCAGTGCGGGTCCCGCACCTTTGTAAGGTATATGAACGACATTTACACCTGCGAGAAATTTGAAAAGTTCTCCGGCCAGATGACCTGAGCTGCCGTTTCCCCCCGATGCAAAATTCAATGTTCCGGGTTTTTGTTTTGCGAGGGCGACAAGGTCTTTTACCGAGCGGACGGGCATTGAAGGGTGGACGACCAGAAGAAAAGGAGCCTCGGCGATCAGCGTAACGGGCAGCAGGTCCCGCACCGGGTCAAAGGGCATATCCGTATATAAACTCGGATTGATCGCGTAACTGCTTGAGGCAACAAGAAGGTTGTAGCCATCCGGAGCACTTTTGGCAATAAATGCCGCCCCAATGGAACCCGCCGCACCGGTTCGGTTTTCCACGATGACTTGCTGTCCCAGTTGTTCACTGAGTTTTGGGCTTACCAGCCTTGCGATAACGTCGGTGGCGCCACCGGGTGCTTGTCCGACCACCATTCGTACCGGTTTGGATGGGTAGTGGGGCTGTGCGAATAGCCCGATCGGCACAAAGCAGGGCAGGGCAGCGCAGGCGACGAAGAGCGCTTTGATCAATTTGAACTCCTCCTGGTGACGCAAGTATTTTTGGTGCTGCATGCGGCTTCATCATTACTGGCAGATGCAGGTTTTTGTGGTGGCTATCAGTATTTATATGTATACATTAGAATACTGCCGAAAAAAGCGAACGTCAATTTGGACTTTTAGCAGAACAAAAAATCACTTCACCAATGCCACCCAAAAAATCCTCAGTGGAGATGCTGCGTCATGGTTCGCGCAGTGAGCATGCTTATCGATGCCTGCGTGATGCGATTCAGGAGCGCGAGATCAAGCCTGGTGAGCGCGTCATGGAAGTGGAGGTCGCTGCATGGCTGAAGCTCAGTCGCACTCCCGTGCGAGACGCGATTCGCCGGCTTGAGAATGAGGGAATTCTTTTCCATGAGCCGCGAATCGGATTGGTGGTGGCAACGCTTGATCGGCAGGCTGTCATGGAGCTTTATGCGATGCGTGAGGTGCTTGAGGGCACTGCTGCCCGGCTTTGTTCCCGGCATGCTTCGGATATGGAGGTGCAGGATTTAATTGATCTGGTGGCGCGCGAGCGTCAACTGGAGGGCGACCACAATGCACTGGCGGATCACAATCGTCGATTTCACGATGCGATCCACCGCGGCGCGCACAACCGCTATCTGGAAAAGAGTCTTGCTGCGGTCAATGACTCCATGTGGCTGTTGGGCCGGCCACTGATGCTGTTGCCGGAGCGTGCGAAAACTGCGTTGATGGAGCATGCCAGGCTGGCCGATGCCATTCGCCGTCGCGACCCGGACAAGGCGGAAGAAGCAGCCCGGAATCATGTCAATGCGGCCCAGCGCGAAAGACTCAAGCGGCTGTTCCCGGCCGGGCATTCATGACGAACGCTGCAGGTTCAATGATTCAAAACCCTTAGACGAGGCGACGGTTAACGATGGCGCAAACAATTGCAGAGAAACTGCTCACCCGAAACAATCTGAAAGGGGAGATGGTCCGGGCGGGCGATTTCCTTGAGGCCCGTATTGATGGCGCAATGTGTCATTACCACGCCAGTGAGCCGATGTATGACATGGCGATTGAAGCCGGTTTTGAAAAGGGCTTGCCCGAAGTCTGGGACCGCGACCGCATCTTTGTTCTGCTCGATCACCACCAGCCCACGCTGTCACAGAAACTTGCTGACGAAAACGCCTTGGTCAGACGCGAGGTAGAGCGACTGGGTATCCGGTGTTTCCATGATTCCGAGCCCGGTATTGCCCACCAGATGATGCTGGATTACGGGCTGGTGCGGCCGGGCGAGCTTGTGGTGGGCAATGATTCGCATACCCTGGGTTACGGGGCGATCAATGCCGGCGCAACTGGCATTACCCGGGCGGACATGCTTTATGTATTGTTATTCGGCGAGTTGTGGTTTCAGGTGCCGCAATCAGTAAGAATTCACCTTAACGGTACCCAGCCCAATTATCCGATTGCCAAGGACATCATTCTGCAACTCGCCGGTTTGTACGGTGAGGATTTTGCGCAAGGCATGTCCATCGAGTACGCGGGCTCAATGGTCTCGCAATTGTCAATTGACAGCCGCATGTGTCTGTCGACTCATGGTGTTGAGCTCGGCGCAAAGTTTGCGATGTTTCCTGCCGATGCCACCACAGATTCCTTCGTCAAGTCCCGCACCGAAAAGCCCTATGAACCGCTGGTGGCGGATTCGGGTGCGGAATATGCGAGAGAGATCACGCTGAACGTGGACGAACTTCCATTTGTCGTGGCGAAGCCGCATCAGTTCGGCAACATCGCTCCGGTGGATGAGGTGCTGGGCACTCGTATCCATCAGGCGCAGATCGGCTCTTGTGCCAACGGCCGCTTTGAAGATATCGAGATCGCGGCCCGGGTGCTCAAGAAAAACAAGGTGGCCAAAGGTGTCCGTTTCATCATATCTCCGGCCTCACAGCAGGTTTATCTGCAGTGTCTGAAGGCGGGTCTGATCGAGACTCTTATCGAGGGTGGAGCCCAGGTGATTACGCCCGGCTGCGGTATCTGCCAACCCCGTGTCGGTTTTTTATCGGACGGGGAGGTTTGCATTACGGCGACAACCCGGAATTTCAGAGGGCGCAAGGGCAGCCAGAGTGCGGAAATTTATCTGGGCGGACCGCTGACCGTTGCCGCGGCTGCCGTAGCCGGCGAAATCGTCAATCCGAAAGAGGTGCTACGTGGGATTTAATCTGAAGCAAGTAATCCGCGGACGGGTCTGGAAGTTCGGTGATTCGATCGAGACCGATGCGATTAATCCCTATTACCTGTATCCCACCATGGAAGAACTCAAGTTGCACACCATGGAGGTCTACAGGCCGGAGTTTCCGAAGGAGGTCAAGCCGGGTGACATTCTGGTGGCCGGCCGTAATTTTGGTTGCGGGTCGAGTCGTCCGGGCCTGGTGCTGCGGGAGGTCGGGATCGCGGCCATTATTGCCGAATCAGTGGCGCGTTTATTTCTGCGCAACAGCATTTCAAGGGCGATTCCGATTTTTGTTGCTCCGGGGATATCGTCTCTTATCAATGATGGTGAGCAGCTCGATGTCGATTATCCGAGAGGATTGGTCAGCAATCCGCAGTCCGGAAAAAGTGTCGCGCTTAGAAAATATCCTGCCGCGATTGAAGAGATTTTCGAATGTGGCGGTCTTCCGCAATTCGCCTATGAGCGCTATCAGCGCAAGCGGGCGTTGGCAAACAAAAATGCAATGAAAGAGGATGGCAAGAATGGCTGAAAAATACGATGTCGTGGTGGTCGGTGGCGGTAATGCAGCACTGTGCGCAGCTTTGTCGGCAAGAGAGCATGGTGCGTCGGTATTGCTGCTTGAGCGTGCGCCCGAGGAAAAACGGGGCGGGAACAGCGCTTTCACGGGCGGCGGATTCCGCATGGTTCACAACGGCGCCGAAACCGTGCGGTCTGTAGTCCCGGATCTGTCGGAGGGTGAGATTGCCAATACGGATTTTGGCGAATATACCGCGGAGCAGTATCTGGACGACCTCGGTCGCGTGACTCAGTATTACTGCGATCCGGATCTGGCGGAAACGGTGGTGCTCAACAGCACGGATACGGTCCAATGGCTTCACGGGCGTGGCGTCCGCTTTGTCCCCCGGTTTGGCCGATATGCCTTCAAACATGAAGGCAAGTTCAAATTTTTCGGTGGCACGGTCGTTGAGGCCACCGGCGGCGGTCGTGGCCTTGTTGAGGCGGAATACAAGGCGGCTGTGAAATTCGGTGTGGATATTCGATATGGAGTCCGCGCAACAGGTCTGCTGCGCGGGCCATCAGACATTTGTGGTGTGCGCGTTGAAACCAAAGGTGTCGAGGAGCAGATTCACGCCAATGCCGTGGTGATCGCTGCCGGTGGCTTCGAGGCCAACCGGGAGTGGCGGACGCGCTACCTAGGCGCCGGCTGGGAAATGGCCAAAGTCAGGGGGACCCGCTTTAACACGGGTGACGGTATTCGGATGGC
>Ga0114980_10003737_pt1 | contig 10364 bp, 19 predicted proteins | sample S_140806_EF_Meta_FD_87018 | JGI IMG/M metagenome (GOLD analysis project Ga0114980, IMG submission 87018) | Freshwater microbial communities from Lake Simoncouche, Canada to study carbon cycling - S_140806_EF_MetaG | ecosystem: Environmental > Aquatic > Freshwater > Lake | place: Lake... | reverse complement strand
GTTTATACACTACTCCGAAAGTTGGAAGACTCCTTAGCAAAAAGTAAAATTAGGCTCAGCGAGGCAAGCAAAAAGTAAAAATTGCCGCTTTTTATTTAACTGAGCCAGGTAAAGAAGTTATTGTGATGTGGTGCTATTCCGGCGTTTGTCACCTGAACGAGTGGCAAGGGTGCTTGACAAAAAGATGCGGTTGTTATACGATAAGGCTTCGCACCGCTACTCCGATAGTGAGAACCTAAGTGGGTTAGTCCGCTACTTGCGAACACGGACTACAAAATAATAAGGGGGAAATATGAAAGACGATATACAAGAACGCTGGAACGAAGGATATTACTCTGCTCTAAATGGGGCAAAGATTATTCGTTTTCTTGGCACTGTTCCTGAAGAGTTTGGTGGAACTGGTTTTCCACAGTTTCTAGTAAAACTCTCAACAGGGGAAATTATAGAGATGGAAGTTTCTAAAGATCCCGAAGGTAATGATGGCGGATTTTTATTTGGACTTCCTGATTTTACTTTACCTGAGTTTCGTGAAAATTTATTAGGGAGGAAAAATGCCTAACTGGGTATTTAACCATTTAACAATAGATGGTTCTAAAGAAGACATAGCAAAAGTAAAAGCGCAGGTTGGCGCAACTATTAAAACAAAATATAAAAGCGCAGATGAAGTAGATGAAGAAGTAGATAGAGAACCTATTTTCTCTTTCATGAATATACTTCCACCACCAGAAGATAAGTTAGATGAGTATCACGCTGTTCATGGATACGCAGATGGAAAGAAATCAGGCGATACTGAATACAACTGGTATAACTTTAATGTCCGTGAGTGGGGAACTAAGTGGGATGCTCGTGATGTAGAACTTCTAGATGATGATGAAACATATCTTCAGTATAAGTTTGATACTGCTTGGTCACCGCCAACTGAAGTAATAGCAAAACTAGCAGAACAAAATCCTAATCTAAACATTACTTTGGAGTATCGTGAAGAACAGGGTTGGGGTGGAGAGATTGCTTTTAATGGTTCTACTGCTGAAGTTGTAAAAGAGTGGGATGTGCCAGACACTCATGCTGAAGAGATAGCAGTTAATAATGGCTACTGCTGGAAGTGTGAAAACTTTGATGGGGATTTCAGCGACCTTTATCAAGATTGCCCTGAAAACCTAAAGCCAATAGAAATCCACGCCACGCAAGATTTGGTATTGACAAAAGAAAAGTAATTTGATAAAGTTCTATCAAGCCTAAAGAAAAGGGGAAATAAAATGGGTGATCGTATGGTGATTGGGTTTCAGGCAAAATCTGCCGAACCAACAATCTATCTCTACGCACAATGGGGTGGAGAAGCACAAAAAGAAATCCTAGTAAATGCTTTACAAAAATCAGAAAGTCGTTGGACAGATGCCGACTACGCAACTCGTATTTGTATTTCACAAATCGTGGGTGATAGTTGGAACGATACTTTGGGATTTGGTATCTCAGTAAATAATTTCTGCTCGCCTGACTACGACACAATTCAGGTAGTTGAGTGGCACAAAGGAAAAGTATCTATTCGGGAAACAAGTAATCCTGAAAATGTTCTAGAGGAAATAACCCTAGAAACTTTCTGCCAAGACGACACGCTGGTAAAAGAGCAATTTGACAAAATAGTCAAAGGTATGTAATAATATCCAAACAAGCAAGACAATTAACCTAGAGAGGAAAAAATGTTAGACAAAGAAAAAAAAGTTCAGGGAGTTGCGGTGTATGCCGAGTTCCGAAAGCCGGGACAAGTCATGCAGATACTTGTGACACCTGACGCATATAACACTTCGGGAAGCCTAGTTCCAATGTCTTTCCACCGCAGAATAATTACACCTGCGACACCTAAGAAACAATGGAGAACTACTTCCATTAACTCTAAAGAAGTAAAAGATTTGATTGACAATAATCAAGTCCTACCTGATAGTGCTAAAGATGATTTTACGGAAAATCGTATGCGCTATACAACTTCCTATTTTGACAACCTTATTTCTCATGGTTGGACTATGGAGAAAACTCCTATCCTTACTGAAATCTCTCGTCATGACGCAGATGATATTGGTAAGAGCAAAACACCTAACAAGGTTATTTATCGTATTCATATTTCTAGGAAAGCACTCGCCTTTCCTGAATTGGTATAAGGGGAAAGGGGATAAACTATGACTACTCTAAAAGAGAAATACAAAGAACTAAGTCCTAATCTTTCACCAACTTATTGGGAAATGATTATAGATGTAGCAACGCAAGGAGTAAATGAAAATGCGTCAAAGCAATTATCTACCAATGTGCTTCCGCAAGGACGCTATGTTGAGAGAGCGATTGGCTCTGACAGAAAAGCACGCAAAACAAAGGCAGACGCTTTAGTGAGTGTTGAGGCTTTGGGTGGAGAAAATATCTACATGCGTCCTAATGGTTCTGCTTACCATGCTCGCGTATGGGGTCAAAACAAAGATGTAGAAGTTTTACGCAAAGCAAGAGAAGCAACTAAACAATCAGTTCTAACTGGTATTGGACAACCAATGTTCGCCATGCTTTATGGAGTTCCCGGAACAGGTAAAACTGCGCTGGTTGAGGCTTCTTTTGGTGAAGGTGTTCGCACACTACTTGGAAATGGTGATGTAGAAGTTGCCGACTTAATTGGTTCTTATGTCCAAACTCCTAGTGGAAACTTTGAGTGGATTGACGGCGACCTAGTTAAGGCAGCCGAAAATGGGGAAGTTTATTTCATAGATGAGATTGGTCTGATTGACCCTAAGGTTCTTTCAGTTATTTACAATCTTATGGACGGAAAAAGAGAACTTACAATTACTGCTAATCCTGAAAGAGGAACAGTAAAATCTCACCCTGACTTTTATGTTGTCGCCGCGACAAATCCAAAGGCTCCGGGTGTAAGACTTAGCGAAGCGTTACTATCTCGCTTTGTTGTCCAAGCAGAAATGACAACTGATTGGAACTTGGCTCGCACTTTAGGAGTTCCAACACAAATGGTTACTTGCGCACAAAACTTATATCGCAAGGTTCTCAACAAAGAAAGATTAAGTTGGTCGCCACAGATGCGAGAACTTCTCGCCTTCCGTGACATAGCAACAACTTTCGGAACTGAGTTCGCTATTGCCAACCTAATCGCGTCAGCCCCAACTGACGATAGGGCAGTAGTCGCAGATGTTCTAACCCGCGCCTATGGGGTAGAAGCAAAGCCTGCCAAAATCTAATTTATTAAATTAGATTGGCTGGGGGGTGGGGCGTATTTCTCTAGGTGAAATGCGCCCCCCTTATCAACTTGACAATAAATACCTAGTATGCAATAATGAAATTAACAAAGGGGGTAGTAAAAATGGCTCATATCAAAATGAGTGAGACTCGCGCCGAAGCCACACCTAAAGAGTGGTTAGGGGTTGGTAGAGATATTGGTAAGTTAGCAAACAAGTGGTCACTTCGTGACGACCTTGTTGCCTATGTTGGTCCGGGTGCTGGTGGTCCGGCACCTGCTTGTTACAACCCAAACACCGCAGAAATAGAAGTAAATGTTGATGTGGCTTTCGGAAAAGAAGTTACTCCACTAGAGATTGGCGATATTTCTAATCGCTCTACTCAGTATGAGTTCCCTAAAGCAACTGGCGCAATTATTCACGAAGCATTTCATGCTCGCTTCTCTGCTTGGTCTATGCCTAAGGCGTATGAAGAATTAGAAAAAGATGAATACAAAGCCTTAATTTTATTAGAAGAAAGTCGCATTGAGTATCAAGGAGTTATCTCTAGTCCAAAGGCTCGTACCTTCCTTCGCTCTTGCGCTATGGAAATTGTTATTGGCGATACAAAAGACATGGAGAACGAAACACAAACTCAATCCCTAACTAATCTTGTTGGACTTGTCCATGCTCGTATTGACGCTGGTATCTTAGATGCACATGAAGTTAAAGATGTAACTGCACTTGTTGAGAACCAACTTGGTGCTGATGTTATTTCTAAACTAAGAGAGATAGTTCGTAAAGCACAACTCCATGATAATCACAGAGATGCAACAGAACTTTATCCACTAGCAAAAGAGTGGGCGAAGATTGTTCGCGATACTGCTAAAGAGCGTGGAGATGAAAATATCCAAGAAGGTACTAACATGCCTAAAGAACTTCTTAAAGAAATCTTAGATGCACTTGGAGAAGCAAGTGACTCAGTAGAACTAAACAACTTTGATGAACTTGCAGACCAAGAACAATCTGAGGATTGGAAAGATGAAGTCAAGGCTAAGGCTTCTGAGGCTGAAGAACAGAAAGAAAATGAAGAAGTTGCTAATAAAGTATTCGGTAAAAGTTCAGGGCCGGGTCAATCAAATACTCATAGCACTTTAACTGAGAGTAGAGAGCCTACCTTTGAGGAACTTCGCGCTTCTTTAATTATTGGCGAAGCACTAGAGAAAGCCAAGTATCGTGAAAGAGACGAGACACAGATTTCTAGTATTGTGCCACCCGGAAGACTTCGCGCTCGCGCTATTGTCCAAAATACTGCCTATCGTGCTAGAGGACAAATGGCGCAAGCAAAACCTTTCCGCAGAACAGTTCGCAAGCACACAGACGAACCAACTCTTAATGTTGGTGTAATGGTTGATATTTCAGGTTCTATGGGAAGTGCCATGAACCCTATGGCTACAACTGCTTGGATTATGTCTGAGGCAGTAAATCGTATTCAGGGCAACTGCGCTATGGTTTATTACGGAAATGATGTGTTCCCAACTTTATCTGTTGGAGAAAGATTAGACAAAGTAAATGTTTATTCTGCTTCAGACGGAACTGAAAAGTTTCAGAAAGCCTTTCAAGCATTGGACGGCTCTCTAAATCTACTTAACGGAAATGGCGCAAGACTTCTCGTAATTGTTTCGGACGGAGAATATGTTCCTGAAGAAACTAAGAGAGCAAAAGAAATCGTGGAGAAATGTAAAGCGTCAGGCGTTGCGATTTTATGGTTGCCCTTTGATAATGGCAGAGGCGCAAAAAATATCGGTGAAGATTATGCCGAGATTGTTTTAGATATAAATCAACCTGCGGAAACTGCCGAAGTTATTGGTAGGTCAGCACAAGCAGTTATGACAAGAATTGGTGAGCGCGAAAGTGCTTAACCAAAAAATGCAAGTGGAACTCCTACCCCTTTGGAGTTCCACTTTGCTTTTTCTTTGCGTCCGCGGCGAAAGCAAAAAGTAAAAATGGAGAGAGACGAAAGTAAGTTTGTTATTAAATATGCTTCTCACATGTCGCCTTCGGCTAGCTTAAAACTTAACCCTTCAAGATTTGATGCTTGTTTCTTTGCTGGCGAAGGCTTCATAGCCACAGTTGAATACGAAGGCTTTGTCGTTGATATTTATTGTGACGGAGAAACAAAGATATACAACCCAGAGAAGGAAGAGTGGTACAACGGAGGCACGGGTTTAATAGCAGGTGGCTTTGATACAGACAGTAAGTTTAATAGAGCAGTAGAGAACGAGAGCCTAGTTGTAGATATGAACTCTTGGTTCGACCTTTACTGCTACGGAGAACACCTTGATGCAGTAACCCACACATTAAACGAGGCTCTTTATACGGCAAAAAACTATGTCTATCAAGAGTATTTTGATGCGGAGACACTTCTTGACATGCTTGACAAATAAAGATTATTATGAAATAATGTAATTAAAGGGAAAGGGGAAAAAGTAAAAAATGCATACATGTCAGATTATGTTGGTAGAGGCAGAAGATGCCGAAGATGCAATAGGCATAGTTCGTGGCGCGATTACTCATGCGGAAACTCCATACCCCGCTTGGTCTGATTGGCACGGCGGTATTGGTGAAGGACTTGCAGGACGCTGGTCTGGATTGTTTCAGGGCTGGGAAGAGAACCAAGATGTTCTTTGCTATACCGAGAATAAAGTTTTAGCAGATGACATTATTAAAGAGTTTCTTTCTTACCGCATAGCCGAAACCAAAATGCTTTGGGAAGGAATAAACAAAGACAGCGGGTTTGATGTAGAGAAAGCAATCTCTGAGTATGACCCTTATAGCCAAAGGTTTGACGACAACGCTATGAAGTTATGGCGACTACAAAGAGTTGCCAAGATACTCAACAATGATTGGTGTTCCGATACTGGAGTCTATGACTTACACGAGCATACGGCTAACTTAGAATACTTTAAGAATAGGCTTGACAAAAATCCTGAAAAGCAGTATCTTGTTCCAGTAGACTTTCACTTTTAATACAGGGGGTAATTATGGCAAGCAACACAACGATTTTAATGCGGACACCTATCTGCGTTATGTGTAACAAGGAAGGCTTCGTAGAAGTTTCTTCTGAAGGATACATGGCACGTAAAAGGGGTGCGTTTGTGCAGGAGGCTTTCTTTGATTTAGATGAGTCTTTAAGAGAGCAGATTATTTCAGGAACTCACCCCAAATGCTGGGAGAGTATGACGGCAGGATTGGAGAACGAATAATGCTAACTTGCAAAACTTGCGGTTGGGGTCTCACAATGGACTTTGATTTATGGGTAGATAGCACAGGCGGTGCGGTCTGCTTCTGGGATAGAGGGGTTGAGAAACCTCACCACCCACGAGCAATGATCGCAGCGTAAAAGCAAAAAGTAAAAATAAGGACTTGCGGTTAATACTTGACTTCCCTGTTTTTAAGTGTTACTATTAAACTAACAAAAAGAAAGGGGAAAAAATGGAAAAGCAAAAAGCAGTAATCATTACAACAGAGGGAAAGAAATCCGTTGTTGATTTTGATTTCGGCAATTCTTATCAAATACTAAGTGATGCCGTAGGTGGCATGATTGAGTGTGTTGGTCTAAAGGACGCAGATGTGTGGTGCAACGAAAACGGCATTGCTGAAGGTCTGCCCCTAAACATGATTGCTTCGGCTATCTACTCAGATGCCTTTAAGGCTGGTAATGCAATTCTCGGTAATGTAATTATTACTGGCAGTTGTGATGCTGAAGGTGAAACTCTAGGTCTTACTGATGAGCAGGTCGCTTACTGGTTGGCTTATGATAAAAAGGTTATACCTACCGCCTACCTACTAAGTGGCATGTATAACTAAAAAACTTCCCAAAAAAGAAGATCTGGCTAACGCTAGGTCTTTTTTTTTTTGCAAAAGTTGTTTGGAAGTCTGCGGCCCTAGGAAATCTGGCATAGCAAAAAGTAAAAACTTACAATACCGCCTATGGGGTTTGGACTACGAACAACTTAAATAGTTTGATTTGCCAAAAACCCTGACAAATTAAATGTGAAGACAAAACGGACATTTCGACTATGATGTATGTCACAAAAGATTTATCCTAAATGGGTTTGACTTCCCTAGAATAATCGTGTATCTTTCGTTTTGTAAGTGAGAAACTCTCTCTTACAGGAAAGGAAAAAGACACAAATGACAAATAAAGTCAAAGGTGTTGTAGATACAGTAGTGGCAGTTCGCACTACTACTACAACTATCAAGAACGATACAAAAGTAATCGCTCTTGACCAAACTAACGCTAAAGAACTTCTAGAAAAGTTCGAGGCAAACAAGGCAGATAAGGCAACCTTAGAAGCCCAATACAAATCACTACAAGCCGAAATCTATGCACTTCTTGGATACAAGAAGGTTGGCGATAAGTGGATTGGTGTCGCAGATGAAGGCACTATTGACGGAGTTTCCGTTGTCAAGATAGGAACACAAACTCGTACGAACTTTGATAAAGAAAAGTTCTTACAGGAAAATCCTGAACTCCTACCACTCGTTGAGGCTTTCACTTCAGAAAGCACCAATACTGTTCTAAAAACAACTCGGTAATAATTAACAGGAAGCCCCCCACACTCGGTGGGGGGTTTCTTAAAACAAAGGGGTAAAAATGGCAACAATGACATTAACAGTAGGTGACGCAATAAAATCTCTTAACTTTCTTGCCACCAACTTTATGGAAACAAAAGAGTTAGACAAAGAAGCATTGAGTGTATCTACTAGAGCAATAAGCGGGAACATACTTGTTCGTGATTATTTTCTAGGTATGCCACAAGACTTCGGATTAACTTTCATGATTTCTTTATCTAAAGAAATGATAGATGAGGTCGAAAAGTTAGGGATTTATCCAGTTAATTTCTATGCGGTTTATTCAGCGTTTCTCTATGAGAACGGGGAGAAAGAACTTTCTACCTACAACATAAACAAAGCATTAGAGATAGATAGCAGACACTCACTAACACAACTTCTATTTCGTGTCTATAAAAGCGAGTGGGAGACTTCAGGTTTCCTTGACATAAGAAACAATTTACATAGTAAGGTAATTGTTGATACAAAGAAACACGCAAAAGAAGAAATCTAAGAAAAAAAGAGAAGCCCCGCAGAGATGCGGGGTTTTTTTTTGCGGCTTTAGCAAAAAGTAAAAAATTACCAAGATCGCTAGTCCGCTGTCGAACTAAAAACAACTTTGGTGGTTGCTGAAACCTTAGCCAAAAAAGTGCACGGGTTTTTAGGGGTTTAGGGGTGTGACATAGAACACAGAAAGATTTTCTCTAAATAGACTTGACAAGCCTATGAAAATCGTTATACTTAGACTAACAACCAAACAAAGGGGAAAAAATGAAAAAGTTTATCTTGGTAAAGAAGTCCGACGGAGAACGCGGACAAAATGGCAAGAAAAAGATTTACGAGATTGTTCAAGAAGGAACTCGCGTTGTAATGATGTGGGGTAAGGCTGAGGAATTAAAGAAGCAAGAAAGCACAAAGGTTTTTGCAACAGAGCGTCAAGCATACTGGTTCGCTCTCGACAAGAACTGGGAAAAGCAGAACAAGGGTTACGAGTTGGTAGCCTCGCTCTAAAATGTGGGGAAACCCCACCGAAAGGTGGGGTTATCCGCAACAACTACAAACAAAGGGGAAATGATGAAAGTAAAGTGCGTTGAATGCGAGAGAGTTTTTAATTTAGCAGATCCAACAGACTCAGAGATGTATGCCTACGGACACGATTGCGAGGCTAAGTAATGAAAGCAACAGCAACGCTTAAACTACACATAGACATTGACCAAGCGCGAGAAATGGGTGTGGAAATAGATAACCCAGAGGAATACGCGTTAGAGGAAATGATTGAGTGGATTTATCAAATGGTACGCACTAATGACATAGCAGAGTGTATCCACGTAGCAATAGAGGGGGAGTAATGAATAACTTAGAATTAGTAAAAGAAAGAGTAAGCGAGGCTAAGGCTATCGCTTGGGACACCTGCCACAAGATTTATGTCCTAATGGACGACGAGCAGGTAGAGGTAATGCGTGGCTACGAGTACGACCCACTTATTACAAAAGAAGAAATGACATCTGAAGAAATGTTATCAACTTTAGAAAAGTGGTACGAAGATTCTTGCGGGCTTAGATTTATACAGGCAGTTAATACCAACCACATAGACCCAAACAAAGGGTTCGAGTCACTCATTGAGCAGGGTGAATAAATGTTGCCACGCTATCTCTATCACGCGACTTCGGTTTGTAATCGAGAGAGCATTGAAGAACGCGGGCTTATCTCTAGTTTCGGGGAAGTCTATGCAAGCGAGAGTAAAGATGATTGCCTAGCCTTCATGGGGTTTAGATTGTTAGGACACTTTCACTTTGTCAAGAAAGGTGACGACCCCGTCTATGTAGAGCATGACAGTTTGCTTGTGTATCAAACAGATACAAAAGAAACCATTGAAAGCAAATGGGAAGTGGGAACAGACCACAACGCGGCATTCTTTGGGAACGCAACTTCATGGGTGCATCTTGGTTCGATAGGACGAGAAGCGATTACTCGTTGCATTGAGTTTGCTCCACAAGATAGCAAAAAGTAAAAAACGCGGGCACGCAGGTGCTTGACAAAAAAGAACTTATGTAGGATAATTAAGTTAATAAGAAAAGGGGGTTACTCAAATGAGTGACAAAGGAGTAGTAGTTTTAGAAGTAGATTCAGAAGAAGGTGCTTTCCTAAATATGGGATTAGCATTACTGCTGGAGATGTTGGGGAACGACATTGAGAACTGGGAGAACAAGAAAGAGTCCTCTATGGATAAGTTGTTCTTCCTTATGGATACAAAGGTCGGAGTTGCCAACCTATGGCGTAAGATTCTTATCTCAATGGGCGCAAGCCCTGAAGACATTGCCGAACACCTAGAGGCGGGTGAGTGACATGACTAAACAAACGAAGGCAGTTTTCTTAAGAAAAGAAATGGAAGCAGAGAACACTCTTGCTCGGTTAGTTAAAGATAACTACGGAGATAGTGCCGTTGAGTATCTAGTTGGAAGACTAAGTAGTGTTGTAACTGAAAGTCAATTAAAAGTTTTGATTGACTATGAAAAGGGCGTAAATGGATAACATACTTCCAAGCCG
>Ga0114980_10003728_pt1 | contig 10377 bp, 15 predicted proteins | sample S_140806_EF_Meta_FD_87018 | JGI IMG/M metagenome (GOLD analysis project Ga0114980, IMG submission 87018) | Freshwater microbial communities from Lake Simoncouche, Canada to study carbon cycling - S_140806_EF_MetaG | ecosystem: Environmental > Aquatic > Freshwater > Lake | place: Lake... | reverse complement strand
TGTGAAGGTCTTGCCGGACCTGGATCTCGTGTATCGACTGGAGGAGGAAGCTTAGTGGTTACCAATGGAATTTCAGGTGGAATCGGTTGAGCCTGAGGTTGTGGCTGCGGTTGTTGCTGAACAACTACAGGTTCTTCAAATCGTACTTGAGGGCGCGATGGTGGATACATTGTTTTGACCACGTAGAAAACAGCAATGTGAATAATAGCAAGTAATACAATTGTAGAAGCTCCAGTAGAAAGGATGTTCCAGACGTCCATTTACATATTCAAGACCTTTTCTAAGCATAAAACAAACCGCAATGTCAGACTCTACTCCAGAAGTAAAAACAGAAGAGGTCAGCCCCGAGCAAGTGAAGTTTGAAGAAACAATTATAGAGACAGTCGTCCATGATGTTCCAATTCCAGATTCAATGAAGACTGAGGTTGAAAAGATTGTTAAGGATGTTGTCAAGGCAGCGATCAAGGAGTTGTTGGACGAACTCAAGAAGTCTCCTCTTGGATCACTCGACAAGGATGGTGATGGCGTTATTTCAGTCAGCGAAGTTAAGGAAGTGGTTGCGGTTCATGCTCAGAAACTTGGCTGCGGACCGTCTTGCACGATTTCGTGAAAGAAAAATGTGTCTTCGCCTACAGTCTCTTTCCAAACACGAGGAGATGCAGAATACAATGTAAGCGTAACAGCTTCTACATGATAGACTCTTGAAAATACACCTTCAACATAAGGCCGACTAAAAAAAGAATACGTGCTTGTTTCGCTCTCAAACTTAACTACCTCTAATGTTTTTTCATATTCATTGTATCTACCAAATCCGGTATATAGATATCGGGTTTCGTAGGTTGTACCTTTTTGAGATGCGTAAGGTTCAGGAACCGTGTTCGAGACACTGACTTTCATTATTATACTATGATGGTATTTGCGTAAACAAGTTCACGGAGAGAGTCCTCATTCTCAACCGCTTTGTTCATCTTCTTGACTGCATCTTTGATTTCAGTCTCAATAGCTCCCCACTTTTCAGGACTGTTGAGATACTTTGTAGTTCGAACACGACCGTCTGGAAATGACTCAATCAATTCAGTTTCTAAGCACCCAGATAACTCCATATAGACTCGAAGTTGAATCTCATCGTACATTGGAACTTCAGGCCACCAACGTGTTCGTGCCTTTGAGTCCACAATCCGTTTGTGTTCAGCAACATAACCATCCGTTCTTCCGATCAACTTGTAATCGGAATAATCCTTGCGAAAGGTCTTTGTATTTCGCTCTTCAACCTTGACATTGTTATCTGTCTCATAGGTATTGAGGATCGTGTTTTCATTATTAATTCCTCGCTTCTTACGAACTTCTCCACAGACTTCAGAGACTAGAACTTCACGAAACTCAGCAGGTAATTCTGAATGTCGAAGATTGATGACGACTCTTGCTTGTCGTTCTACATCTTTAAGTGCTTCAGTAATGTCTTTGAGACCTACACACACCTTAATGCCTGTGTTGACTATATTTTTAATTGCAGGACTTCCAAGAACAGCATACTTGAGTTTACTAATTGGAATTCGACGTTCGTTAGCTTGAATGTATGCGATTTTAGCCTTGATTGGCTCATATTTGCTTATTAAGTCATACATGACTTCATGTGGAGATTGATATTGGTTGAGGCCGATTAAAGCGGCAACCTTGGAGGCAGAGATTTCGGGAATAAAACGAGCGATAGACATTGTAAATTGGTGAGTTCCAATATTTAAACAAAATTAGATCCGTTTTAGGACTAAGTAAAACTCTTTTGCATTCGGACAATTGCATCAATCCATCCAGGCATTCCTTGTAACACATTGGAAACTGCAATCGTATTTCCTGAAACAACTGTTGCATCAAAGGTAGTTCCTTCGCATACAATCACAATTGCGGCAAGTAATAAGTGCTGTTTTGATTTAGCTTCTGTCGGACTCCACCGCAAACAATACATCTTGTAGAGGACATCAATAACGGGTCGTGCGTGTGCTTGAGTTTGTTTGCGAACCGCATCCCAAAAGATCCAAACTGGATGGGCTCCGTGTGGCTCTGAAACGAACTCATCAAACCTATTTGCAAAGATGAGTGCCTGTTTAGTTTGTTTCTTGTGTTCTCGGCAGTAAGCGAAGACCCAAGCCATCCAATATAAGGCTCGGGTGACATCTCGGACATCGGATCGCAAACAATACACGAACTCGTTGAGAGGTACTGCAACCGGCAGTGGATCGGCGGGACGAAGCGAGAGACGACCAAATAATTGCGAGGGAGCCTTGAGATGTTCCTGAATGGTCTGAGGGTCAAAATCATGCACGGGCTTGATTGTTGGAAGTGAAGGCAATTTATTTTTGCGACACATTGAAAGAGTAGCTGCTACTTCACAAATAATCTGACGAACATCAGGATTGTTGCGTATAGAGGTCATGGTTCCAACTGTAAAAACTTGTTCTATTGGAGCATAGCGTTCATAGGCAGAAGCTAAATACAAAAAGACATTTGGGTTTGCTCGGTTGATATGAAGGGCAGCAGCATCAAAGAGAGTTGCCCATAAACTATGAACTAATCCTGAACACAATAGTTCAAGAGACCAATAACATGCATAATCTGCATGACCTAACTGCACGTTCTGAAGGAGAACCTTCGTAACGTGTGTTCGTGGATGACCGCAAAAGGTTGTTTTTTGAAAATCAGCTACGGTGCGTGGATCTGACACCTCCATTATCATCTTATGGGACTCGTAGGTTGACTACCTAACGCAGACCTTCTTAAATAACTCATAATATCTGAATCACTAGGAGCTTCACCTGGTTTAGGACGCATTAAGTATCGAACTAAAAAGTAAATTGCCATTAACGTAGATAATGCAATTAACCAGTTAAGAAGCACTTCAGTCCAAGTAGTAGCTTTAGCTAACTGAACATCTTGATCTCGTTTATCTTTATTGATTTGATTTTTGATATCATCAAGATGTTTTTTAAAGTTAGAGACTGAAAAGTCAAGATCATCTTTGACACCTAATACGCTCTGTTTAACATTATTCATTGAATCTATGACTGCCTGTTGTCTAGAACGTGTATATTGTAGGTTTTTGTATTTATCAATAAAATTATTGACTACAGGTTGTGCTTCTGCACTTGCAACACGATTCTTTTCTTCATTGACCCATGTATCACCTTTTATTAAAGTATAGTATTCAACACGGGCACTTTGATATGCATCTGGAGCAGTATCGCGGGCATTTTCAGACTCTTGTAGTTTTTTGAATGCAGCATTTATTTTGACTTGTTTGTCTATATTTGCATCTGCTACTGCAATCGCATCACTAAAGCGTTTGATCTCATTTTCATATACAGTGAAGTTCGGTAGCTCTTTATAACTAAACGGCGGACCATCTTTCTGAACTGCAGGAACTGGAAGAACAGGAACGCTGATATTTGAATCACCCGTGTAACCACATGATAGAACTCCTTTATCTCCAACTCGTAATTCGTAGTTTTTCTGTGCTGGACATGGAACTATACAAGAACCAAGTCCGACTGGGGACGTGACAAATTCTGAAGGACAGTTTCCCATTATCTACTGCTTAGATAGATTCCAGCAGCCGCACCCACGCAAAGTGTGATAAATACTACATACGAAGCATAAGGAGAAGGAATTACTAAGAACTCAACTAAAGCAACAAGAATCGTGAGAAGAACTACTTGAATCACTGCAAAATTTAATGGTTTCAAAATCTTAGTTCGTTCATTCACAATTGGATTAGGCTGAACCGGAGAACGAGGGACTTTTAGACTATCTGAAACAGATTTGATTCGTTTAGATGAATCTGATTCAGCTGAATAACCTGCATACTGAGACTTGAGCGATTCATACTCTTGTGCTATCTGCGAAGGTGATTTACTTGCCATTGTTTATCGGTTCGGAATAAAAGACTTGAAGGATCCGAGAATAGGTCCAAAAACACGAGCATCGCGTGAAGCTTGCATATCTCTCCATCCTAGAGAGTTAGGTGTTGCCGACTGATTTTGAGACGCATAAGGACCAATGGTAGAGGCCATTCTTACAAAACGTGTAAATTCAGACGCATCACCAACCATTGCACGACGATTTGGAGGATTGATTTGACCAAATGGGGAAGTTGGCATTTTGTTTTAGACAGGGAAATATAATGAGCGCAACTGGTATTCCCCAACAACTTGAAACGGCTCTTAATTCTTACAAAGTGAACTACTCGCTTTATAAAGTCACAGGTCATACTGGACATAAGACCGCATATGAGAACGCATTGGCTAGAGTAAATACATTGATTCAACAGGTTAACTCAATCACACTTAGTAATGATCGTTTTATACGAAACTTTGTAGGTGAATATCAATCTTCTAATAGTGAACTGGTTAAGTTACAAGAAAACTCAAAAAGAATTCAAGAAGAAGGTCCTAAGCTACAAGATGAATTGGCTCGGTCAAGACAAATTCATCAACGTGCGGCAATTCAATCAGATGAATCAGGACTCTATCTAAAAGCAGGTATTGTTGTTGCACTACTAATCGTTGTAGGCATTGTAGGAAGCTTGTAGCCTCCTTTCCAAAGTAGAACGACAATGAATATAAGTGTAATGATTGCTAATGAAATAAGATACCAAAAAAGTGTGTTATCAAACTTCATTTGTTCATGTGCCTTAAGAGCCCTCAGCGTTTCATATTGATCCTTCTGTTTCAATAAAATTGATGAATCTTTTTGAATTTTAACTAGTTTTCGCATCAACTCATCACGATAAGAATTTAGATTACTAGCATTACCTCTGACCTTTGCAACTTCTTCTAACATACTATGAAGAACTCCAGAGAGTTGACTGTTTAATTGTTGAATTTCATGAAGATTTTCGGTATCATTTGAAGCAATCAATCTATCATACTCTGCTCGCTTGGTTGTATAGTCTCTTTCCAAAGCGTCCATTATTATTGAGCGACATTTACATCTTCCACACAATATCGATAGTATGCACTTCGTCCTGCTGCATCTGAATGACGAATCACCTCAATCACGTCTCCTGGAATAGCTCCAATCCATTTAACCATCGTATCTTGAGAATCCAACCATGGTAGTTGGTTTTCTGGATCCGAAATCTTGAACTTGTTGAAAACCTCTGTTCGCTCATCTTCAGAAAGAATACGATGAGGCATTGCCATACGATGAGTCGTGATGTCAAACTGAAGTTGCCAAATATGGAAGAAGGCAAGCCTCTTCTTGGCATGAGACTTTGCGACTCTCAATACATTCTCCGAGGGTGGACTCATTGCAATAATAATGATTCCATTTGAATGACCGTTCTCTTCTGCAAAGGTTAGAATGTTTGTAATATCACCTGCTAACACCTTATCCTTTTGACTGAAGCAGACTAATACAGAACCGATGGTATACAATGTAACTTTTTCCATCTTTTTGTTATCAGTTTCAATCCGCTCAGTAACAGTCTCAAGCTTACGGCGCCCTAGCATTATGCGAAGAGTATCAAGTGCTTTTTCCTCCATGATGAATCTCTTGTCTTATTAGAACACTCATCCGTTTTTTTCGGACAGATGAACAATGAAGCAGTGGATTTGGTTTTTAATAGCATTAGTCCTTATTGCTTTTGTATTAAATATGATGCGTACTGAACGATTTGAGGCTGGATTTATAGATACAAGTCAGCAGAAGCGTGCAATGAAGTTGGAAGATTCATCCTATGAACAACGAACCAATCACTTCGTTCAAAGTAATGATGTAGGACAGGCATCTGGAGTTTCTACACCTTGGCAAGTCAATCAATATAAATCTAAGCTTTAATGAGTTTAAGCAGAAAAGGTGAGAAGAACTAATGTCCTCTAAAGCAAAAATTCCAAGAGCTCTTCGTGAACAAGTATGGCTGGTTCACGTAGGTCCCAAGTTTCAAAATAAGTGCAAGGTTTCGTGGTGTACGAACTCCATGAACGCATTTGATTTTCAGTGTGGTCATAACATACCTGAGAGTAAAGGTGGAAAAACAGATGTTAGAAATCTGATCCCTATTTGTGCACGCTGTAACTCAAGTATGGGAAGTCAGTTCACAATTGACGAATGGAATAAACGTTTTTCACCTCCGCCAAACAAATTATGGAGATGTATGCGATCATATTTCCAATGTAACCGTCTTTGTAGGTAAAGGTTCTGGACGCGTTCCTTCAGCACGATGTCTTTGAACTTCATCCCAAAATTTACTCAAATCTTCAAGATGATCGGATAGCCAGTTAGGATCTTTCGGAACAAAGTCCTTCTTTGTATCCAACAGGACCCAATAAATATACTGGTGATCTTCTGTATGATTACTTTGCCATGTATGAAGTTCCAATGTATCAGGTTTATAATCTACCTTTCCATCTGGATCCACTGCAAATACACCTTTCATTCCAGAGCAACCATCCCACTCGGTAAAATTGAGTTGCTTGAATCGAAACTCTACATATTCACATTCATCAATCCCCGTACATTCCATTTGCATCTGCATTTGATGTATGTAATAACTCGGGATTTCATCTTTACGAACTCGACTCATAGGACACTTAAACTCTACTAATCTTCCATATCTATTTGGATCGGCATCCGCATATCGTGGAACAATCAATCCATCGGGCGATGCACCTAAGAATTTATGAATTGGATGCTGACAACAACCCACATCAATAATATCGCAACTGGTTGTATCTTCATAGATCTTCTTTGCAACAGGTTCAAATCGAGTTCCCCAAATCAATGCTGGAACTGAATTGAATGCGTTATTTTCTGTTTTTGCTGGAGGTTCAAGTTTTTTCAACAATAGTTCAAGACGAGATGCTGGAGAAGTCCAGACCTTTGAAACTTCCGAAGCAGTAATCATTGTCCCTCGTTGTGTGTGCCAAGCATCCGTTCTCTGATCTTGCTTTCCATACAATCGGATTGTACGTTCAAAGCATCGATCACGCATCCACAGTCTTCCCACATCCCCCATCATTAGTTTGTTGGCAAGATCCCGAACATATTTCTTCAGAAATCGAATTGGTAGAGCAGGAGCATGAAGATGACATAGGGCTACAAATCGGCGTAGTCGAACGTTGAGGTGAGTATATGGACGTTCGTCGAGTAGATAGGAAGTCAGGACCTCCTCCATTGCCTTCTTCTAGTTTGATAGGCGAAAGTTCGTTTTGTCTGAATATTTCGATATACGCTTGCTTACGTTGTGTAAGATACATTTCAAAATCACCAGCTCCCATAACACCTAGCTCAGAGGACCGACTGAACATTTCATCATACATCTTCTTGAAATCTGCATCAATCTCATCTTGACGATCAAGAGGGAACCCTGCGTCTTCAATGGTAGGAATCACATCACCTTCCTTAAACATTGGATCAGGTTGCTGAGGTTGATCTTGAACCATTTCTAAAAAAGTCTTGTATTCCTTTTCACCGTCAATTATCATAAAAAGACCAGGTGTAGTGGCTTCCATAACTCCACCTTCTTCGCGAATTCTATTAATTGCTTCCCAAGTACAGATAGCTTTTGAAACGCCAGGTTCTTGCTCTCTTTCCTTCTCAATAGGTTCAAGTTTTGGAATGTCTGAAGGCAAAATAATTCCAGGACAATCAATCGCAGCCATTTGTCTTTATTCTACGGACCCACTTTAAGCGAGAATACCGCAGTAAAGATATAAAATGGAGGTCATTCAAAATCGTGATCACTGGGTTCTACACCGGTTACAAGGCTTTTATTCAAACGAAGAAAACTTCAAAAAAGTTCAATCTATTCTCTCAGGTGAATCTAAGATTAGTCTTAGGCTTCTTGACTGGTTGGTGACTAATTATGCAAAGAAGCACAATGTATCCTATCTAGTTGGATCTCGACACGTCATTGTCTATCTTGCTTATAAGTCCCATCTCAAGGCCTATAGCAAAAAGATGTTTGACCCATTCTGCCGTTGGAAGCGTATTCAGTTTATGGGATTGGATACGACGGTCGGACAACTCAACTTCTTTGAGTGGGCTCTTCAAGATGATGTCCTTAAGTATTTGGAAGAACACTATGATGAAATTCACGCAGATATGGAAGCCTGTTCAACTACCATTCAACCTAAGGCAACTGAAGAAGGTGTTCGTCGCAAGAGACATGAACTCAGTCGTTCTGCGACTAAGGCTGTGCGTCACCATGACGTAAAGGTTGTTGTATCCTTTGAGTAATGCAGTCTATACTGGATCCAAAGGTCCTCTATACAGATTTATCAAGAGACATTGTGGAGCATGACGTAGATGTCGTCTCCGATTTATGGAATATGGATGGTCGTGATGTCTATCGGGGTTCCCGAGACAGACAATACGAGCATGCTAATGTGTATTGGTTGTATACTGAAGATCTAGAGCGAGTAGGATTAGTTGAACATTCACTTGAAAATCAAGCAGATTTTCGTATTCTTTGGTTTCATGATAATCCCTTTGCGACTCTTCTTCAAGAGGAAGGATGGACAAGTGAACAAAGTATTTGGTCAGTGTTATCACGACCCGCTGTTGAGATGTTTCTTGCAGAAGACTGGACTAGTCCTAGTTCACTTTTGAATGCATGTCTTCATGGACCTACTCGTATTCTTACAGTTGATATGGTACTTAACAAGCCTGTTGTGTATCGATGTTCTGTTTGTGGCTCAAAATCTATGAAAAAAACAGAATGCACCGAGTTCCAAACCCCCATGGAACTAGACTTTCCAGATCAAGCAAAAATCATATTTATAGACGATGATTTATACGTCTGTGAACCACCAACTGGTTCTAGGATTTGGGAACTTTTAGGATTTAAATCACAGCGCCCACTACACGACGTTTTGATGGCTTCGCAGGAGCAGGAGGAGCAGCCTTCACTTCCTCAGGTGGAGCTGATGGAGACTGAGCAACAAACTTCGGTTCCTCTTGAGCTGCCTCCTCAAAACGCTCAGCCAAACTTGGTTTTGCCTCCTCATCCTCTTCCTCTCCATCCTCTTCAGCTTCAAACAACTGAGCGGCTGTCACTCGCTGCTGTGCCGACACTTGCGCATACGAAATACGCCATGTCACTCCAAAGCCCTGGCCAGAAACGTAGATACTCGGGCTGACGATAAACCTTGCTTCCATACGTTTAGGAAACACAGTCTCTAAGTTATCGGTGCTTAGTGGAATCGGGCGGTTAGCCATATCCACTGCATCCATGTTAACCTTTCCATCGTAGACAGGAACCTTCATTCTGAAGCTAGGTGGGTACTTACCATTTGGAATCCACTCTGCACCTTGCTTCTCTACACTAGGACTGACTAGCGCTTTCATGCTGTCACGGAGGACATCCTCCTTGCGAGCACGACCAAACCAGGAGACTGATTTATCCACGGCTGTCTTGATCACCTTCTCTTCAAGATCTTTTAGGAAGTTGTACATTTGACCGATCTCACCTGCTTCTTCTGATGCACGCTCCTTAGCATAGGAGTCGCATCCACGAAGACTAGCGAGCATTGTGTAGTTGGTTCCATTCTCAGTTTCTTTGATTGAGACGCCCATTGGATATTGTAGTTTTGGAATTCTCATCTGGAAGTTCTGTCCATTGTACTTGATCGGAACACTCTTGGAACCGTTGGTCTTGCTTACACGGATATCTCCGAAAGAAACCTTGTTGATGTCTAGATTGGATGCATTGATGATTGCGTTAACGGACATTTGCTCTGGGTATACATACTATAAGTCTGATTAGCTTTAGATCCATTTTGTCATCACGTTTATGGGTTTACTTTTAATAAATCACGACTTTCATATAATAAACCTTCGCTAAAGAATGGTTCAATGTGCTGCAGTCAAGAAGAAAGGATCTGCACTTCAATGTACTGCAAACTCAATTTTTGGACATAGTTTATGTGGAAACCATGCAAGAGCTAAAAATGTAACTCTTTGGAAGGATACACGTGAAAATGATGTACGAGTCATCAAATGTCAAGCCGTGGCGCGTGGATGGTTTGTTCGTCATCATCTTAGACTAGCAGGACCTGGTGTTTTACGAAGAAAAGGTCTTGCAAATGATGATGAATTAGTTTCGGGAGATGAAGCTTCACGGCAACATCCATTTGAGTATTTTGCTTTTGTAGAAAACGATAAAACATGGTGGTTCTCATTTGGAACGATCTGGACTTGGTCTTTGAAATCTGTTGAACCTTCGAATCCGTATACACGAACTCCATTATCAAGAGAAGTTCGCAAAAGACTACGAGAACTCTGGGCATTTCGACTTCATCATTCAATTGAGGTACCTGATGAGCCAATAGAACCAGAAGAACGAATTCGTTGTAGATGGGTGATGTTGTGTCAAACTTTTGC
>Ga0114980_10003727_pt1 | contig 10379 bp, 21 predicted proteins | sample S_140806_EF_Meta_FD_87018 | JGI IMG/M metagenome (GOLD analysis project Ga0114980, IMG submission 87018) | Freshwater microbial communities from Lake Simoncouche, Canada to study carbon cycling - S_140806_EF_MetaG | ecosystem: Environmental > Aquatic > Freshwater > Lake | place: Lake... | reverse complement strand
GCCTGGTCTTTACACATTAGATAAGAACTGGGTAACAGCAAAGTTCAATCGTGTGTGTACATCTTGTGCTATCTACACACCAAAGAGTAATACTGAGTGTGAGCATTGTGGTGTAAAAGAAATGGTAGCTGTGTAACATGAGTGATCTTGTTCAACGCTTGCGTAAACTACATGTTAAAGTAGAGAAAGTATGTACAGATTGTAGTAGTCCATATTGTGAATACAGTTACTGTAAAGAATGCATGCGAGATTATCCATGCAAGACTGTACTTGAGTTAGATAAATAGTAATGAGAAAAGGTAACTGCCCCCTCTCACGAGGGGCAGTTACCTTTTTTACTGTCAACCAACAAACTGTAGAAGGGAGAAAGGAATAAGTTCATGGGTCTAGATATGTACCTACGTGCTAAGGTAAACGTTCAGCCTTATGCATATGCAAGTGAAGCAGTACGCAATCCAAAGTTCGATAACATCTTAGCAATAGTTGAAGTGCCAGAAGAATCAATACCAAGTTACATGGGTCTTGCTGTTGATGTACCAGTTGGATACTGGCGCAAGGCTAATGCTATTCATGGATGGTTCATCAGGGAGAGTGGCAAAGAAGATGATGGTAGTATTTTGCAGTTCTCTAATACACAACTAAATGATCTACGTAGATTGTGTATCGAAGTTAGAGATAAGAAAGATGAAGACTTCGCAATGGAAAACCTACCGCCAACAGAAGGTTTCTTCTTTGGCAGTTATGGTGTAGATGCATTTTACTACGAAGATATCGAAAACACTATTGATGTACTGACTAAAGCATTAGATATAAATAATGTTGCTTACTATGAATACTATGCCAGTTGGTAGATAAGACATTCACTCCCCCCTCTCACGAGGGGGAGTGAACGTCAGATGGGAATAAGTTGATGCACAGATACAAGTTCATATTTGATGGTGACTCACCAATAAATAACTACCTCAAAACTAAATACAAAGTGAGATGGTTCTTCATCTCAATCAGTCTCAAGATCAAATCAATTAGAAAAGGAAAATAACAATGAAGAATATCCAGAACCCTAACGATTTGTTAGTCACTCTAGATACATTAGAAGTAAACAACAGCGAGTATGTACTAGTAGTACTTGATGGTAGTTACAATCTTATCTCAATTACTACAACAACTGAGAAAGATTACCTAAGCACTATCACTGAAGTAACAACTGAGTTGCTTGCTCAGGGTCACGCTGATGGTAATGCCGTGTTCTTGCGTGGCAAGGATACGTACAACCCAACAAACAAGGATGCGTACGAGCACATGATTGCAGATGCTTCTGAGTTTGCAATCCTAGATCTTATCTGCGTGGACTGGACTGAAGGTACACACTATTCAGATATGTGTGACATGCCATCAAGTTGCTGTGGCCCAGATAACCAGACAACCTTCCGTAAAGAATCAGTTACCTCTGTCGTAGGTGACTTGTTCTAGCAAACAAAGTGTGCCCCCTATCAATCCCGATAAGGGGCACACTCCTATCTATCAACCAAACAAAAAGAAAAGGAAACACAATGAGTACTCCGTCCGTTCTAGTCCAGGCACAGCGTGTCATTGAAGTTGCTAAAGATGTAGCAACTGGTGAACCGCATTACGGTGATGCAGTTACTGAAGTAGCTGAGTCACTACTAAGTTCAGTACACGTACGTGATGCAGCACTACGTTATGTAGTAGATGTAGACAAGGCAACACAGCAAGAAGTGTTTGCATTGTTTAGTGAGCCAGAGTTTGACGCTTACGATACCGATGAAAACATTGGTGCTATCCGTATCATCAAGGCTGGCTTTGCTATCTTGGCATTGCCAGATGATCACGAAGAAGCACAAGATGCAATCGATAAGTTGGAAGAGATTGTAGATCTTGTTGAGTCAGGCATTGAACTAAACCCATCATACAGCCTTGGACATTTGTTTGAGCGTATGTTCACGCTACACATTCCACCACGTGTGTTTGTGGATTCAGTACGTGCAACCACAATTGAATCCATTGTGGATGCATACAGCGAAACAGTAAGTGAGTAACAAACACTTCTTAGATATCTAACCGCGCCTTGGAAGGACTCTAAGATCAACAAGAACTAGAAACGTTACGGATAGGCAATAGCCTCTAGGCGTTCGTATCCTCTCCTAGTTCTGCCACCTGAGTATGTGGATAAACTGCTCATCACATCTATGAAAGGAAACAAAATGGACGCATTATTTACCATCAATGCTAATGAATTGGTAGCAGTAACTAAAGATCATCCTGCTTCACCACGTATTGAACACTATGTAAACTTACTACGCACATCATATGATGAAGTAAGTAAGTTGTTAGATAAGAATACAACGGAACTAAATAAGTTGCGCACTGCACATGATTCAGATATCACAAGAATCAATGAAGCTTTGAATAAAGCGGCAGAGGATCGTGACTTCTGTACCGAGTACGAAGAATGGATTGAAGAATTGAGTGGAGAACTATCACATTACTCTTCACTTACTGGTCGTATCTTTGAGTATGAAGTTGCTGTTGAAGTAACACGAACATTCAAGAGTACAGTTTATGTAACAGTCAGCGCATCATCAGAAGAAGATGCAGAAGAACTGGTAAAGGATGAAGCATCAAGTATTGTTGATGATGTCTGTGATGAAACATATGACATCTCATGTACAGATGATGTTGAGTATGAAGTTCAATCAGTAGAAAAGAGTAGATAATGAGTGAGTCAAACCTAACCCAGCAACCATGGTTCCTTGATCCATTTGGCTGGTATGAAGAAGCAGAGTACCAGCATGTAGTAAGTCTACAAATCTCTGATACCAAGGCACTAGATATCCTACGTGGTTTGTATGATATCTACAGGAATCTAATGCGTAATGATATGCAAGAAGCCATTGATGATCTCAAGGCTATGGCTGTTATTATTATTGCACATACTCTTGGCTATGACGATGAAGTAGTTGAAGAGTTGCTAGTCATGAAGGCTAAGAATGAACTAGATGATTTCTTGCAGGAAATCTTAGAGGAAGGTAAGTAATGATTGAACAACGCAGACGTGCACCATGGCAAACCATTGGTGCCAAGCACGAGTATGAAAGCACATCAGCAAGACAACTAATGCGAGAAGCAGGATTAGACTGGTCAGTAGAACTAGCCGATCTATTTGCTGAAACTAACACTGGTCTGATTGATGTACCTAATCGTTTTGCTACTATAAAAGTAAATAAGAATGGAGAGAGTAGCGTACTGGCAACAGTCGGTTCACGTTACAACATCCTGCAAAACGAAGAAGTCTTTGAGTCGCTAGACTTTCTAGTAGATTCAGGTGAAGCACGATACTCTGCAGCTGGTGAGTTGCGTGGTGGTAATGTAGTGTGGACAGTAATGCAGTTGCCAGATGCAATTAGTATTGCTAATGATCCACATGCTGCATATCTTCTAGCACGTACATCACATGATGGTTCAACAGCATTTGAACTTTGTCCAATCATTTCGCGATTGAGTTGTACTAATCAAATGAATGCTGCCTTCTCAACTGCCAAGAAGAATGGTGGGTTGTATTCACTTAGACATACAGTCAACAACAAGATTGATATCTCACACATTCGATCAGTAATCAATGTTATGTACCAAGACTTTAGTACATACACAGACATGGCTAACACACTAATTAGTGAGTCAATGTCTGACACTGAGTTCCAGTTGTTTGTCAAAAGAGTATATAGTCTTCCATCTATCATTGAGTTCTCTAGTGATGATACGCTGAGCGCCTCTCAGAAACGAGTACGCTCAGCGGTATACAAGAACCGAGCCAATGCACTATCGGTTTGGAACAACGACACTGGCACTCAAGAGAACCTACGTGGTACTAAGTTCGGTGCACTTCATGCAATCATTGAAGTGGCTGATCACTTCGGTAAGTCTGAAGAGAAAACATCCACAAAGGTTCTACTAAGTAAAGATGGAACAGTAAAGCAAAAAGCATTACAACTACTACAGTAAAGGAATAAGTATGGATCCGTACAAGCGTCCAGATTATGATAATACTCAGAATTGTTTTGGTAAGGATACAGAAGATTTCTACATAGATGATCGTGGCAAAAATTACACTAAGAAAAATGAGAAGCTTCTTATGCAAGCAAAGATGATGTGTAGTACGTGTTCATTCATGAAACAATGTGGTATGTATGCTCTCAAGTATGAAGAGTATGGCGTATGGGGTGGTACTACACCTCAAGAGAGAGATAAAATGCGCAAGAAACTTGGTGTAAAACTTGAGAGATGGAGTTACGGTAACTCTATGCGTAAACTAATACTAGAGTCAAAGGAGAAGTAATCATGTTTGTATGTTATGATGACGACTCAATCATCAATCAATACGCCTATTGTTTAGGTGGTGATGAATTCAATTCTGATTGTTCTGATTGTTTGCATCTTGCAGAAGATGAAGCTAATGAGTTGAGAGTTGCAATGGACCAAGATGATAAAGCAATAAGATCATCTGAAGACTTCCGCTAGTCTCCTTGCGGAATAAAAAATAAGGGGTGTCACGGAGTTATTCCTTTCGCCGTGGCACTCCTTATGCTACTATTATCTTGGAGGAAAGATGATCAAAATCAATGGCTATGAATTGCCAGCACACGTATCTTATTCATCACTAACTACATGGTTAGACTGTGGTTGGAAGTACTACCTAAGCAAGGTAGTCAAGGAAGCAGAACGTCCTACTTGGTATCTAGTAGGTGGATCTGCAGTACATACTGCAACAGAAGAGTATGATAAAGAGTTGTTTGAAAAGGAAGGTAGATAAAGTGATTAGTTTAGTACCAGACCAGCCAGAAGATAATAAGTGGTTGCTTGCAGAAATGTATTGGGAAGCAGGAATCTTGCACGATCTAGGTTACGTAAGTAACCAAAGTGAGTGGGAAGATTTTATGGATCACATGTGCGAAAGCGCACAACGATGGATAGAATCAGTAAAAGATAAGGCTGATAACAATGAGTAACTATTGGGAAGAAGCATGGAACAAGCATGTTGCTGAACAAGCAGCAAAGACGGATGTTCCTAAGTCCGAATGGCGAGCAGCAGGTAAAGCTACCAAAGCTAACCCAAATAAAGAAGATTCTGATTGGTGGTATGCCAATGGTCAAAAGATGTTTGACAACTGGATTGCATGGCGTAATGGTGCAAATGGTTGGAACATGTGGGAGAACAATGGTATCCCAGCAGTAGAGATTGGCATCACTCCTATCTGGAATGACATTCCTGTGCAGATGTACATTGACCGAGTGATGGTAAATCCAGAGGGCGAACTAGTAGTAGTTGATATCAAGACTGGTTCCCGAACGCCAACGTCCGATATGCAGTTGGCGTTCTATGCTGCAGGCATGGAAGAAGTTTTAGGTATTCGTCCCAAGTGGGGTGGCTATTGGATGGCAAGAAGTGGTATAGTTTCAGAGTTAGTCGATCTAGATATTTATCCGAAAGAGATGATCGTTGACATTGTCACTAAGTTTGATACCGCAAGAAGGGCTGAAATCTTTCTTCCAAACTTTGGGCATTGTATTATGTGCAACTTCAAAGATAAATGTAAATACAAGAATGGAGTAAGTTAACGTGTCAGAAAAGAACTACGTTGTAAACGTAAAGAATAAGTCAGGTACTATCTTCACTGTACGTGGTGATAGTGCAGCAGAACTAGTAGCAAACATCACAGATACAATTGTAAACTCAACACATGAAGCAGTAGCTGCATTAGAAGAGTTGTTGTTGCAAGGTACACCATCAGCACCAATTGATTTTGGTCAGTTCACTCCACCACAACCAGTGGTAAATAATACTGTTGATACTGTACTAAGTGCAGTAGGTGGTACCGTTATCTCTGCACAGTCATCTGGTGTAATGCCAACAGAGTTTGCACCAGTAGCACCACCAGTACAAGCAGCACCTACAGGTGTAGAAACAGTAGAAGACCGTTGGGGTAACAAGTGGACCTATGGTCGTGCAGATGCACCAATCAGTCCTAATGGACCAATGGTTCTCAAGCAAGGAACTAATCAAGCAGGTAAAGCCTACGTAGGATTCTTTGATCCAGCAGGTGGACCACGTTGGCAAGGCACTAAGATTCCAACTGACCAGCAGACAGCACCGAAGTTTGGTGTCAAAGTCTAATAGTTAGTTGGATAAACAAAGGGTGGTAGTCTAGAGGGGAAGCTAGCTACCACTCTTTGTTATTTACTTAAGGAGCAAAATGAAAGTAGAAGATTTACGTAGAGCAATTGCGAACCTACCAAGTGACACAGATATCATTGCTGCTTGGATGACACGCAAAGATGTTGAAGACTATTACAATAATAGTGAACCATTAGCAGATATTACTTGGTATATATTGCAAGACACAATGACTTTCAATGGAGATAACATCTACCAAGAACTTAAGTACATCAAAGAATATATAAAGGTGGACGATGAAAACCCTATCTAGATCAGTAGGTAAACTAGACATAGGTGGTGAGCCATTGCCACCAGTCTTTAGAACCTTTGACAACAATCAAATTATTTTACGACGTGCTGAAGTAAGTATGATTGCTGGTACACCAGGTGCTGGTAAGTCTACGCTTGCTCTAGCCCTAGCCTTACGCGCTAAGGTGCCAACACTTTACTTATCCGCAGATACAAATGCACACACCATGGCTATGCGTTTGTACTCAATGATTACAGGAGTATCCCAGAGTGAAGCAGAGAAGGTTATCGCTGAGGATCCAGTTAGTGCTAGACATAAGCTTAGTCTTGCTTCTCATATTTATTGGAGCTTTGACTCCAATCCCTCACTAACAGATATTGATGATGAAGTAACGGCAATCGAAGAATTGCTTGGCGAATCGCCAGCACTAATTGTTATTGATAACCTAATGGATATCACAATGGATGGTGGTGAAGAGTTTAGTAACATGCGTAACGCACTCAAGGAACTCAAGTACCTAGCACGTGATACGAATGCTGCGATCCTAGTACTGCACCATACCAAGGAAGGTTACTCTGGTAATCCGTGTCAGCCACGTAGTTCACTACAAGGTATGGTTGCTCAGTTACCTGCACTTATTCTTACAGTAGGTCAGCAAGATGGATTACTAGGTGTTGCTGCAGTAAAGAATCGTTACGGTAAAGCTAGTGCCAATGGAGACAATCCAGTATGGTTACAATTCAATCCTGAATATATGTTCATTGCAGATCTGGAGGAAGCAAGATAATGTTAACGATACTTGCAGTGCTAGCAATGTGGGGCTTAGGTTTCTGGACTGGTTGGAATGCTCATTGGCTCAAAACAAATAGGTGGAAATAATGAAAATCAAAACTATTGATGTTGGTAAAGTGAACTGGAACGCAACTGCTGTTCAGTACATGGAACTAAACAAGCAAAAGACTGAAGCCATCCAGCGTGTGCGTGAGTTGCACAAAGAAATAGATGGCAACACTAGCGTATGCGGTGACCCTGACTGTTGTGGAGAATACGAAGAAGGATACATAGTATGCGGTCATTGCTATGATGATTATCCTTGTATGACTATCAAAGCATTAGACGGTGAGCATGAGTAAATATTATGTAGCTAAATTTGAAATAGATGCTTTCAATGAGCCTTTGTTTGAAACAGAAGAAGAGGCACAGAAGTGGTTTGATACCTATCTTGATGACCTTGCCATGCGAGATAGTAAACTTGGTGTCAAATGGGATGAATGTTCTTGGAGAATAGAATCAAATGAGCAAGAGTAAACAAAAAGGTACAGCCGCAGAAACAGCAGTAGTTAATTGGTTAAAAGGATTAGGTCGGAAGCACGTTGAGCGCCGTAGTCTTAACGGTACTTCTGATCGTGGTGATATTGCTGGCATCCCATGCGTAGTGCTAGAGGTAAAGAATTGTGCAAAGATGGAACTTTCTAAATGGGTCTCCGAGTTAGAAGTAGAAATCAAGAATGATGGTGCCGAAGTCGGAGCAGTAATTCACAAGAAACGTGGTACGACAAATGTAGGTGACTGGTATGCGACAATGCCTGCCAGTCTTTGGTATGAATTAATCAACAAGGCAGGATACTAATGAGTAAAGAGTGCTGGTGTGACTAATAATCTACCCATTAAGCCAATCATAGAACACTATGGTGGACGTATACCTAGGGAACAAAATGGTTGGCAGAAGATAAAGTGTCCATTCCATGACGATTCCCATGCATCAGCAGGGGTATCAACAAGGGAAGAATTATTTGTATGTCACGGTTGTGGTGTCAAGGGCAACGCAATCAATATTATTATGAGTGAGGAAAGGAAGAGTTGGCGTGAAGCAGTCAAGATCGCAGAAGGAATTACTGGAGCGAGCTACACAGCACTACAGTCAGAACGTAGAAATGGCAGAAGAGTATCTAGCCCACAGAGGATTAGATCTCGCAGTAGCGAGGGAGGCTCGATTAGGAGTCGTCGTTAACCCATTGCCAGGACAGGAACAATTCAGTGGTAGGTTAGCAATCCCATACCTGACACCAACTGGTCCTGTAGATATTAGGTTTAGGGCTATGGGTCCAGAAGAACCTAAGTACATGGGTATGCCAGGTACATCAACTAGATTGTACAACGTACGTGCACTGCACGAAGCAGGTGACTTCATTGCTGTATGTGAGGGTGAAATAGATGCCATCACCTTGCACTACAAGTGTGGTGTACCAGCAGTAGGTGTAGCAGGAGCTAACAGTTGGAAGCCACACTACACAAGATTGTTATCAGACTTTGAAACAATCTACGTGTTTGCAGATGGTGATCAACCTGGTATAGACTTCGCTAAGATGCTAAGCAAGGAAATGCAAAACGTGATAGTGTTACAAATGCCCGAGACAGAAGATGTAAACTCTATGTTCCTTAAGCAAGGAGCAGACTATTTTAAAGAAAAGGTGGCAGCATAGTGTCAAGTAATGTAGAAAAGAAACTAAATCTATTCTCAGATACATCAAAAACAATTGATAGTATCTTTGCAGATATGAATAACTTGTTAAATAATTTGTATTCAAATAAGAAGTTCACACATAAGGAAAAGCCTAAGAAGAATGAGCACCATATCACAGGAGGATATCACCCTAATCCTAAATCAACTAAGGAAGATTGGTGTATCTGTGATAAGCGTGACATTGGAAAGCGAAAGAATCCTTACTTTGAGCTTAACCGTTCCCGAGATACGGAACTAAATACATTGCGTAACAACGCAGAAGATGTAGCTAGTAAGTTGATCAATATTCTAATTAAGAAGCATAGCGATTATGGTCCAAACAACATTGCTAAAGCTCCAGGTGGTGCTCTCAACGGTTTGTCCGTACGCTTGCATGACAAGGTAGAACGTCTATCTAATCTAGTTGGACAGGGTAAGCACCCAAGTAATGAGTCAATTGAAGATACATTCATTGACATTGCAAACTACGCAATCATTGCTTTACTTGTTCTAGATAAAAAGTGGAAGTAACTAAGTAGGTTATTATGAAGCGCATTGTTGTACTACCTGATATGCAAATTCCATATCACGATGCAAGAACAGTTAATGCCGTACGTAACTTTGTAAAAGATTACCAACCAGATGAACTCTTCTGTGTTGGTGATGAAGCAGACAGCCCTGAACCATCACGTTGGAACAAGGGTATGGCTGGGGAGTTTGAAGGAACTCTCCAGTCAGGTCTGGATCAGACTACACGTATCATGGTTAGCTTTAAAGAAGCATTAGGTGATAAACCTTTCCACACTATTAGGAGTAACCATGGAGATAGAATCCAAAACTACGTATCCAAGTATGCTCCAGCACTCTCATCGCTACGAGATCTTGAGTATAGTAAGTTACTTAAGTATGCTGAGAACGGGATTACGTATCACGATAAGTTCTTTGCCTTCGCCCCAGGATGGGTGCTGGCTCACGGAGATGAAGGTCGCACCAACAAACAACCTGGTGGTACAGCTCTTACCCTTGCTAAGCAAATTGGGGCTTCAGTTATCTGTGGACACACACACAAGCAAGGCATTCAACATGAGCACACTGGGTTCGGTGGTACAATTAACCAGAGACTCTACGGAGTGGAAGTGGGGCATCTCATGGAACTATCGCAAGCGTCCTATCTCGGACAGACTGGTGCTAACTGGCAGCAAGGCTTCACTATTCTCTATATCCGTAAGAGCGGAGTAACTCCAGTTCTTGTACCAATTAATGGTCGTTCGTTTGTAGCCGAGGGACAGGTCTATGATTGGTAGTGAAATCTATGATTCGTATTATCACATGGTTAAAAGGATTTCCTCCGAGTATGCCTTTAAGTTTAAGATGGTTGATCGACAAGATATATC
>Ga0114980_10003726_pt1 | contig 10379 bp, 11 predicted proteins | sample S_140806_EF_Meta_FD_87018 | JGI IMG/M metagenome (GOLD analysis project Ga0114980, IMG submission 87018) | Freshwater microbial communities from Lake Simoncouche, Canada to study carbon cycling - S_140806_EF_MetaG | ecosystem: Environmental > Aquatic > Freshwater > Lake | place: Lake... | reverse complement strand
TGGTTCTAATGTGGCTCGGCGCCTTTGTTGGAATGGGCCTGTGCGGCGTCGAGGGGGTTGTTTCCTCGAACCAATTCCATGTTTTGTTCATCCCGCTTTTTGTCTTCTTCGGCCTGGCATTCCTGATCGTGCTCTGGAACCGGCTTGAAATCGGGATTCCTATGATGCGCAGTGTATTTTTGGGCGTTGTCGTTTTTCTCTGCGCCCTGCCAATGATGGCGACCCTCTTTGCGGGAAAAGACATGGCCATCCAGTGGCCGCCCTATGTGCCGCCGTTCATCGCCGTTCTGGGTGAATGGTATGGCAAGGATGAAGCCATCGCAACCGACATGCCCTGGGCGACCGCATGGTATGCCCAGCGCAAATCCCTTCTCCTTCCGAAGACCATCAAGGACTTCAACCGCATCAGCGATTTTCGTGTGCTGGGCGCGCCACTCTCCGGACTCTACCTCACGCCCATCACTGGAAACCGTCCGCTCTTCAGCGATATCTACAAAGGCCCCTACACCGACTGGGTGTTCATGATCACCCGCCCGCCGAATGTTCAGGGCTTTTCGTTGCCCGTCTTCACGCCGCTGCCGATCGATGGAGAGTGCATCCTCTTCGCGGATCGTGACCGCTGGTCGCGCCGCGAGTGACATGGAAGCGCTCTCGCTAACAAAAACCGACTGGGAGGAGCGCCTGGCCGCGTGGGGCCAGTCAGCCTATCGCGCCGCCCAAGTGCTGGAGTGGATTTACCAGCGCCGCGTTCGTGATTGGCGGGAGATGTCGAACCTTCCCGCTGCCCTCCGCGACAGGCTGGAGGCAGAGTTTCCCGCTGCCCGCCTCCTCAAAATCCGCGAAACCGGCGCGCGGGATACGACCAGAAAATTTCTTTTCCGCCTTGCCGATGGCCAACTCATCGAGAGCGTCCTCATTCCCGCTTCCCCGGCGCTTTATGGCGAGGCTTCGGACCGCCGCACGATCTGCATTTCCAGCCAGGTCGGCTGTGCCTACGGCTGCAAATTCTGCGCCAGCGGGCTTGAGGGTTGGAAACGAAACCTCACTGCCGGCGAGATCGTGGATCAATTTCTCCAGGTCGAAGCCGAGAGCGGAGAGAAGATCAACAACATCGTCTTCATGGGCATGGGCGAGCCGATGGCAAATTACGACAATCTCCTCCGCGCCATCGGCATTCTCAACGCGCCTTGGGGCGTGGGCGTCGGCGCCCGCCACATGACGGTTTCGACCTCCGGCCTCGTGCCGCGCATCCGCGATCTCGGCGAGCAGCCGCTCCAGGTGCGGCTCGCCATATCCTTCCATGGGGCGACGGATGATGTCCGCAGCCGCATCATGCCGGTGAATAAAAAATACCCCGTCGAGGAACTCCTCGCCGCCTGCGAGGATTATGCGCGCCTGAAAAAACAACGCCTCACTTTCGAGTTCATTCTCATCCGCGACATCAACGACTCCCCCGAGCAGGCGCGCCTCCTCGCTCGCCAGGCCCGCCGCGTCAACGCCAAGGTGAACCTCATCCCCTACAACACCGTCGAGGGGCTCGAATGGGATCGCCCAGACGAAGCCCACCAGGAGGCGTTTCTCAAAATCCTTCAGCACGCCGGAATCGAGGCCACCCTCCGCCGTGAGAAGGGGCACGACATCGCCGCAGCCTGCGGACAGCTCCGCTTGCAGGTCGAAAAATCCGTTGCCGAGACCCCTGTCTTGATTTAGCGGTTTAGTGATGTCCGACGAAAACCAATTTCCGAACGAGGAGGCCTGGGACGAATACAAGTGGGAGCGCTTCCTCCAGCAGCAGGATCAGAATACGGAAAAGTATTTTCAGCTGCTTGAGAAATACATGGATCACCCAGACTGCGATGAAATCGTCGCCGAAGAAATGGGCTGGAGCATTTTTGAAGAAGCCGAACAGGCGCAGGAACAATTTGAGAACTTCCTGAGCGAAGCGGTGGAATACCTCACCGACGAGGAGGAGCAGGAATACGACGACGAGTTCGAGGAATTCACTCACTCCGCCGTTTACGAAGACACCCTGCGCCTGCATCGCTGGATCAACCGCCTTCTCGACACGCGCGAGGACCTGCGCGAGCACCCCGAGGCTGTCCGCTTTGCCACGCGTTCCGCCATTTGCGGAGCCAAGCTGGCAGCAGGTCTGTGCGGTCACGACACTTCAGAAATCGGAATGACCATCGCCTATCTCAAGCGGGCTTTGAAGGCGGCGAACGACGCCCTTGATGCCATGAACAACCTTCTGGAATCCGGTCTCATCGACCGTCGCCGCGCCAACCACGCCCGCCGTCTCGTATTCAAAATCCGCGACCGCATCGTGGATAATATGGGCACCTACCGCCTCAAGTGGCGCAACCGCCACGGCAACGCCTGATGTTTGGTAGACTCTCGGATAAACTTCAGGATGTTTTCAAAAACCTCCGCGGCCAAGGCAAGATCAGCGAATCGAATGTCACGGACGCCCTCCGCGAGGTTCGACTCGCGCTGCTCGATGCCGATGTCCACTTCCAGGTTGCGAAGGATTTCATAGCCAAGGTCAAGGAGAAGGCTCTCGGCGAAGCGGTGCTCCGCAGCGTGACCCCCGGACAGCAGATTGTAAAAATCTTCCACGAGGAACTCTGTGCACTCCTCGGAGGCAATGCCGCCGAGCTCAATCTCGACAAGCCCGCCCGCATTCTCATCGTCGGCCTCAACGGCGCGGGAAAAACCACCTCATCCGCCAAGCTGGCCCGCCTGTTGAAATCCCAAGGCCGTTCGCCACTTCTCATCGCGTGCGACCTCCACCGCCCCGCCGCCATCGACCAACTCGCCGTCCTCGGCGGGCAAATCGATATCCCTGTTTTTCGCCCTGAAAATGGCGAGACAGATGTGCTCAAGGTTGCCAAGCAAGCGCTCGACTGGTGCGCCGCGACAGGCGGCAATGTGCAGATCTTCGATACTGCGGGACGCCAGGAACTCGACGAACCCCTCATCGAGGAACTCAAGCGACTCCGCTATTTTCTCCAGCCGCAGGAAATCCTCATCGTCTGCGATGCCGCCACCGGACAGCAGGCCGTAAGCGTCGCCGAGCGCTTCCATGCCGCGCTCGGTCTCACCGGCATTATCCTCACCAAGCTCGACGGCGATGCCCGTGGTGGCGCCGCCCTCTCGCTCCGCTCTGTCACAGGTCAACCGATCAAATTCGCAGGCACGGGCGAAAAACTTGAGCAGTTCGAGGTCTTCCACCCCGACCGCCTTGCAGGCCGCATCCTCGGCATGGGCGATGTCGTGAGCCTTGTCGAAAAAGCCGCCGAGGCCATCTCCGAAGACGATGCCCGCCGCATGGAGCAGAAACTGCGCACCGCCTCGTTCGACCTCACCGATTTCCTCCAGCAATTCAAAATGCTCAAACGAATGGGCCCCCTCGAAAATATCCTTGGCATGATCCCCGGAATGGATAAGATCAAAAATTCCTCGGTTGATGAAAACCAACTGAAACGGGTCGAGGCGATTATCCTCTCGATGACTCCGCAGGAGCGCACGCGTCCGGATATTCTGAACGCACGCCGCCGCCAGCGGATCGCCCGGGGCAGCGGAGTTTCCGTCAGCGAGGTGAATAATTTGATTCTGCGTTTCAACCAGATGCGCAAGATGATGAAAAATATGGGCGCCATGAAAAAACTCATGGGCCGCGCCGGTGCCGGACTACCCTTCTGAGCCTCCGATAAGCAGCCCGAACACCACAAACGAATTTCCAACAACACAAACACACTATGGCAGTAGCAATCCGACTCCGCCGCGAAGGCGGTAAAAACCACCCGTATTACAGCATCGTCGTCGCCGACCAGCGCAGCCCGCGCGATGGCAAATTTATCGAAATCATCGGTAAATACGATCCCAAGCAAGAGGGTGAAAATTTCAACATCAAGCTGGACCGCGCCGAATATTGGATCCAGTGCGGCGCCCGCCCGAGCCAGACTGTCGGCAGCATGGTCAACAAGGCCCGCAAAAAAGTCGCGGCCTAAGCAAGCCCCGTCATGGAGGAGTTCCTGCGCTACGTCATCGGATCGCTGGTGGAATTTCCCGAAGACGTCGTCATTAAGAAGACAGAGACGCCCTCGACAGTGAGCTTTCTCGTCGCAGCCAGGGCGTCCGACATTCCGAAAATTATCGGCAAGAGCGGCCACACGATCCGTGCCCTGCGCACGCTGCTCAATGCCTCCGCCGACAAGCGCAACATGACAGCGACACTCGAAATTATCGAACCATGAAATCCCTAGCCACTACACTCCTTGTTGCTTTCGCCCTCGTCGCCATCCAGTCCGGATGCGAGCGCCATCCCGCATCGGTGACCGTTCCCGGTTACGCCGAGAAGATGGAAAAAAAAGAGGCGCAGGCTGAGAAAAAGGCCACCCATAGCGAAAAAGCGGATCCTCAGGCGCCATCCTACTTCCCGCCGAAAAACTGATCTCGTCGCTTTTAGGTGCAATCTCACCTACGGAATTGGTTTCACTTCACTCCTTCGGCGTCAGCACGCCCCGCTTCGCGATCCACCAATCTCTACTCGGTCACGCCTGAGTCGCCCACCTCGTAGGCTGATAAGCCCATCCCACACGCCACTCTCAAGTTAGGATTTCATGTCCTCTTCCGAAATACCGTCCGCTCCATCTCCTGCCCCGCTTGTGATGAACGAGCTGCAAAAGCTCCCGCTCACTGCATTGATCGAGCTCTCCGTAGAGGCCGGACTCCGCATCCGAACCGACCTCACCCGGCGGCATCTCGTTGTGGATCAGGTCCGACACAGCCTGCATAACGGGGGAACCGTGAGCGCCACAGGCCTTCTCGAGCGCGCTCAGGAGGGCTCCAGCTTGCGTTTCACCGCCTACGACCTGCGTCCCGGGGTCGATGATCTTCTCGTCCCTCACGCCCTCATCAAAAAATTCTCCCTCCAGTCTGGCCTCATGTTGCAGGTCAAGGTCCGCCTGCCCCGCGACCGTGAACATGGCCTCGTCGTGGATGAAATTTTATCCATCGAAGACATCCCCGCCAGCGAGTGGCAGCCCCCGCTGGAGTTCGACAAACTCACGCCTCTTTTTCCCGACCGCCGCGTCTTCTTGGAAACACCAAGGGACTCCGAACTCGCTGCGCGCGCCGTGGATCTCGTCGCCCCGCTCGGCATGGGCCAGCGAGGTCTCATCGCCGCACCGCCCCGAGCCGGAAAGACGATTCTCCTTCAGACCCTCGCTCGCAGCATCCGGATCAACCATCCCAAGGCCGCCCTCATCCTGCTCCTCGTCGACGAGCGCCCGGAGGAGGTCACCGACATGCGGCGCTCCCTCGATTGCGAAATCTACGCATCCACATTCGATGAGCCCGTCGCTCGCCATGTCCAGATCTGCGAAAGCGTAGCCAACCGCGCCCAGCGCCTCGTCGAACTCGGACGCGATGTCATCATCCTCCTCGACTCCATCACCCGCATGGCCCGCGCCTACAATAATCTCCAACCTGGAAAAGGCCGCACCATGAGCGGGGGCGTCGATGCCAAGGCCCTCGCCAAACCCCGCAAATTCTTCGGAGCCGCCCGCAACACCGAAGAAGGAGGCAGCCTCACCATCCTCGGCACCGCCCTCATCGAAACCAAAAGCCGCATGGACGACCTCATCTTCGAGGAGTTCAAAGGCACCGGCAACATGGAGCTGCACCTCGATCGCTCCATCGCCGAAATGCGAATCTTTCCAGCCATCCAAATCGTCAAATCCGGCACCCGCCGCGATGAACTCCTCCTGCACCCCGACGAATACGAGCGCATCCTCCTCCTCCGCCGCCAACTCTCCGAACTCCCCGCCGCCGAGGCCATGGAAATCCTCGTCAGCAACCTCCAACACACCCGCTCCAACGCCGAACTCCTCCTCACCGGTCTCCGCGGCGTTTAAGCCCGATCTACATGGCTTCGAAATTCTGTTGATCAGAAATTTTTACAGCCTCTCGCCCCATGATTTCGCAACTTGCGAATGTTCCATTTTTTCGCAATGAGCTGGCTACTTTGCATGCTGCGGAGTGGAAACATCTTTACGCGGATTGGGATGAACACGCTGCGCTTGCTGAGTTTTTGAATCAAAAAGCGGATGGCTCCCTGCCTGCGACGCTTGTTCTTCATGAGGGGATGGAGTTGGTGGGGTCGGTGAGTGTGGTTTTCGGTGACTGTCCGGCGCGGTTGGATTTGGATCCATGGCTTGCCAGTCTGTATGTGGTTCCGCAGAGGCGCGGGCGCGGACACAGCTTGGAGCTTGTGCAAACTGCTATCGAGTTCGCGGCTGCTGCCGGAGCAAAGCAATTGCATGTTTTCACGGAGTCCGCAGAAAAGCTCTTCCAGCGTTGTGGTTTTGAAATCCTGGAGCGCACAATGCTGCAGGATGCGCCAATCAGCGTGTTGTCCAGGACACTGCCTCATCCTGACCTGCCGACAGGGCGCCCTTAATGTGGATGATTCTTCACCGCACTTCGGCGCAGCCAATGGGAGTTTTTCTTCATGCGAAAGCCCGCACGAACCATTCGATTGAAATTGCACCACAAAGGGCGTGGCTATCGGGGAAGCTCGCGCAGATGGTCCTAGCTACCCGAGAAGCTTGCCGCGGGCGTCTTTCTCGCTCAAGCCGCCAGCGACAAGCAACGAAATGGCTTTCTCGATCATCGCGTCTTTTTCTGTGAGAGCGGCGTCTTTCTCGGCAAGGGCAGCGTCCTTTTTTGTGAGCGCGGCGTTTGTTTCTGTTAGAACAGCGTCTTTATCAGCAAGGGCGGCACTTTTTTCTGCGAGGGCTGCATTTGTTTCCGCGAGGGCGGCGTTTGTTTCCGCGAGGGCGACGTTTGTTTCCGCGAGGGCGACGTTTGTTTCCGCGAGGGCGGCGTTTGTTTCCGCGACCAGGCGTTCCATGTCCTCGAGGTCTTCGAGGTAGTCGTCCTCGACCTCCATCGTTTCGCGCACATCGGGTTCGCTGATGGCTTTGATCAGGCGGCGGATGACTCCGTGGAATTTCTCTGGGTAATCTTCCTCTCGAATGCTGAGCGTGTGGGCGTCGGCGGGATCTTTCTGGCTTTGGTCGAAGATTCCGAGCAGGGATTCCAGATCATTTTGGCGGCGCTGCTTGAGGTGGGGAATTTGCACGATGATGCTGTCGTGGGTGAGGCTTTCGATGAAGTCCTCTTGGCGTGCAATTTTTTCGCGGCCGGTTGCGTCAAGATACTGCCGGACGACTCGGATCACCGGTGATTCGGTATGCTCGAGCGAATGCCCGAGCAGGTAGATGCTCAGGATCGGCATGGCGCGAAGTTCGCCATTGACCGTGTAGGAATTCTCTTTCGAAAGGTATTGCCGACCGAGATATTTGCGAAAGCGCATGATGTCGGAGGCAAATTTCGCCTTCTGGATTTCAATGATGACGAGCTTTTCTCCGCCGTTGGGCAGTGCAATACGGGCCGAGAAATCGATCCGGAACACCGTGACATTGCGTTGCTCGACATCGGTGCGGTGCTCGGTCGGACGAAACGTTAACTCTACAATCTCCTCACCGATCATCGTCGAGAGAAAAAGCCGCGCGACCCGGTTGTCGTCCAGTAGGTATTTGAACGCTCCGTCGTAAATGTCAGCGGTCACTTCAAAATGCACCACCTGTGGTCACTTCAAAATGCACCACTTTTGACAGGGAGTTTTTATGGTTTTTGGGATGGGTTTGGCAATGGGATTTCTGTTCCCCTGAGAGGAGGGGTGCGGGGAACCGTGGTTCCCTGCTTGGTGGTTTGATTTCGGCCGTCAGGCCGGACTTGTTGGAGGGTTTTTTTGGATTGTTGCGGCGGCGGTGGCGGCGAGGTGGTGGGTGGCGCTTTGGTGGAGGCGGTAACTTGGGCCGGTGATGGCGATGATGTCGGAGCGGTGGAGGAGACGGTCGAGGATGGCGCTGGCGGCGGGGATGTCGCCGAGGAGTTGGCCCCATTCCTGGACGGGGCGGTTGGAGGTCATGAGGGTGGATCGGTTTTCGTGTCGGCGCATGATGATTTCCAGGAGGATTTCGCCGCTGCGGGAGGGGAGGTTTTTGAGGCCCATGTCGTCGATGATGAGGAGGTCGGGTTTGAGGAGGAGTCGCTGGAGGCGGGCGTTGTCGGCCGGGGTGGCGTTGGAGGGGATGTCGCCGGCGAGGTCGAAGATGGAGCGGTAGAGGACATGGAACCCGCTGCGGATGGCTTCGGCTCCGATGGCTTGGGCGAGGTGGGTTTTGCCGACTCCGGGCGGGCCGATAAGGAAGGCGTCTCGTTTTTGACGGATGAAGTGGCAGGCGGCGAGTTCGTGGATGCGGGCGCGGGGGATGGCGGGGTTGAAGGTGAAGTCGAAGTCCTCAAGGCGGCTGGGTGTGCGGAAGGCGGCGACTTTGGTGCGGCGCTGGATTTGGCGTTGCTGGCGGATGTGGATTTCGTCTTGGAGGATGAGTTCCAGGAAGTGGGCGTGGGGCAGGTTGTGGCTCTGGGCTTCCTGGAGGCGCATGTCGAGGCTTTGGAGGAGTCCGGAGAGGGCGAGTGTGCGGGCGTGGTGTTTGACGGTGGTGTGGGTGTTCATTGGTTGTGGGTGTGTTGGTGGATGAAGGCGCTGTAGTGACGGAGGTCGCGGAGGATGGGGTGTGGGGGAGTGTCCTGGAGGGGGAGTTGGGTTTGGGTGGCGCGGGGCGGGTTTTTCAGGAGGGCTTGGATGTCGCGCAGGCGGGTGTGGCCGTTTTGCCGGGCTTCCCGGCAGGCGTGGTCGATGGCGGCGGCGGGGTGTTTTTTTGAGAGGGCGCAGAGGCCGATGATGGCGCGAAGGGCGGCGTGGCCGCGTTTGTTGATGAGGTGTTGCGCCCAGAGTCCACAGGCGGGACTCAGGAGGGCGGAGCGGTTGGTCCAGTATTCGATGGCGGCGGTGATGGTGGAGGCCGTGCCGGCGCAGCCGAGCGTGCGACTGAAGGTGCCGGGTTCGAGGCGGCGGTGGGAGCAGATGGGTTCGCTGCGCTGATTAAGGATGCGCACCATGTGCAGGTCCCATCGGACCCAGACTTCGTTGCCGATGTGTTCGGCGGGGACTTCGTAATAGGCGCGGGCGACTTCCACGAAGCTGTCGCGCCCGACTTTGCGGCGGGCTTCTTCGTAAACAGGGAAGAGGGAGGCAGGGAGTGGTTGCAAGAAGGGGCGCTCTTGGGCGAAGTGCTCGGCGACTTGGCGTTTGGTGGTGCCGTGGATGCGGGTGTCGGCGACTGTTTTTTCCCAATGGGCGAGGTGGGCGTTCTCGGCGGCGAGACTCTCGAAGTCGTGGCCTTTGAGCGCGCTGTCTTTGACATAGCAGATGCCGCGTTCGACTTTGCCTTTGTGCTGGGGCGTGTAGGGACGGCATGGCATGACGCTGGTGCCGTAGTGTCGGCAGAAGGCTTCGAACTTGGGATTGATATCAGGATCGAACCAGTCGGCGCGCAGCACGGCGGCTTTCAAATTGTCGACATTGAGGACCTTGGGCACGCCGCCGAAGTGCCGGAAGGCGTTTTCCAGACAGCGCAAAAAGGTTTCCGTATTCTGGCTGAACACGGCTTCGCTGTAACCTTTGCGCGAAAAGCTCAGCACGACGCGCAGGATGTGCGTGCGGCGTTTTTTTTCCTGGGCGTCTTTGACCATCGGGCCCTGACCAAAGTCGATCTGCGCTTCCTCGCCGGGGGTGCATTCCAGGCGGTGGATGCGCTGTGGTTGACTCTGGAGGAGTTTTGCAACAAAGCGCTTCACGGATTGGTAGGAGCCTCCGAAGCCAAAGCCGTCGCGCAGCTCGCGGTGGATGCTCTCGGCGCTCAAGCCCGCCTCAAGGCGGCTTGTGATGAAGGCTGCATGATCGCGGCACAGGCTTTTGCCAGCAGAGACCGAAGAGGATTTCGCCCAGACTTTGAGGCCTTTCGACGGGGCCTGTTCGCCCGCCGGGCCGGTGGTCACTTCAGTGGTGCAGTTTGGCGAAGAATCGCAAACCGGCTTCGGTTTTTGCTTGGCGTAGGCAGCAACCGTGCGGCGGTTGAGCCCAAGTTCCAGGGCGATGCGCCTCAGCGACCAGCCTTTGGCGTGAAGTTCGGAAATGGTGGTTTGTTTGCTCACTTTTAGGACGTTTGACATCGCCCCATTGAGCGCGCTTTCCAGCGCTTCCAAAAGGGCTCTTCAGACCGTCGAAAAGTGGTGCATTTTGAAGTGACCGCGAGTGGTGCATTTTAAGTGACCGCCGACACGCAGGCGCAGGGAGTGGTTTGGGCGGTTTTTTGGCGGGATGATGTCCGGTAGTGGTTCGGTGGCTTTCGAGGGGAAATTTTTGGGTCAAGCCGGAGGTCGACCCTCCAAGGATTTACGCG
>Ga0114980_10003721_pt1 | contig 10383 bp, 9 predicted proteins | sample S_140806_EF_Meta_FD_87018 | JGI IMG/M metagenome (GOLD analysis project Ga0114980, IMG submission 87018) | Freshwater microbial communities from Lake Simoncouche, Canada to study carbon cycling - S_140806_EF_MetaG | ecosystem: Environmental > Aquatic > Freshwater > Lake | place: Lake... | reverse complement strand
CCGCTGGATTGGTTTTCATCAAGATTGCCAAGGCCGTCGAGGCTGGGATGGCGAGCAAATGCTTGATATCAAAGGCTGTGTTGTGACTGGTTTCCACGGCACCCCCAACCGCTGGACCGTTGGTCGGGCGTTATCCCATGGCTGTGTGCGTCTCCATGACGAAGACGTGCGCGAGGTTTTTGATCTGGTATCACTCGGAACACCGGTGACCGTTCTGCCCTGAGGCAGGTCGCCCGTACAGTGACGTCCTTGTCGGGATCAGATGATGCGCATTCTTTTTGCTGCTGCTGAATGCGCTCCCATGGTCAAGGCTGGGGGCATGGGTGATGTAGTGGGCTCCCTGCCCCCGGCCCTAGCCGCCCTTGGCCATGACGTTCGCATCATGATGCCGGGCTACGGCAAATTATGGGGACTCCTGCCCATTGCCAGCGAGCCGATTTGGCGTGGTCACACCATGGGCACCGATTTCGCCATCTATGAGTGTCGCCATCCAACCCATGGGTTGCCCATCTATCTGGTGGGCCATCCGGCATTTGACCCCGCCAGGATCTATGGCGGCGAAGATGAGGATTGGCGTTTCACTTTCTTCGCCAGTGCCACGGCCGAATTCGCCTGGAATGGAGGCTGGAATCCCCAGGTGCTGCATTGCCATGACTGGCACACGGGAATGATCCCGGTTTGGATGCATCAGGATCCGAATATCAGCACTGTTTTCACGATTCACAACCTCCGGTATCAGGGCCCTTGGCGTTGGAAACTCGACCGCATGACCTGGTGTCCCTGGTATATGCAGGGTGATCACACCATGGCTGCGGCTCTTTTATATGCCGACCGTGTCAATGCCGTTTCACCAACCTATGCCCGTGAAATCTGTACAGAGGAATATGGGGAAGGTCTGGCCGGGCTGCTGAATTTTATTTCTGGTAAATTGCGGGGGATACTTAATGGTATTGACACAGAAGAATGGAATCCCGCTACCGATGAATGTTTACCTGCCACCTTCAGCGTTGACGACTTGAGCGGCAGGGTCCTCAATAAGCAAACCCTGCAGCAGCGCATGGGTCTCACTGTGGATCCAGACACCTATCTGATGGCCATGGTCAGTCGGCTGGTGGATCAAAAGGGAGTGGATCTACTGCTGCAGGTGGCCGATCGGGTGTTGTCCTATACCGATAGTCAATTCGTGGTGCTGGGCACCGGTGATCGGGGCTTGGAGTCGGGCTTATGGCAGATGGCTTCGCGCCATCCTGGCCGTTTTGCTGTTTTTCTCACCTATGACGATGCCTTGTCCCGCCTGATCTATGGTGGTAGTGACGCATTCTTGATGCCGAGTCGTTTTGAGCCCTGTGGCATCAGTCAGATGTTGGCTATGCGCTACGGATCGGTGCCGGTAGTGCGTCGGGTGGGTGGTCTGGTGGACACGGTGCCGCCGAATGTGCCATCAGAGGGCACCGGGACCGGATATGGATTTGATCGCTACGAGCCGGTGGATTTCTATACCTCCATAGTGCGTTCCTGGGAAGCATTTCGCCATCGCTCCAGCTGGCAGGAATTGCAACGACGGGGCATGAGCCAGGACTTCAGTTGGGCGCGTTCAGCTCGTGACTACGACAGGATGTATCGCGAGGTCCATGGCATGAAGGAACCAACCCCGGACGCCGATGAGGTCGGTCGTTTCTCCCAGGGGCAGGGGGCCGATCCCAGCCTGCAGGAGGCCGAGGCCGCAAGGGGTGGGCCAGGAGTCCGGGCAAATTCGATCTCCGCCGCCCTGACGACCTCTCCCCGTGACCTTCGGCTTCCGGGCGGTTATCCCTGAGCTCCAGGCGCTCCAGAGCCATGGCGCCGCCAGAACGCTTCAAGCAAGGGCGCGGTTCGTCACCTGATCTGCCGGCCCCTTGGCAGAACCCCTGGGGGCTCCTGTGGCGGGACCTGGGGGCGGTGCTGGCATCGCTGGGATTGGGCCTTAGGGAGCTTTGGCGTCGCAATGGCGAAGGGAGCCTGTGGCGGCCTTCCTTTTGGCCCCAGGGCGGGGCCAAGCTGTTTTGGCCCTTCATGGTCGTGGCCCTGGTGGTGCTGCTCGTGCTTGGCGGTCGTCCACTTTTGGGCGCTCGTCGCCCGCCGCCACTCCCCCCGTTAGTTGCGGGCGGCAACACGGCAACCGAAGCGGCAACCGAAGCGGAAAAACCGCCAGTCAGTGATGGGACCTCCGGGACTGAGGCTTCTCTTGCCCCGCCTTCAGCCACCGCAGCTCCGGTTCCGCCGCCTTCAGCCCCCCAACCAATGGGGTCCGAGGCCCCGGCTGCCACCACCGCCCAGCCAAGTCGAGGGGAAACGGAAGCTGGGGCCTTGGGGCCCTCGGCGGCACCATTGCCAACCCCCGATCCGCTGCTCCAGGCACTGGCGCCGGACGATCCCGAAGGTTGGATTGGGGCAACCCGGGCGGAGCCAGGCGCCTCGCGTCTGGATTTGCTGCTGATCGACCGCTTCGGGACCCTGCCCGAGCCCCAGCGGCTTGCTTTGGCAGGGCAATGGCAGCGGCGCGCCGAGTCCCTGGGCTACGAGGATTTGCGCCTCCTCGATGGACGGGGTCGGGTGCTGGCGCGGCGGGCCCTGGTGGGTTCGGGCATGATCCTGCTCGAATTCCCTGCCACCCCTCCGGAGGCCTGATGTCCCTGCCTCTCTCCCAGCTGAATGCGCTGTGGGGTCTGCCCCTGGCCGGGGTCGAGACCGGCAACGCGATCGAGCGCGTTAGTACCGACAGCCGTAGCGACCTGACTGGGGCGCTGTTTGTACCCCTCGTGGGTGACCGTTTTGACGGCCACAGTTTTTTGTTGATAGCCCTGGAGACGGCGGGGGCTGCCATGGCCCAGCAGGGGCGGATCACGCCAGAAATGGTGGCCAGGGCAGGGGAGTTGGGCAAGCCGCTTTGGGCCGTGGCGGACACCCAACTGGCCTACCAGCAGCTGGGCCGTCTCTGGCGTCGTCACCTGGGCGCGCCGGTGGTGGCGGTGACCGGGTCGGCGGGTAAGACCACAACCCGTGAATTGATCCGGGCTGTGCTGGCTCCCCTGGGGACCGTGCTGGCGAGCAGCGGCAACGAAAACAATGATGTAGGCGTGCCGTTGACCCTGCTCAAGGGGGACACCACCACGGCGGCCTACGTGGTGGAGATGGGGATGCGGGGGCTGGGCGAGATCGAGCGCTTAAGCCTCTGCGCCGAGCCCGATGTGGCCGTAATCACCAACATCGGTACGGCCCATATCGGCCGACTCGGCAGCCGCGAGGCGATTGCCCAGGCTAAGACGGAAATCACAGCAGCCCTGGCGCCCGAGGGACTGGTGGTGATCCCGGCGGGGGATCCCTTGCTAGAGGCGGCCCTGGCCCGCGGCTGGCAGGGCCGGGTGCGACGGGTGGCTTTGGCCGATGAAGCAAGCGGGTTCGATGCCGCCCTGCCGGCGGCCGACCTGGTGGGGACCCTGGAGGAGGGCCAGCAGCTGCGGCTCGATCAGGGTCCGTTGCTGCCCATGCCCCTGGAAGGGCGCCACAATGCCCGCAACTTTCTACTGGCCCTGGCGGTGGCCCAGGAGTTGGGGGTGCCGTTGGCAGCTCAGGGGGCAGCGCCCTGGTCCGTGGCGGTGCCGGGGGGACGCAGCCGCAAGCTGCAAGTGGCGGGAGTCGAGGTGCTGGATGAGACCTACAACGCCTCTCCAGAGTCGATGCTGGCGGCGTTGGAGCTCTTGGCCCACCAGCCCCTGGCGGCCGGCGGCCGGCGTTATGCCGTGCTCGGCACGATGCTGGAGTTAGGGGAGCACAGCCTGGCGTTGCACCGGCAGGTGGCGGAACGGGCCAAGCAGTTGCGGCTGGATGGTCTGGTGATAGTCGATGCGGGTGCCGAAGGTGAAGCGATGCAAGCCGCCGCCGCAGGCCTAGCGCGGCTGGAAAGGGTGGCTGAGCCGGAGGCCGCGGCCGCCCCCCTCGGGGCCTGGCTCTGCCCTGGGGATGTGGTGTTGCTCAAGGCCAGCCGGGCAGTAGCCCTCGAACGCCTGCTGCCGCTGCTCGGCTGCAGCGGTGGCAGGCCATGAGCTGAGAAGGGGATATGGTGTTTCGTGGCAGCAGGTGTCTAACAGCATTTGTCAGGGCCCTGGTCGTGGCGCTGCCGTTGCTGGTAATGGGCCCAGGTCGGGCTGGGGAGCCGGCCGATCCCAGCGCTGCTTCCCTGGCGCCAGTCGATCGGGAATTGTTGCGCGAGCGCTATGGCCAGGAGTCCCTCTTTCGCTTGCAGCTCGGAGTCGATGAAGGCGAAAGGACCGCTGGCAGCCCTGGCGTGATCAGATCCTGCTCCGCACGGTTGTGGTCCCATTCGCCCCAACAGCAGCGCTAAACCGCTGCCCTCAGTGCCGGCAATTTCTTTGCAGCGGGCCAGGCCCTAGGCCAATGGCGACGGTTGTGCGGGGCAGGGAGCTGATGGGATTTTGTTGCAGTGCCGCAACAACCTCGTCACCAGTGATCTCCGAGGAACTGCTAATGCACATCGCGGTGCCCCTCCGCCAGTGAGAGGGCAACAACGCTGGCTCATGTCCTTGTTTTAGCTGGCTGAGCATCGGGCCATCGCGCCTTGTTCGACGAAGGGGTCAGAGTGGACATTTCTGTTAAAGCTTCGAATACTCAAGATTGGCGGTGGGCAATCAACAAGCACTCTTCAGGAGACCGTGGCCACGACAGCTGCCTCTTGTGGTTGTTACGATCAAATTCGGCCCTGACACCCTGCTCTGACTTTAAAGACGGTCTAGTTCAAGTTAGGATTCTGCAATCTGCTCTTAATTCCATTTATGAATATTTTAGGCCAAATTGTTACAACAGTTTTACTGGCAACCGCCAGCACTTTTGTTGTCACTGAAACTTCATTTGCAAAAATGAATCGCTATGACAAGCTTCTGTTTGTCTGTCGATCGGTGGATTCAAGCGATACGCGCCTCAATCTTCGCAGTCGACCTGGCGGAATCGTGAAGGACACGATTTCTCGTAAGGAGAATTTCTATGTTTGGGGCTATGGTCTTAATCATCCACATTCCGGTTATGTGCCAGTCCACTTCCGGCGTCCTGAAAAGGACAACGCCGGACAAAACTTGGAGGAGTTGCCCGGCGGTTGGGTATGGAAAAAATACATTACCTGTGAACTTTCGAGCTAAGAGTCATCTGCTCACGGCTGAGGACACGTTCCGAGTCCCCAGTCGACATAGAGATCCTTGGTATCTGGATCCCTGAGCCAGACAACAAGCCTTTTGTACCCTGCCGGATCGTTGATACCGACACAACCAGCCGTACCGGGTGACCCTGACTTGTTCCAGTCGATATGGATCTCGATCGCACCACGCTCTGTGGAAGCTGGGCCGACATAGTCGAGAGGGGTTGACACCGGCCCTAGGCCACTTGAAAAGATAGCCGGCCCGTAGACATCCTTGCCGGCACACCAAGCGATGTCATTGATATGCCAGCGTCCCTCTGGCAGCGGTTCCATCGATCCTGCACGGCTGTTCGCACCGGTCCGAAACCTTTGAGCCGTAGCCGCACCTGAGCAGACTTTGAGTGATCCGCTCACTGCCCCATTCTTGATGTAGTCAAGGATGAGAATGCAGAGACCTTCCTGATCACGTTGGTCGGTTTTAGTAAGGCGCAGGTAGGTCTTGCCGGAAACGCCTGGCGCTGTGCTGATGGGATCTGGCGGTGTGGATTCCCAGAGCTTGCCCCAGGTAATCTTGCCTACCCTGCCATCTGCTTCTGCTCTGCCGAAGGCATCAGCCTGGAAGCGCCGTACAGCGTCGTCGGTACCATAACCGAAGTCCTGGTCAATCAATCCCTTGTAATAGCCAAGATCCTGGAGTCGCTGCTGTAGGGCCTCAACGGCAACACCCTTCGAACCCCTTGCCAGGATCTGACTGGGTACTGGAGGCACGTTTACTGGGGGTGAAGTGCCTCTGCTGAGGGCTTTTCGATCGATGATGGTAATGCGATCGCCTGGGGGGATAATCTTCCCCGAAGGTGCAATAACAAAGTTGGCTGCTTTCGGATACTGATTCAGCACGTCGATGAGCAGGCGCTTAGCCTTGGATTCAAAGCTGATGATTTCAGCAACCTCACTACCCTTCCAGCCGACGACCACCGTCTTGCCATTGTCGGCATAACCTTCGAGCCAGGTCACCTGCTGCTGAGTCGTTGGAGAAGTGTCGACATTGATCGGTTGACCTCCTGCCTGGGCAGATTCAAACAACGCCTTTTCATCAATTCGGCGATTTGTGAGACCAGGCAGCTCCACTTTTTGCCCATTAATGGTCCCTTTATTCCAGTGTAGAAACTCAGATGCCGCCCCGGCATAATTGGATTGATTTAGCTTTATCAACAGGGTGCTATCCCCGAAAGCCCCAACTCCAACGTTATAGGAAAATGAAACCAGAGCATCATATTGATTCTGGTTGATAGGGACCTTGCACAATTCTTCCACTCGGGCACAGATCGACGTACACTCGTGGAGCAAAAAACCATCAGCTTGCTCCTGGCTGATCCGGTCTCCCATAGCAACCTGCCTGCCATCGGGATAGGCAATTGTGCCGTATCCGATGGTGGGGATATCCACGGGATCCAGGTAAGCGCCAAGCTTAAGTCCTTCCCACTTCTTGATCAGATCAAGACCCTTAGATGAAACATTCATGACTTCAAGTCCATTAACAGGTTAGACTGACTAATTTGTGCTTAGCTTTTTCTAAGCCCATGGAATCATAGGGTACACGTAGATAATTAAGCGACTTGTTACACAAGTTCATCACAAGACAATAGCCTTAGCCAGCCGACCCTATCTTCATGGAAACTTTGCGCATTGCCGTTATTTACTATAGACCTGGCACTTCGTTCGCCTATAGCTGCGTTTTCGTTTGAAACCTGCGCGCCTGATGACTTTAAGCCATACATCCATGGGCATGCTATTAAAATTTGTTGCCTCTGACTATCCAATAATGGCCTATAGTCCATAAGTGCGCTCCTATAGAGATTTGAAGCCATGATTCCCATTTCTGATCTCGAAATTGCCATCGCAGAAGCCACCTTGCTGCGGGGCCGCAATTCCATTGTCAGTCCCCAGGACTCGCTCGGCAGGGCCCTGGACGGCACCAACGTCCCTGCCTCCCGCGCCGAAGACGCAAGCAGTGTTGAAGTGAAGCTTTGCCGCAGCGCCAGCGAACTTGCTAACACCCTGCAACATGGCATCTCGTTTTCTCTAGGCGGTGGACCACTGCCGATCCCACTGCTGCAGGCCCGCCAAACATTCTTCGAGTCACTGCACACCACTGTGTTTAGCGTTTCGCTGGTAGTGCAGGCCCGCCGTGTCTTGCAAGCGCTGGAGGTGTTGGATGTAAGTCTAGTTCCAGGTATAGAGCTACCGGCAAACTCTGAGGGTCTTGATGACTTCGTGGCCCGATTCGGCGACAGTTACGTCAGCTCGCTGCGCCTGGGAGGCGAGCTGCAGGGTGTTTATACCTTCTTTGCCCAGACGCGGGAGGAAGCCCGGCAGGTGGAGCAGGCCTTCGGTGGGGCCTTGGCGGTCAGCGGATTCACTCTCGGACCCGAGCTCCAGCGCAAAGCGACGGAGGTGACCAGTTCCACAGGGGTGAACAGCAGCTTCCGGGTGGCCGTAAGGGGCCTGGGCAGCCCGCCTTCGCTGAAGACGCCGGAGGAGCTGGAGGACTTTGCCAGAGGCTTCGGCTCCATCACGCTGGATCGGCCAGAACTGCTGGCGCTCGAAACCCGGGGCTATGAAACTGTGCCGGAGCTGCGCCCTGTTTTTGCGCCGGTGGCAGCTAATCGCGTGTTGTTCACTGGTGACCAGTTTGGCGCTGGACTCCTGCGCCAGCAACAGCGGTTGAGGGAGCTCGCAAACCAGTACGACTGGGTGGTGAACACCTATGTGCTGTACGGCCAGGAGCTGGATGCCAGCCTGGCAACCAACCGCGTCCAACTCGATCACGATCTGGTTGCCATTCGCGAACGGATGCGTGGTTACTCCGCCTCTCCCTCCACCCAGCTTATGGCACCCAACATTACCTCTCTAAAGATCGGCAGCCCACGCCTGAACGTGAAGGTGAACAACGGCGAACTGATGGGCGGCGGTGGGGGAGAAGACTTCGGTTTCGCAGAGGGTTTAACGGAGCGGGCCACGGCCGTGCAGCACCGGACGCGTCTCGTGCGAGTGGGATTGCGGGCGGGAGGCCGCATCGACCAGATCCGTCTCACTTACAGCTACGAAGCCGGCCCCCGTGGGGCGACGGAACAACGGAAGGAGGTGCATGGGCAAGCGGGTGGAAGCGATCTGGGCGAAATGCAGCTCGGACCGGGTGTGGGCATCGAACGAATCGAGGCCAAGACCGGCACGCGGGTGGATCGCCTGACCATCACCACCACCGACGGCCAGAGCCTTGGTGGCGGTGGCGATAAGGGCAACAGGAATCTGCTCTGGGAGCGTGCCGCCAAAGAGGTGGTGTTGGGTTTCAGCGGCCGCGCCGGCAGCGAGCTGGATGCCCTGCGGGCCGTGGTGGCAATCTTCGGCCCCGTGAATTGGGAAACGGTGATTGAGGTGGAGGATCCCTGAGGGCTTCCTGCAGATCCCTCTCTGTATTCCTGAGCTATAAGTTAATCAGAAACCTGCCCGTAGCCCTCCCCACCCAGGAGGCCAGCTCCCTGACTCCGTTTATTTCACCTGGGCTATGGCGTCAGGATGGTCGGCACTATGACAATGGTGCTGTGAACACACCTTTCTTTCCCTCGTATCCAACTACTGAAACTCCTTTGCGAAACTGAAGGACTGTGGCTCCAGCAACCTCAGGTTTTGACCGTTCCACTTGTAGGAGTTAACCAGCCTTGCCAAATGATCCCCATCCCAGATCTCGACCTCATATTCACTAACTATCCCAGGTATGCAGCTATTTAAATGCAGCATGATTGCTTCATCTTTGCGCTTTAAACAATGCGGGGGTTTGCGTCAATAACGAGGAATGATCAAAGTCACAGATCATGAAGTTCAACATATGCATCCAATCAAAACCACTTACCATGAAATTGTTGCTGCCTTGAAACAATGGATCCATCTTCTAATGATGCGAACAATTCGATTGCGTTGAGCAAATCGGAAACAGAACATAGGATCTGGCTTTCAGGAGGCACTATTGCAGCCTGCTTCATTTTTATTGGATTAATTACAACTGTAGCCTTGTTTGGCAACAATTTAGTGCCGAATATTGGAGACAACGGTACTGCCATCACTACGAATGCGCAACTGAAAGCGCAGGAAGAACAAAATAATAGCGAGAGGGAAACTCTTAGGTGGCTTACTACGGCTACATTCCCCATGTTTTCTTCATGGATAGGAATCGTTCTTGCTTTTTACTTTGCGAGTGGAGCTACCAGGGCCACGAATGAAGGCTACCAAAAACTTCTTGAAGATGCCAATAGCAAGATTGTCACAAGTGGGGCCCAACCCGATGATAAACTAAAGGCCCTTAATCTCTCCTCTCAAGCCAAAGGGCTAACATTCTATGAAACTAATCTTAATCTAACTCTTGTTCAAATAAAGAAAAGAATAGAAGATGCAACCCCTCGACAAAAGCTGCTTATCCTTAATGAAGTGGATGGTACTTATCGAGCGATAGTGACACTTTCAGACATTAGCAGCTTTCTTGTGGATCCCAATACTGGTGGCCAGGGCGGGAACGCTGGGCTTGTTTCCTTGGGAGAATACCTTTTAAAAAGACCTAAGGAATCTGAGTTATTGGTCATTTTTGCTCCTCAAACTCAATCAATTTTTGATGCTCGCGCAAAAATGCTAAACCAAAAAATTACCAATCTTATTGTAACCGAAAACGGAGAATCAAATAGTAAAGTAATTGTGTATCTAACATCATCAGATATTGAAGCTCTTATTACCTGAGGGAATTGCGAAGTATACAGGAACAAGAAGCCTGAATTGGCCCGTATCTCCCTGGCTTAATGAAGATCAGCAGTTAATGAGTCTTGCTAGAGCATACAGTAATCTAGCAAGAAGTCCCAATGTAGTAGTCAAAATTAAGATTTGTGATCGCCTCAATAATGAATAACTTCCTTACTGTGCACATAACTTGCACCCTATCTCAAATCCAGGGTGCCGAACAGACCAGAATTAACCCTACAAGGTGTCTGGATAGCCCAGGACCGCCCAACACAACGAGACGATCAGCAGCAGCTGAATCAGGTTGTCAAGTCCCAGTCCCAGGAAGCCATCCAGGTCGCCCGGCACCCACCAGCGGGGGCGGGTGGCGGGGGCGTGGGGGAAGTCGGCCATGACCCGACGTGGGGGAGTATTGG
>Ga0114980_10003719_pt1 | contig 10387 bp, 13 predicted proteins | sample S_140806_EF_Meta_FD_87018 | JGI IMG/M metagenome (GOLD analysis project Ga0114980, IMG submission 87018) | Freshwater microbial communities from Lake Simoncouche, Canada to study carbon cycling - S_140806_EF_MetaG | ecosystem: Environmental > Aquatic > Freshwater > Lake | place: Lake... | reverse complement strand
CTACTTGCGTACACTACTTGCGTACACTACTTGCGTACACTACTTGCGTACACTACATTCACAGTGACTCCATGATTTGGGCAAAGCTCCATCACCTGTATCTTCAGTTGTAGTACTAACGTGAAGTAGGTAAATACAATATTCTCCAGTACCTTTGAAATTGCCTTCGTCATAGTTTCCACGAAGAATCAGTAAATCATTCTCCTGTATCTGTACTTTTTCTTGTACTTTTTCTTGTACTTTTTCTTTGGTGCCCCCCACCGCGGGAGTCAGTAACAACACCCCATCGTGTTCAAGGGTAGAGTCCAACTTAGGGTACCATAGAATGGTATAGTCAGGTGCATCTCTGTATATATCGTATTGACATTGAGGGATTGGTTTCTGACTATTGATCTTCACTTTTCGGAAATGAAAATTGAAGAATTTTATCTCGTCTTTATTGATTTCATTAAGAATGCTAATGAGTTTGTCGTTTAGTGAACTGTAGGCGTTTACTTTTTCGACCGGTCGCCAAATATAAGAAGAGTCGAGCGTATAACCATCGGCTACTTGACTGTTTTGATACTCATAATTGAGCAACTTTTTAGCCCAATCTTCGTCCTTAAACTGCTGCCGAAACAACAGCTCACCTTCACGTTTTGCGCTCTTAGACAGGCTCATGGTATAGACTTTATCTATTTTCAATTTTTAAAATGCGTCAGTACCATGATGCAGCTAGTAAATTGTAAGTAAAAAATGAAAACTATTATCGAGTAAAATGTCAATCGTTATAAAGAATGAGTTCAACACTCCTTATGGAATTTATAAGGCTAAACAGATAATACAGTCAAAGTTGAAACGCAAATCATGCGCAATGTATCATTATGTGCATAATAAGCTCATGTTACAATATATTAGAAAAATAATCCCTGCCGAAGAAATTGACTTACCGGAGATTAATAAAGAGCAACCCTACAATGAAGGCTTCTTAATTGGTATTTCGGATGGAAGTTTAGAGAAAATCATATATAATGGATACGAAGAGTTGATAGGAAAACCATTCATCATAGCGAAGCATTGTTTAGAAAACGCGCTTCTTCGCGACTATGACTTTATAAAAGATATTGCCATAAAAGATACACACGAACTTGCAAAAAGTAGAGAGGCCAAAGGATATGATTATAATAAATTTTTAGCGACTCAAATTGTCAAATGTCAAATTTTTGAAGATGGAATTATTGCAGGTTATACAACTGCACTGAAGGCTTATATCTTAGAAGCAAGATATAAATTAATGACTTTGGCGGCGAGAATACGCGATACGGAGACATTGGAACTTGGTAAGAAAATATTTGGGATCGGATACGTTGAATACGGTAACCACATATTTATTAAAGATTGACGGATCTACATTGGTAAAAATGTTTGTAGTCCTATGTTTCATATATTAATGAATTCGATCGGTGTGATGATGTAGATTGTCACATATTTTTTTGTTAAATTTGAAAAAAATATACATAAAAACTCATGAGCGGAAAGGGGGATATAATAACGGTCCTGAGAATATTCATCGACTACATGGGTGTTGATGCTTACGTTGATATGGACATTCCTTACATACATGACTCTGATACGTTGCTAAAGTCGAGTAAAAGACCGAAACCAAAATATGTCCTTGATGTATTGGGTAATGACAATCTACTTTGCACCATATCTTCTTACTTAATCGAACCAAAGAAAAAGATAAAAGAATGGGTATTGAAAAACATCAGCTTGTCCGAGACCAAACAGGCAGGCGACATCCATTATGTTGCAAGTCTCCCGAACATAGGAATGGTTTCATATGTAAACAACCCCAGCTGGAAAGTAGATTGGGGGATATACAGACAAATTGACTATTTGAGATTGTTTACGATGCATTATGCGAGGTACGGAGGCACACCAACATATTCCCAGAATTTTCTAGAAATCCTATACACATCTACATGTCCCTTGGTATTTGTATATATACATGAAGTAATCCAGGATGACGCTTATCTACGGCAAAGAATAACAAGCTACAGAAATTATATCTGTTGGGTAGAGAGGTTTAATGGGGTCAATTCGCCCGTTGTAGCCAAATTTCTTAAGAAAAACAAACATTTAATCATTTGGGGCGTATTGGCGACAAATTGTAATGATGAAGTAGTTGATTTCTGTCTGGAATCATTCAGGGAATGTGGATTTATTATTTCAACAGTGGGAATCGGACTGGCTCTATCGGAAAACACGAACACAAAGGCTCTTGTATACCTTCAGGAGGTTGGTCACGTCAGCTGGACGCATTTGCATCGAAACGGAAACCCTCTCGCATCCAAGATGTTGATCGAAAATAAACAACATATAAATTGGAAATTATTTTCGGCAAGAAGTGATGACATTGCCTTTGAGTATATCTGTAAAAATTTAGACAAGGTATGTCTTTCCGGTATTGTAAAAAATCCTCGAGGAGAAGAGATATTTTTGAAGCTTGATGGGTATAAAACATTCCAAGAAAAAGACTGGCGGGATGTAGTCAATTATATAACCCATCATAGTCCGTTTCTTGAAAAATACGCTGAAAAATATTTGACAAAATGGTATATGGATAACCTTGGGTCGAGTGAGTTGCTGCATAAATTTTACAAAAATAAACAAGTATGCTTCTTAGGAGGTGATGCTTTATTCGCCAATCCATTGGCTTGTGATTTCTTGGAGCGAGAAAATGAAATTATGTTAATAGGACATAATCTGCATAAGCATAGTTTATGTATAGATGCCTACGCAACAAAACAAAAGACAAAACATATGGCAAATGTACTGCGCGTGGTTCTTGATTTATAATTTTTTGTACCACATATGATCTCGCCATTAAAACTGTTTCTTGTGAGTTCATATACAGTAACTTTTACAACTACCCGTCTATGCCTACTTTACCGAAAGATATAGTTATTCATATACTGACATTTATTGCAGATGGATACCGTTTACATGATAACATAAAAAAAGATGAGATGGAAAATATGCCTACCTTGTATGAGAATCCGTTTGTCGTAGACTTACTTGGCGCCATTTCCAAAAAGAAATGGAGATGGACTCACATGTCGAATAATCCGAATCCTGAAATTATTCCCTACCTTGAAAAAAATTTCGACCAAGTATTAAAGTCAAAAGAGGCCTTGCGGCTCCTGTGTGCCAACCCGATTATGACGAATTTGATCGAAAAACTACCGCATAAAAAGCTGTCCACGCTTGCTAATCCGCGTATGTTGCACAGAAAAAGTGTTCAGAAAATAATTAACAAACCGAAGTGGACGGAAAAAGAAACATTTTATCTCTTCATCAATCCTGCGGCACATGATATTGTTGAAAAGAAATTACGCGAACTCTACGAGGAAGGTATGGAAATCAAGAAAATATTAGAAAAAATAGTCAACTTCAAAATGGGAACAGATGCATTTCGTAGAGTCATTGAAACAGACCCCTTTGAAATAACAGCGCCATCCTTTTATTCACTTATTCTCGACGATATAGGAGATTACCCGGGGGTTCAAGACAAAGTAAGGTCATATATTTCAAAACTCATAAGTAGCGAGTTATGGTATAAATTGTGTGCGAACCCCGGCATGGTCGACCTTATAGAAAAATATAATGTTTGGCAAGTGTCAATACTATCAAATCCAAATGCAACTACTGTACCGGAATGGATAGCAGATTATCTTTGGCGAAGCATGCATCACCCGGATCAATTTGTTCGTACTTTACATGGAGATTTTCTTGCACATAGACTAATGAATCCCAAATTTATGGAAGATCTAAGAGGAAATATCGAATTGGCTAAGAAAGTAATTGAAAATATGCATGACAGACCCGGTTCCACAATACCAAAGGGACTATATGCATTAGTCGGTGGGATACCCTACACTTTACTAACCGACGAAAAGAAGTACAAGAGGTTGGCACATCTACCTGAAATATTTGTACGCGATGAGGATAAGGCATTGCAGCGGGCCTGTAGGTTTTTCGACGGCAAATGCGACGTACTAACTTTAGATTTCTGATTTCCATAAAAATTGAATAAATATGTTAGTAATAACACGATGCCCAAGTTGGTCCTGAAGTCCGTCATATATGATGTCGAATACGAAGGGTCGGGTCATCATTCGGTACATAAGTCGGAATTCCTCGATATACGATGCACCCACGAAACTGATTACGGTGTAAAAGAACCGCATCTGCTGAGCAACTATAACGAAGAAAAAGTAAGAAAGTGTGATGGTTGTACCGTTAACGGTAATCATCGTATCCGTTTGGAAAATGGTCGGCTCGCAACGAAATGCAACTGTTCTTACCGATTTACCCGCGCGGCTTGGGTTATTCCGAATAAGATGAAATATTACTTATATACATTTGACGAGTTGATCGGCCACTGCGGTTATACTACCGTTACTGTGGAAAAAAACAAATACTTATGCTTCTTCGACATATGTGAAAACATCGAAAAGGGGTATGATATTACAAATCTCGAGGGCGTAACATTCGCTTTAGGCGAAGAAATCTTTGGTTGCTGTGAAGATATTCCATACGAAGATGGAGAACTTAGAGTGTGTAAAGTACCTTATATCCAACTTAGGGGAGTTGGATATGCTTCGGAAAAAACATTAACGCGATATAGACCCGTAGAAGGCGAAGTTGCGACGTACATAAAAACAGTAGTATATGCCACAACCGGAGGCGTGTGTATGGTATATGAAAATCCCGTTAAAAATTGAATTTATTTTTTTGTATAAAATCATCATGGCTGATACGAAAGAAACATATGAAAAATACGTGCACGACCTGACCGAACTGTCTACTGAATATGATCAAGCGCATGCCGACTTTGAAACGAAAAAGATTGTTTATATTGCATTGACGGAATACGAAAAGCAACATAAAGATCTTGGAGAAGCAGAACGAGATATCGTCGTTAGGGAGTTGCATAAAATAAATAACGAAATAATGACTATTTTAGAAAAAAGAAAAACCGCGGAAACAAAGCACAACACACTAGCTGCTGAATTTGCCAAATGGGTAAAGGAAGTTTATAGCAAAAATAAATGATCCGTGTATGATCCGTGTATGATCCGTGTATGATCCGTGTATGATCCGTGTATGATCCGTGTATGATCCGTGTATGATCCGTGTATGATGTACACCTTTTTTTCTCATATAAAATTGAAAAATTATAGGTCATAAATATCATGGCGACACTACATAATCTTATAGATAAAGAGGCGATGTATAAAGAGCCATCCTTATACAAAAATCCTCTTGTTGTACATATCATTAAAGATATCCCTAAAGGTAATTGGAATGTTCGCAACCTACTCAAGAACCCAAACCCGGCAATACTTCCGTACGTGGAAATGAAAATAAACATGGTCAAGGGCAGACTTCATTCGACGTTCTCATCAAGAAGTAATATGTATCCCCTCATCAAAAAATATCCTGAAAAAATATGTTATACAAGTATTATGTCTAACCCGTATGCGGTGGATATTATCTCCGAATACATCTCTAAAAACGAACTCAACCTCGAACAATTTGCCCGGCTGACAAAGAATCCCAATGCCGGTGAATTAATCGAAAAAGAAGTTCAAAAAAGAGTTGAACGTGAGATAAAAATACGTAATAATCTTGCCAAATACGAAGAGATCGAACTGTCTTCTGAGGCTCTACTTACCATTAAAAAAGATCGACTTGAAAAAATCAAAGAACAACTCGAAGATGAATGTGACAATGAACTGTGGCTCGAAGTCGAGTCCTACATAAAATCTTATTATCCCGAGTCGAAATATTGGTTCTTCATGTTCGCAAATCCTGCCTGCGAGACCATACTGCAAAAATACAGGAGCACCCAAGACCTACCTATAACTATCTTCTCAAATCCTGTTCTTAAAAATCATATCCCTGAAGATATGGAAACATTACTATATGATGACAATGATCTTACTTGTGTCTATATGTGTATGTTCAAGAACCCAAAGATTGTTGAACTTATCAAAAGTATTCAAGAAAGAGGTAAACTTGATGTATTCCACAGATGTATTGAGTTGGCAAATAGGAAGAAGATTCCTATTTTCCCGGGAGCCTACAAAGCCATAGGCGGTATACCAGAAGATGTTCTGAAAAACAAGGCCGACTATCGCTACATTGCTCATCTACCGGAAATATTTGTTACATAAATTGCGGCGACATGACTTACCTCCGTCAAAAAGTGATTTTTATTTTTGTAGTATCTGCAATAAGAACCGACATGATACAAGTCAATGCTTTACGAATGAACGCGAAAGGTACTGTCGCCAGAGTAGCGGTGAATACTTTTGACGATGAAAAAAAAGTCGCGGAATATATTCGCAAACCTGAAAACTTAATCAACAAAGAACTAATCGGTGACTTTGATAACACCGCAGTAAATCAAATTATATCCGAAAAAAGGACTATATTTCAACTCCGCTACCATATGGACGAATATTATGCATGTACTGTACTGTATATCATTAATTGGCCGGCTCAATCGGATCGATTAAAGACCGAAAATATAAGCAGCAAACTGAGAAATGTACCTTTGTTTACAAAATTTATCCCGTAAACCCTGTAAACCCCCGTAAACCCGTAAAAAGGGCATCGGTGTTGCTGATCGAAAAAATTGAATTCATTTTATCCTACATTAATATGTCTGCAGACACTACGCTTTTAGTTGCTACAGTGGATTTTCCAAAGTTTGCCGACTTTGAGAAACTATCGGTAACAAAGGCCACGCCTTCCATGGAAGTTATTATCTATAACCGAGATCCTGTTGTAACTATACAGATATCGGCGAAACTAAAGTGTGAATATGAATGGGAAGTCGGTACCCCGGAAGTACGTATAGGCGAGATAGAATCCTATCACTTACACAAAAAAATAACAAGCGAATATGTTTGTGTACGAAGAAAGATGAAAGAGTTGAAGAAAGAGGTTGTCAAACAATTACGGGATCAATTGGATTCTATCTTATTCGACAAGAAACTATGTAAACAAATATATAAATACATCTACAAGCACACATACAAGAATGACGTATGATTACTTTATTTTTTTCTTTTAAATCGTCGCTAGTTCTTAATAAAAATGGTGCCGTTTTGGTATGGGGATGATTACCACGGACACGAAATGCGATATAATTTATATGAGACCTGTAAAAAAGGTGTCTCGTATAAAATAATTGACGAATTGATGCAGCAAAAAGATCTCCTAACGGAAAAAGTTCTAGTTCGGCCTCAAATGGGACCTCTTCTGGAGCGAGTAATGTTGGAAATTATTGCGCGAAAAGAGAAAATTAAAGAATTCATGTGGTGTGAATCAGAAAAAAACCAAGACTTTAGACATATAATCGGCTGTAAAGAATGTCTTTTTGGCAAACACTTGGTCCGAGTATTACGGAATCGCAACATACGCAGAGAAGTTATTCGTATTATCGTGAAAACAAAATATCCGAATAAAATTTGCCCCTTTATACGTAGTATTTTATACGAATATTCTTATGTAGATGGTATTATCGACGAGGAAACCATAATTGCAGATATGAACAGAGCATTCACGCCTTTGTTTCTACTAAATGATCGTGAAATAAATACTGTTATCCGGTACGAATATTTATTCACTGAACGACATATCAAAGTGCTATTGTCAAATCCTTCGGCTGTAAATTATCTGCTCGATAATTATGAAAAATTTGGAGTCTTGATTGAAGAATGTTATAAGTATGTACGATTTAGTCATTTCTTCACAAAAATCAAAAACATACCCGAGTTCAAAGAGGCCCTCGTTCAAGGCAGACTCGATGATGTCATAGGAAATATTTGTGTTGACGATTTCTGGGAAAATATCATCTCCAATTCTGCCGCAGTGTTCCTTATAGAAGAAATGTTTCCAGTACTAAGATTAAATAGAAAATATTTATGTCTGATATGTGCATCCAAACATTTATGGCGCCTTGTCGAGGCAAATTTATCGACCATATTACGTGGACCCGACTTAGAAGACATAGTGGCACATATAAATTCCAACCCCGAAGCGATTACCTTTCTGAAAGAAAATCCTCAGTACATTAACCTTCGTATCTTGGCCGCAAATGAGTACGCAGCCGAAGTTGTTATCCCTTATCTAGGAGACCCAGTACTCCATTTGGATGATGCCGGTCATCGTATCAATGATTCATTAAACTGTAATGCTGCAGCAATAAACATACTGAAAGCCAATCCGACATTATTTAGTCCAAATGCCGAATTATACAATCGAAACATATTTGAAGAAGAGAATGTATAAAAAATGAATGTCGATTATAGAAAAACATTCGATGAAATTATCCATTTTATCGGAGGCCCGCAATAATTATGAAATCTGTATGCGGCAGACCGAAAGGGTGCCTTCTCTCAAGATTATTTATGGAGAAAATGTCTGTATAAAAATGACAATAGCCATAGCTCAACGCGACACCAATCTTTCCGAATCCGATGTCAGATATCTGCAAAATCATATACTAAAAGACTGCTTTTCAGCATTTAAGAAAAAACTGAATTTGTTTCCGTAAATACAAGTACTCATGTTGAGTCCGTACGTCGATATCATCACTCAACAAGAGCTCAACACCATGCCATCTTCGTGGCTGGCTTACTCAAACGACAAACCGGAATATATGATGGATATGATGATGAAACGTGTCGCCGATGCCATTGCATCTCTTCAGTATTATACTGAAAAAGTCGACCTCAAATACCACGAGAAGTGGCCGGACCAAATGCTCAAACCGTACTGTTTGAAAGCTTTCATGGCGGCTTTGTACTTTCACGCCAAAGATGGCGAATATTTGGGCGAACAGAATGATGACAAAACATTTGAAGAAATTTTGACTCTTCATGACAACTTTGTGCACTGTAAGCAATTTGAGTATCATTATGAACAATCTGTTTACAAATTGAAAAAAAACTATCCATGTATCGGACTCATGACAAATCCGCGGATACAGAAAATATTTCGCGCACGGCTCAACTACAAATTAGCCCAAATGCACGGTGCAATCGAGGGCTTCAAGAAGGGGTTCCAAATCGGACGCGACATACGGGGTGTGTAGGTTAGTAGTAGTTGCTGCATACATAAAGTGGAGTTTTGTTCCACGTCTATTTTTTATGTTAAGTAAAAATTGAATTTATTGTATTCATAAACTGATGTCAACTGTTCTTCTCTTACGGTCCGTCATATACGATTTGTATCACACTGACGAAGATGAGCGACTGAGATTATCAAAGACACATTTTATAGATATAAGGCCTATTGAAGGCCGGCCGATAGGTAAACTTTCCACCGAAGAAGCCGAAAAATACAACGAAGTCAAGGCAAGGAAAAATAATAATTGCCACAGAAAATACATGCATAAGGTTAGGTTAGATGACCGTTGTTTAGCGAGAAGATGCGACTGTTCTTACCGATATGTAGAAGAAGCTTGGGTCATTCCTGCGGGATGCAAATATTTTATGTTCGCCGTTGACCGCGTGAAATATGAACATGCCGGCGGGTGGGATATCAGTGAATACAGGTATTTGGCTGTATCGAAGTTTGATCCCGAAGACGATCTTATTCCTACACATAAGGGATTGGCGATTCCGATGGAAGACGAATCTGACTGTTGTCATTGGCCTGTAAGTGAACCTTATTCCCTGCCAGCATGTGATACGGTATACGCGGTCGTGCGGGACTCGATATATATTACCGAAGACACATTGAAAAAACTGGTTCCGATAAATGATAAATACGCCGAGTGCTTTGCCAAACATGCATCCGAAGTTTTTGGTTCCCCCTGTACATTGTATGAGAGAGCCACGGAATAAAAGATTTTATTTTTTCTTATAAAAAATTGAAAATTATCGAGCTATTAACTTGGTACTTCGGGTTTTACATTCGACATGGAGAAAAACTTTCGTGTGTCTGTATCTTTCAACGTGTACAAGGTTTACCACGACAAACCTGGACATCTGTGTTGCGAACACAGTACACAAACCGTCAGTTTTCCTTACCCCGCCAACGGTCCACGAGTCATTTACGACCTCATGAAATTGTCGAAGCTGGACCTTCTACAATACAATCAAAGTATCCCACTCGAGGAAAAGCAGTACCTTGGTTTCTGCAAAGAAAAAGACGGGCACCGTTTACCTTTGGAGTCAGGGATTGTGGCACATAATTGTGGCTACTTGTACATGATTGCCTATCACGGATGCTACTTCAAGGTAGCTCATACGCACATCGCATACGTGTGTGACGAGGTGGCTGTACTACACACGAAAGTATGTGGGAAAGGAGAAAAAAGGAT
>Ga0114980_10003714_pt1 | contig 10401 bp, 7 predicted proteins | sample S_140806_EF_Meta_FD_87018 | JGI IMG/M metagenome (GOLD analysis project Ga0114980, IMG submission 87018) | Freshwater microbial communities from Lake Simoncouche, Canada to study carbon cycling - S_140806_EF_MetaG | ecosystem: Environmental > Aquatic > Freshwater > Lake | place: Lake... | reverse complement strand
ATCGTAAGGGTTGCCTAAGTTTGTACTTAACTGAACGGCATCCTCTACAGAATGTAAAGTGGAGTAGGGCGAAGGCATTAAAATGGCGTATACATTTTCTTTACCTAATGCTTCGCAAGCAATAGCAAGGGTTACAGCAGAGTCAATACCTCCAGAAGATCCTAGGATTGCTTTTTTAAAACCCATCTTATTAAAATAATCCTTCACACCTAATACCAATGCTTTATACACTTGGTCTATATTCAATGCTGGTACTAGATTAGCAGGATTCAATTCCTTACTGGGTACAGATGCCGCTGGTTCAAGGATTGGCGCATTGATGGTGCCATCGTCATGGCACTCAAAAATTTGCATAGCAGATTCAAACATCGGCAAAGCGCCACATAAATTAGCATCCTTATCAAAAACTAAAGAAGCGCCATCAAATACAATTTCTGTTTGACTCCCAATGGCGTTACAATAGAACAATGGCTTTTTATATTTTACTACATTTGATTTAATGGTGGCTTTACGGTCTTCGTCGTGTGTATAATCAAATGGAGAAGCACTTAAATTGAGTAAAATATCTGGAGATTGTTGCATCATTTGATCCATGGGACAAATCGTGTACAATGGGTTGTCTCCAAGGTTCCAAATGTCTTCACAAATGGTGATCGCCAATTGTTTTCCTTTGAAGGGAACTACTTTCCATTCGCTCGCTGGTTCAAAATATCGATTCTCGTCAAACACATCATAGGTAGGTAATAATGTTTTATGAATCTCTGCTTGTATTTTTTGATCGTATAAAAAAAACGCTGCGTTGTACAAAGGCTTTCCCTTTTCATTGGTATTGTATGCTGGTGCGCCAATCAATACACCAATCGTGTCTGCCACTTTTCGAATGGCATCTACACTAGCATAACATTGATTGACAAAATCATTGAACTCCACAAAGTCTCTTGCAGGATATCCGCAGACACTCATTTCGCTAAATAAAATTAAATCAGCACCTTGTTGCTTTGCAATCTCAATAGCATCCACAATCTGTTTTGTGTTGGCCTCGAAATTGCCAATATGATAATTCTGTTGTGCGATACAAATTTTCATGCATCAAAGGTCGGTTTTTAAAAGAAATAACCTCGCTTTTTTTGTACTTTCGAGGATGCGTTTAACTGCTTTATTTTATGGATGGATTGGACTTACCCTTGGAGCCTGTAATTCGGGACCTCAAGACCCTGCCCTACATGCGCCAACACCAAATATCCAAGCAATTCGATTTGATAGCGCTTTTTTTGCTATGGACAGCTTGCATTTTGAGGCAGATTTAGCCAAATTAGTCCAATCATACCCTCAATTTTCGGAAGATTATTTTAACCGAATTTTGATGTTGTCTTCAAAAAAAGAGTCCAAAAAAATATTGGCTTTTTATAAAGCCTATCTCCCCATCTATCAAGCGACAACAAAAGTACAAGCATCCAAAAAAGCAACGCCAGAGATTACAGATGCATTAAAACGATTCCATTTCTATTTTCCAACATATCCTTTACCAACTCAATTAATTTACTTTATAGGACCACTCGAAACTTATGGGAATGTGGTGACCAAAGATGGACTTGCTATTGGTCTTCAATTGTATATGGGTGCGGAGTCAAGCTGGTATTACTCAGAACAAATCAATACCATCTACCCAAGCTATATAAGTCGTCTATTTGCACCTGAATATATTGTAGTGAATTCAATACAAAACATATTGAACGATTATGATCCTTTAGTAATCAATGGAAAACAATTGATTGAACAAATGATTGAAATTGGGAAGCGTCATTATATACTTAGCCAATGTTTGCCAACTGCTTCGGATACACTGTTATTGGGCTATACATCGAATCAGTTAAAAGCAATTGAAGAAAATAAAGGAGATATTTGGACATTTTTATCAAGTCAAAACAGACTTTTTTCTGTGGATCCAAATTTGACTTCAGCGATTTTAAGAGAAGCGCCTTATAACGATTATTTTGGAGAGGATATACCTGGCAACGTAGGTAAATATATGGGCTATCGTATGGTACGATCTTGGATGAATCAACAAAAAGGAAACTCAAAAAACGACCTCAATCAATTATTGAAAACCCCTGCCAAGACGATCTTTGATCAGGTAGATGTGGACTTTTAATTTAATTTAACTGGTGCAATCATTTTAAATGCAGGAATCTTAACTTGAATGGCTTCCCTATTTTCAATATTTTCCATATTATAGTAACCTTGCATCTTACCTAATTCAGTTTTTAAATTACATCCACTGACATATTGATATTGCTTTCCTGGCATGATTAAAGGTTGCACACCTACCACGCCTTCGCCTTCTACCACTCTATGCTCACCGTTGCTGTCAAATATCTCCCAAAATCTACGCAGTAATTTTACTGGAAATGAGTTGTGATTTTCGATCGTAATGCGATAAGCAAACATAAAATCTTGCTGCAAGGGGTTGCTGTAATCTTTTTGGTAAAAGGTTTCAACACTTACTTCTATGCCTTCAGAAATTGTAGAAATCATGATCATGGTGATCAAAAGTAACTTGCAGAGTATACTGCGGTATAAATTTAGCAAATATTTTACTCAGCTTGCCCAAAAAATTAGGCTATTTTTTTTAAACCAGCAGGAACTCACCTAACTTTGCGCAGGCGTATGCAAATTGCATTTTAAAAGCCCTTTTTACCATTAAAACTGACTAAAATGAAGATAGCTGTAGCTAAAGGTGACGGAATCGGTCCAGAGATTATGGATGCAGTCATTGGCATATTTAATGCAGCTAAATTACCATTGGAATATCAGTATGTAGACATGGGGAAATGGGTATTTGATAAAGGATTTAGCAACGGGATGACACCAGAAGCAAAAGAGTCAATAGAAAAGCTAGGCATACTTTTTAAAGGTCCAATGGAAACACCAAAGGGGAAAGGAGTTAAAAGTGTGAACGTCACTGCAAGAAAAACATGGAATACCTACGCTAACGACAGAAAATTTCAAACTTTAAGTGGGGTAGATACTGTTTTTAGTAAAGCAGGTATCAATATTGATTTGACCATCGTACGTGAAAATATCGAAGATACTTATGGTGGCATCGAACACAAATTAACACAAGATGTGGCCATTGCCAGAAGATATATTACAAGAGGCGGAAGTGAACAAGTGATTCGTTATGCATTTGAAATGGCTCAGAAAAAAGGCGCGAAAAGAATTACTTGTGGTCACAAGGCCAATATCATGAAATTAACGGATGGGCTATTCTTGGAAGTATTTAATGAGATCGCAAAGGGGTATCCAGATCTGAAAGCGGATGATATTATTGTAGATGATTTATGTATGAAATTGGTAAGTCGTCCAGAATTATTTGATGTGATTGTACTAACCAATTTACAAGGGGATATTGTGAGTGACCTATGTGCTGGATTGGTTGGTGGGCTTGGTTTTGCGCCATCTTCAAATATCGGAGATCATATTTCTATTTTTGAGGCAGTACATGGCACTGCGCCAGACATTGCAGGTAAAAATATTGCCAATCCTACAGCTTTATTGTTGAGCGGATTAAATATGTTACGCCATCTAGGCATGATGGAAAAAGCAGTCATGATTGAAAATGCATTATTATTTACATTGGAGTCGGGTGTGCATACTGGTGATTTTGGAGACAAGACTATTGCTTCGGTGAATACCACTGTTTTTGCACAAGCCATCATCGATAATTTTGACAAACAACCAACACAAAATCCAAAACCAAACTTGAAAGATTTTGATTTTGTATCTACCAATAGGGCTATCTCAAACAATCCAATGTTGTTGGGTTCAAATAAGGAGCCCCATAAAATTGTTGGAGCAGATTTCTTTATTGAAACAACATTACAACCAAATGAATTGGCTGCCATAGCCATGCAAGAAGAAAAAAATGAATTGAAATTGGTCACAATTTCTAATAGAGGAACGCAGGTTTGGCCAACAGGCTCTGTTTTTACCAACCTAGTGAATCAATATCTTCTTCGATTTGAAACGGAAAATGCGACTCCGCTTACTCAATCAGATATCATCCATTTATATAGCGCGCTTGCTAAAAATTTCCAGATTAGTTCAGTTGAAATATTGAACATGTGGGGAGATAAAAAAGCATATAGTTTAGCGCAAGGACAATAAGGTATCTAGTATTTATTTTTATCTGCCTTAAATTGACCTTATTTGCTATAAAATTGCCTATTTCGGTGGGAAAAAATACATTTTTAGTGTAATTTCACCACTCAATTACAAATTAGCTTTTTACCTATGGCAGAAGTAATATTAATGCCCCGTTTGAGTGATACCATGACCGAAGGTGTTGTTGCGGCTTGGCACAAGAATGTGGGGGATACCGTAAAAAAAGGCGATTTGTTAGCCGAAATAGAAACGGATAAAGCAACCATGGAATTGGAGAGCTATCAAGATGGTGTTTTATTACATATAGGAACGCCACGTGGTGGAAAATTACAAGTCAACGATTTATTGGCCATTTTTGGAAAAGCAGGTGAAGACGTGACTGCTTTGATTGCGCAAAATACGGGTGGAGCAAATGTGCCTATTTCTGTTGAAACTTCAAATGTACCGGCAACAGCTCCAGCAGCACCCGCTGTTCCAGCTGCAGATTTTTCGGCAATGGAAGAAGTGGTATTGATGCCTCGATTAAGTGATACTATGACCGAAGGGTTGATCGCAGGATGGCATAAACAAATTGGAGATACTGTAAAAAAAGGAGAAGTATTAGCAGACATCGAAACCGATAAGGCTACGATGGAATTGGAATCTTATAAAGATGGCATTTTATTATACCAAGGTGCTCAAGCAGGAGAGAAGATTTTAGTAAATGATTTGCTTTGTATCATTGGACAACAAGGCTTAGAGATTGCTCCAATTGTTGCTGCATTAAAAGGCGGGGCTGCAGCAACAACAGCTCCAGCTGCACCAACAAATGCATCATCAACAACATCTACTCCTCAAGCTGCACCTACGCCTTCATCGACTGCTGTACAAACTACTTCAGCGCAAGTAGTGAATGAGGGAAGAATTTTCGCATCACCTTTAGCTAAAAAAATTGCTAAAGACAAAGGAATAGATTTAAAATATGTGCAAGGCACAGGCGAGCATGGAAGAATTACAAGAACAGATTTAGAAAATTATACACCGGGCAATAGTTCAAGCACTGCAAGATCAGCAGCTTCAAGAAATAGTAATTTTGTTGGTCAAGTAAGTTTTGTAGATACGCCGGTTTCTCAAATGCGTAAAACCATTGCAAGACGTTTAAGCGAAAGTTTATTTACAGCGCCGCATTTTTACTTAACCATGAAAATTAACATGGATGCGACCATTGCTGCTAGAACAGTCGTGAATGAAACAGCACCAGTTAAAATTAGCTTCAACGATTTTATTGTTAAAGCAGTGGCCCTTGCTTTAAAACAACATCCAAAAGTAAATAGCAGTTGGTTAGGCGATGTGATTCGTGCAAACCACCATGTGAATATTGGTATTGCAGTTGCGGTAGACGAAGGATTACTAGTTCCTGTACTTCGTTTTGCAGATGGACTTTCTTTGGATGAAATAAGTGTATCTGTAAAAGAGTTTGCTAAAAAGGCAAAAGATAAAAAATTACAACCTTCAGATTGGGAAGGAAGCACTTTCACCATTTCTAATTTAGGTATGTTTGGTATAGATTCATTCACGGCTATTATTAACCCGCCAGATGCTTGTATCCTAGCGGTGGGTGGTATTGCACAAGAACCTGTGGTAAAGAATGGTCAAATAGTACCAGGCAATGTGATGAATGTAACCTTAAGTTGTGACCATAGAGTAGTGGATGGTGCAACAGGATCTGCTTTCTTACAAACTTTAAAAAGCTATTTAGAAGAACCTTTAAGAATGTTCATATAATTAATATGGGCCTTTAAAGAATTTAAGGCCCACATTAATTATACTCTAATTTATTTTTACTCTAATGATTTTTCGAGGGACCCCATAAACGGGTCCCTCGTTTTTTTTTCTTTTATAAATCGCATCCAATCGGCGCACCTGGAGGAATGACTACAGGTTTAGGAAGCGTGATTTTTTCAGGATCATTGATTCTGCTAATCGCATATTGATAATGTGCTGCAAGCTTCGGGTTGCTGATGGATAAATTCGTCAATTTTGATTTCAACTTATTCAATCTATTCGCACAAATACTTTTTACTTCAAAATTAGCATCGCTACTTTGACTCATGCCAATCAGCCAGCTCAAGGTTTGTTGTTGTGTTTGTAGTTGAACGGATCCAGCTAAGCCAGATACAGTTGGTGCATACCATGTTTTATCTAAAATGGCATCTAGTACATTGTCCCATCCCATACTCCCTGCTCTAGCTTTGTTTTGAACTAAACGATTGGCCCTTTCTGCATTGAATAAAAAAGACAATTCAAAATCTACTAAGGCTTCGGCTGGAGATAATGCATCAAAACTTAATCCAGTTCTTTTTGTAAATAATTCCCCTACGCCATAGTACATTGGTGGTCTTGGAGGAATCAATTGTAAAACATTTTCTGGAATTGATAAGAAGCTAGGTGCTAAACATGCCAAGGCAGCATCTAACGCTTTTTGCTGCATTGCATTTGGTAAAATAGTGGGTTGAATTTGATTTTTGTCACCTCTAACGCTATATACATAATTGACGCCTCCAATTAATTTTGTAACTGCTTCGTATTGATATCGATGGTAATTGTAGACTGGTACAAGCATGTCTTCTAGTTGAGCAAGCGGCGTCCCTGGTTTTACCGCGTCTTCGCTAAATTGTTGCATCGCTTTATTGCGCACAGCAAAAGTTTGCATTAAGCCATCCACTGCATCTGGTAGATTGTCCCAAAGATGTGCATTGGGGTGCATACCGCCTGCTGCTCTTGCGTCTGCATCTGCAATAAATTGTAATCCATTTTTTGAATTAGCTTCTAATAAATTATTTAAAGCATTTGCTTCATCTGTGCCTTTTGGAAAATCTTGGTAACCATAAGTGATAGCGCGTTTATCCCAAAGACCAATTTCGTCTGTATAAATGGTAGAGAAATCTAAAGCACCTTTTGCGTTTACAAAAATATTAGGATGTGGGTAGTCCATCACCGATGAACGATCATTAAAACTAGATGCATAATTGTGTTGTAAACCTAATGTATGTCCAATTTCATGTGCAGAAAGCTGTCTTAATCTGTGAATAGCCGCTTTACGCATTTCCTCTGAAACCGGCTTTCCTGTTGTATAAGGGGATAACAATGCAGCAAAAATTAAATAGTCCTGTCTCACTCTCAAAGAGCCTAATGAAACTTGACCTTTGATAATCTCTCCAGTTCTAGGGTCCACTACAGAAGCGCCATAACTCCATCCTCTTGTAGAACGGTGTACCCAATTGATCATATTATAACGAATATCCATTGGATCTGCAGAGTCGGGAAGGATGTATAATTGAAATGCATTTTTATAACCGGCAGCTTCAAATGCTTGGTTCCACCACTTTCCACCTTCTAATAATGCAGAGCGAATTGGTTCTGGCGTGCCATTGTCTAAATAATAAATGATTGGCTTAACAGCTTCGCTGATAGCAGCAGTAGGATCTTTTTTCTGTAAACGATGTCTATTGATCACCATTTGTTGAATTGGTTCACTTATATCAGAACTATAATCAAAATAACTAGTACCTCCATACCCACTTCTGATATCATATTTTCTTGGACTGTAATTGTTATCTGGTAATTCTACAAAACTATGATGCATTCTAACTGTGATTGCTTCTGGAGAGGGTGTTACGGATTGCACCAATCTTCCAGCATCGGATCCGCCAACAAATGTCACCGTGGCTTCGAACTCTGCGTTTTTTGGAAAGTTCTTAGTGTTTTGAATATAAATAGCAGATCTATTTTCGTTGATGGCATAAGTACCTTGTTTTGCACGCTTAATTCTATCTACTACTCCGTGTGCATCTCTTAAAAAGAAGCTCGTTGCATCAATTAAAATCTTATTCATCGAAGGATTGGCTGTAATTTCTTCCTCAGCTTCAATATTAAAATTAAAAAGAATAGATTGGGCAAAAGATTGCTCCACAGCTTTTTGTTCTCTTTTATCTTTTGTGACTGCCCTGTAATCAAGATTGGGCTGTGTTAAGAACAATTTTTTACCTACTCGATTAAAGTATACAATTCTTGAATCTCCTAGTTGTCCTCTATCAAGCCCAATATCATTGGATCCCAGCCCAGCTGGCAAAGAGTTGACATATAAAAAAGGTAGATTCAATTTGTCTACAACTAGGTATATTTTTCCATTGGCATTGTCCCAATAAAAATCATAAAATCCTTTTCGCAATTCCATATTTTTTGTTTTCTCTGCAATGGTTCCATTTTGAGAAAATCCAAAAAAAGGGATTGCTAATAATACAAGTATCTTGCGCATATGTATATATTTTGATTTGACATAAAAAATCCCGCATAAAGCGGGATTTATATAAAGCTGTTTTAATTAAGCTGTTGGATTGTTATCCGTACCTGGAGTTTCAAAAAGTGAAGGTGTAACAACAGGAGCTGCCACAGGGGCTGCAACTGGAGCGACTACTTTCTTAGGAGCTGTCATCTTTTTAGCAGGTGCCTTCTTCGCCACCGACTTTTTCGCTACTGCTTTCTTAGCAACAACTTTTTTAGGAGCTGCTTTCTTTTTAGCAGGTGCCTTCTTCGCTACCGACTTTTTTGCTACTGCTTTTTTTGCAACAACTTTCTTTTTTGCAGGTGCCTTCTTTGCTACTGCTTTTTTTGCAACAACTTTCTTTTTAGGAGCTGCTTTCTTTTTTGCAGGTGCTTTCTTAGCTACTGCTTTTTTAGGAGCGGTCTTCTTTTTAGCTGGGGTTGCTTTTTTTGCAGTTGCTTTTTTAGCTACTGCTTTCTTTGCTTTTGCTTTTTTCTTGCTTGCCATAAACGTATGTTTTTTTAAGGATTTTTGATTTTTATAAAATTACATTCTTTTATTGTAACAAAATAAAAACAATCTAAATTTTTAATAATAGATTTGTTTTATGCAAACAAGTGTTACCATGGTTTTAGGGGCATCAGCTAACCCAGAAAGATACAGTTATATGGCTACGGTCATGTTAATGGAAAAAGGACACGCAGTTTATCCATATGGGATTAAAAAAGGCATGATCCAATCTTTGCCAATCGTGCAAGACTGGCCAAAAACTGGCTCCATAGCTACTTTGACTTTATATTTAGGGCCTACAGCACAAGCCGAATATTACGATCAGGTGATTGCGCTAAAACCAGAACGGATCATTTTCAATCCAGGAACTGAAAATCCTATTTTAGTTCAATTAGCGCATGCAGCAGGTATATCCACAATAGAAGCATGTACTTTAGTGATGCTAACCACTGGTCAATATTAAGAAAATATTAATAAGCCTGACCCCATGCGGCTCGGTCGAGCATCCTGTACTGAATGGATTCACTAATATGCTGATTTTGAATCTCTTTTGACCCATCTAAATCTGCGATAGTACGTGCCACTTTGATGATTCGATCATAGGCCCTAGCACTCAGATGGAATTGTTCCATAGCCATTTTTAATAATTTTGCAGAAGCATCATCTAATCGCGCCCATTTTTTTAATTCATAAGATTGCATTTGTGCATTTGTAATGATATCAGAATGCTGGCTAAAGCGTTTCAATTGAATGGCTCTTGCGTTTTGTACCCTTTCACGAATAGTCATAGAGTTTTCTGTAATACTGTGATTGGTGAGCTCCTCGTAACGCACGGGTACCACTTCAATTTGTAAATCAATCCTATCTAACAATGGCCCCGAAATTTTATGCAGGTATTTTCTCACATTACTCGGACTGCAAGTGCAGGCTTTTTGAGGATGATTAAAATACCCGCAAGGACAAGGATTCATGGAGGCAAAAAGCATAAATCTACTAGGGAACTCAACGGTTTGTCTAGACCTTGAGATGCTAACAAAACCTGCTTCCATGGGTTGGCGTAAAATTTCGATGGCTGCCCTGCTGAATTCCGGCAGCTCGTCTAAAAATAAGACACCGTTATGTGCCATTGAAATTTCACCAGGCTGAGGAATGGATCCGCCACCTACTAATGCGATGGATGAAAGGGAATGATGCGGATTTCTAAATGGACGTGTCTGCATCAATCCAGATGGAGGGGATAATTTACCCATCAAGCTATACACTTTACTTGTTTCTAGGGTATCCTTGTGGCTCATTGTAGGCAGGATACTAATACTTGTTTTTGCCAACAATGTTTTTCCTGCACCTGGTGGTCCAACCATGATTAAATTATGTCCTCCTGCAGCGGCTATTTCAATGGCTCTTTTTGCTTGAAACTGTCCTTT
>Ga0114980_10003712_pt1 | contig 10402 bp, 9 predicted proteins | sample S_140806_EF_Meta_FD_87018 | JGI IMG/M metagenome (GOLD analysis project Ga0114980, IMG submission 87018) | Freshwater microbial communities from Lake Simoncouche, Canada to study carbon cycling - S_140806_EF_MetaG | ecosystem: Environmental > Aquatic > Freshwater > Lake | place: Lake... | reverse complement strand
GCTGCTGTTGGTTTGGATAGTTTAAGAGTCAGTACCAATTCTGCTAGACCTGATATTTACAATGCGTATTACCGTCCAAATAATTACACTTTCCAAGATATTGTTGAAAGTTTAAAAGTGATGACTGCCGCAGGCAAGTGGACTAGCATTAATTATTTTGTTTTCCCTGGCATGACAGATACGGTGGCAGAATATGAAGCTCTAAGACAACTCATTCAAGACACTGGACTAAAAATGATTCAGTGGCGCAATTTCAATATCGATCCAGATTGGTATCTTGGAAAAATTGGCGTGACCGAACCAGGTGAGATCATGGGCGTAAAACAAATGATGGAATTAATTAGGGAAGAATTTCCTGATTTAAAATTTGGTTATTTTAATCCTCCTATCGAAAGAATCAAAGGAGATTTCACCACTGAATTTGCACATCATTAATGTAACGCAATCTTGAAAAGACATTACAACAAACAAGTTCAATTTGGAACCTTACTAGCGATCATTGCTTGTATCATCTGGTCAGGTAATTTTATTGTTTCTAGGTATTCCATACAATTGGCTGGTCCTATTAGTCTTGCATTTTTTAGATGGTCTATCGCCACAATTACAATGCTCCCCTTTGCGATTAATAATTTTAAAAAAGAAAAACAATTATTCAAAACCAATTTGAGTTATTTTTTCTGGATGGCACTGGTAGGTGTTGCCTTATACAATACCATGATTTACCAAGCTGGTCATTCAACGACTGCTATCAACATGGCATTATTTGGTTCAATTATTCATCCAATTGTGGCCACATTACTTGCAGCTTGGATTGTCCAAGAAAAATTGAATTGGAAAAGTATCACAGGCATTGTCTTAGGCATTCTTGGTATCCTCGTTTTATTAAGTAAAGGTGACCTCAATACGTTATTGCATTTTAAAATTACAACAGGTGATTTATGGATGATTGGTGCTGGATTATGCTTTGGTAGTTACAATGTTTTTGTTCGTAAAAAACCAATTGGTATTTCAAATAATAGTTTTCTACTTGTGCTTTTTGCAATTGGTACTATTTTATTATGTCCATTTGCAATTTATGAAATGAATTATATTCAACCTGTACATTTTAACAAACAACTTTTATTTATTGTATTGTATTTAGGAATAGGCAACTCCACTATTGCATATTTGTTATGGAATAAAGCCATACACACACTAGGATCAGCTAAGACGGCCTTGTTTGGCACTTTAATCCCCTTCCTAAGCTCTATTGAAGCACTTTTTATTTTGAATGAACAATTCAACATTTTTCAAATCATTAGTGGTGGGATCATTATTTGCGGAATCGTGATCAACACCTGGCCTTCAAAAATAAAACATGGCGCTTAGTACGATTCTGTTTTTATGCTTAATTGCCTTTTTAGCAGGCTATGTGGATGCGGTGGTAGGCGGTGGTGGCTTGATACAAGTTCCTGCGGGACTGATTATGATGCCGACGCAAGCAGTATCAACCGTCATTGGTACACTTAAAGTACCTTCTTTTATTGGGACCTGTTTTGCGACCTATCAATATTTACAAAGGGTTAAAATTCCATTTTTAAGGATACTCCTATTTACGAGCATTGCATTTACAGCCGCTTTTTCTGGTTCTCTATTACTCACTACAATCAGTAGTCAGTTTATGAAACCAGTGCTCTTTTTTGTATTACTTGCCTTGGCGATTTACACTTTTACAAAAAAAGACCTTGGACAATCCGTGCAGAAGGATGACATTCAATTTCCTATGCTAAAAGGCATGCTAATTTGCTTAGTCATTGGTTTTTATGATGGTTTTATTGGACCTGGCGCTGGAAGTTTATTTGTATTGGCTTTTATAGCAATCTTAGGATACGATTTTATGCAAGCAAGTGCACATGCGAAAATCGTAAACCTCTCCACCAATCTTGGCTCTTTGATCTTGTTTATAGGAAAAGGTGTGATACTTTGGCCAGTGGCCATCCCCATGTCTATATGTAATGCCACTGGCGGTTTTTTTGGTTCTAGAATGGCGTTAAAGAAGGGTAATCAATTTATTCGTAAAATTTTCTTAATAGTGATTGTAGGTACTTTGTTAAGATTGGGATATGACGTTTTTTTGCATTAATTTTAAACTATGCAATTGAGTTTTGAACAAGAAAAAAATATTAAAGCTGGAGTCTATACTGGACTAATCTGTCTGGGACTTTCACTGATCTTTTTTGTTTCAAAATTTCAGGAACCTACCCCTAAAGTGGTTCCCCCCTTACCTGAATATATGGAGGTGAACTTAGGCAATAGCAATACCGGTGGCGGAGAGATTCCTCCAATGAGTAAAGCAGCACCTGCTCCTGAAAAAGGCGCTACATCCACTAAAACTAAAGTGGCTTCTACTGTGGCTTCAAAAATAAATGCAGTCTCCAATGATGCAAATGACGAGGCCATTCGTTCTGGCAAAGTAAAAAATATTGCAAAAAATAATCCAGTGCCTATCCCTGCTAAACCTAAAGCATTAATGGGGAAATATGCGGGCGGAAACGGAGCTGGTGGAAATAATCAAGACAGTTATAATAATGTGAAAGACCAAGGCATAGCTGGAGGCAAAGGAGATCAAGGCGTTGAAAATGGCTCTATCAATGGCAAAGCCTATACCGGCAATGGTGGACCCCTCGTAACAAAAGGTGACCGAAGGGTTACAAAATCCTATTCATTCAATGGGGATGTGCCTCCTGCAACCATCTATGCAGAGATCGAAGTCAATCCAAATGGCGTGGGAAGGTTTATTCAAATTACAAGAGGCTCTTCCTCCAATGACCCAAAATACAAAAGCGCAATTAAAGAATACTTAACAAAAATTAATTTCAATTCGGCTGATCATAGTTCTACAGTAACTGTGAAATTCAAATTCGATCTTCAATAAGCCACCCAATTTGTATGCGGTATCAAGAAACGATTGACTATTTATACACTAGATTACCCATGTTTAGTAGGATTGGTGCTGCTGCAATCAAACCGAATTTAGACAATACCATTGCTATTTGTGAATTTCTTGGACACCCAGAAAAAAAAATCAAAACCATTCACATTGCAGGTACCAACGGTAAAGGTTCCACCAGTCACATGCTTGCTTCTATTTTTCAAGAAGCAGGATACAAAACGGGATTGTACACTTCGCCACATTTATATGATTTTAGAGAACGCATCAAAGTCAATGGGGAAATGTGTAGTCAAGATTTTGTCATTGATTTTACCGATAAAATAAAACCATGTATTGAAAAGATAGATCCCTCTTTCTTTGAAATCACAGTAGGCATGGCTTTCGATTATTTTGTGCAAGAAAAAGTGGACATCGCCATCATTGAAACAGGATTAGGTGGCAGGTTAGACAGTACGAATGTGATTGAACCAGAACTATCCATCATTACCAATATTGGATTTGACCATATGGCGCTACTCGGAAATACTTTGGAAGCCATTGCATCTGAAAAAGCTGGCATCATTAAAAAGGATACCCCAGTTGTAATAGGCGCATTAGATCCTGCTACAAAAAAAGTTTTCGAAGAAAAGGCCACCCAAGAAAATGCAGCCATCTATTTTGCAGAAAATTTTATTGAATTTAAATCCTTTCAAAACAATTGGAAAAATGCTTTATTTGAATTCAACCAACCACTGATTCATTTACTAGACGCGCCACTATTTCCAAAAAATTTCACCATTGAATGTGATCTTTCTGCTAAATACCAAGCTAAAAATTTAAAAGCAGTATTAGTTGCAGCACAATTACTTTCAACCATGGGCTGGAAGCTTACAGCGAGCAAGGTTTTAAAAGCATTGTCACAGGTTAAACAAAACAATGGCTTAATGGGCAGATGGGAATGCATTCAAGATAGCCCAAGAGTGATATTGGATGTAGCGCATAACGAACATGGTATACATGCATTATTGGAACAATTAGCCTCCTTACATTATCCACAATTACATATTGTTACCGGGATGGTGAAGGACAAAGATGTACAAGCCGTGCTTCAATTACTTCCTAAAAATGCATTGTATTATTTCACGCAATCACATATTCCAAGAGCATTGCCTGTAGATGAATTAGCCGCTCAAGCAGCAGTCATTGGATTAAATGGACATGCTTACGAAGATGTCAATCTTGCTTTAAAAGACGCAATAAAAAATGCCAACCAACAAGATTTGATCCTTGTGATTGGCAGTGTATTTTTAGTCGCTGAAGTAGACAGAACTATATTTTTATAAAATTACCATCCTTTGTTGGCTCTTAAAGTGGTGATGTGCGCCACATGATGTTTGCCATGCCATGCATACACTGCAAACAAATCCCATAAACTTACCTCGGCATTTCTACCAGGATGAAATAATTTTCTTTGCCATTGTTCCTCCGTTAAACTTGCTAATAAATTAGCCCATCTTTCATGCAATGCATGCAATAAGGTCAATGAATAATTAATGGGTGTATCCAAAGCATCTGCCATCGACACCCATTTATTTTCATCATATGCTTTTATTGTTGGCACTTCCTCGGTCAATCCTAATTTAAATCTTGCAAAGGCATTCATATGACTGTCTGCAATATGATGCACTAGTTGTTGCACTGTCCATCCTCCTTCTCTGTAGGGCGTGTCTAAATGTACTTGATCTAAATTCAAGACAGCCATTTCGACATCCGTTGGTAAATGCCTCAATGCATTGATCCATTCTTTTTTAGTAGCTTCTGAATAAGGTTTCAATTCATACTTTCCAATGGGGTATTTTGGGTCTATTGTCATATTGTATTATTTTAATCTTCTCTTAGTTGTTTTCCTGTCATATGGATAAATACATCTTCCAAATTGGCCTTCTTCAATTCTTTTTCTTTTTCAAATCCACTCTCTACCAACTCGTCTATCAATTGATTCGGTGAATTGATGCCAATGATTTTACCGCTATCAATAATCGCCACTCTATCACATAGCACTTCTGCTTCATCCATATAATGTGTTGTAATGATGACAGTCGTGCCATTGTTTCTAATTTCTTGAATCAAATCCCAAAGATTACGTCTTGCTTGAGGATCTAAACCTGTTGTAGGTTCATCTAAGAAAATGATTTTTGGACGATTGATGAATGTGGTAGCAATTGAAAATCTTTGCTTCTGTCCCCCACTCAATTCCTTAAACTTGGATTTTGCTTTGTCTACTAAATCTACTTTAGCCAATAGTTCCATTGGATCCATCTCCATTTGGTACAACCCAACAAATAATTGAATGAGTTCAGTTAAATTCAAATTTGGGTAAAATCCAGCAGTCTGTAATTGTACCCCAATGATTTTCTTAATGGCTTCTGGTTCTGTATCTAAATTCATCCCATCTACGATCACTGTCCCTCCAGACTTTTGCCTCAAAGTTTCAATGATTTCTAAAGTGGTAGATTTTCCAGCACCATTCGGTCCTAATAAACCAAAGATCTCTCCTTTATATACCTCAAAGCTAATGCCTTTAACTGCTTCAAAGTTACCGTAGGACTTGGTCAAATCCTTTACTTGGATAATGGGTTCTTTCATGAATTCTTGTATTAAATCGTTCTTTAGCAAAAATAACCTAACTAACTTATATTTGCCCTATCAAAATCAGATATATGAAGGTAGGTATTTTAGGCGGTGGACAATTGGGAAGGATGCTTTTACAAGCAGCAGCAAATTATGATCTAACGACTTATGTTTTAGAAAAAGATCCCAACTGCCCAGCAGCGTACTTATGCCACCATTTTACAACAGGAGACATTTTAGATTACGATACGGTCTATCAATTTGGCAAACAATTAGACGCATTGACCATTGAGATTGAAGCTGTGAATGTGGATGCTTTAACTCAATTAGAAAAAGAAGGTATAAAAATTTATCCTACTCCATCCGCTATTCGAACCATTAAAAATAAAATTGCACAAAAACAGTTTTATGTAGATAACGAAATTCCTAGTTCCAATTTCGTTGTGACCGATTCCGCAGAAGCAATTCGCCAACACTTAGAACTATTACCTGCGGTACACAAATTAGCAGAGGGCGGCTATGATGGCAAGGGCGTTCAAATCATTGAAGACGAAAAATCCATTGCATTAGGTTTTAATGCACCTGCTGTATTAGAAGAAAAAGTAAAGATTGTCAAAGAATTGGCATTGATTGTAGGTATGAATACAAAAGGTGAAACAGTCATCTTTCCTCCTGCCGAAATGGTTTTTGACCCTGTATATAATTTGTTAGACTACCAATTAAGTCCAGCAAAAATTGAAGAAAAGCAACTTTGGAAAGCAGAAGCCATTGCAAGAAAAGTAGTCCAATCTCTAAAGAGTCCAGGTCTTTTTGCGATTGAATTATTTGTAGACCAAAAAGGAGATATTCTTGTCAATGAAACTGCACCAAGAGTGCACAATAGTGGACACCATACTATTGAAGCTAATTATGCTAGTCAGTATGATATGTTATTGAGAATTATTTTAGATTATCCTTTAGGCAATCCTGCACCTATTTTACCAAGTGCCATTGTGAATTTAATTGGAGCAGAAGGCTATAGTGGAGAAGTGTTGTATGAGGGATTAGAAGAAGTGATGAAGATGGATAATGTGTTTGTGCATCTGTATGGAAAAACCACCACAAAACCAGGTAGAAAAATGGGACATGTCACCATTATTAGTAATGACTATATGGACTTAACGCATAAAGCAAACAAAATCAAACATACCCTAAAGGTCATTAGCAAATAGCTTCTTGCTTATTCGCCACTTGTTAATGTTGCTGGCTTTGGCTTTGTTTCAATCAATTTTTTCTTGATAGCAAGGCTTCTAAAATAACCAATACCTATAATACTCTTGGTTTGTAAACCTGGTGATTTTTTGAGTGGGCCAAAACTGCGAATCTTATCATCATAAATTAAATCCAAACTATAGGTCGCTGAAAAGTTTTTATTGATCTTGAACGTAAACAAATTGGTCATGTAAAAATTGACATTTTCAGGCTTATCATAATAATTGGAGAAAAAATCCGCACGACCTCTATAATTGATATTTGTAGCAATGACTTTACTATAGTTTACAGTAACAAATAAACCTGTTTCTAGCTTCACCATAGATCCTGAATCCACACCATATTTACCAAGATTTGATAAATTTTTGTTTAAAACCAATGTGGTTCTTGATGTCAAAGGAGAAAAGAAGATGGAGAAATTATTATCAGGCTTATAATCTAAACCAGCAGAAATAATCATATAGGCAGGTGCAAAAAATGAAGAGGTAAATGTGGCTTTTGTGCCACTAAAACTATAACCATCAAAAAGTTGAGAACGGAAATTAAATAAACCTGATAGATACCATTTGCCTACTGTATCCATTTTATATCCATATTTACTGAGTAAATCCAATCGATCATCATTCTTCCTACCACCTTGTGAAGTAGACTGAACAAATCCAAGATTCACATCTATATTATTATCCCAATTTTGACGTTCTTTTTTATAGAAGGCGAAATAATTAAAATAACTATTGATAGTCATATTAAAATTATCTCCCCCGGCAGCCCAATTGCTCAATGAACTTTGTGCGACATTTAAATTGTACAAACCACCCTGTTTCCAATTCCAATTAGCCGTATCGGTGTCTTTTTTAATATTCCTCGAAGTCTCCGATCTCAATTTTGCCACCACCAATTCTTGCGAATTTGCCCTATTCAAACAAAAAACAGTCAACAATAAAATGAATCCCTTGAGCATGCGCAAATTTTTATAAATATACACCCTACTCAATAATCGATTGATTAATAGGTATATATAAAATTTATTGCAATATATCTTGTCCTATTTTAATCATTTGTATATCAATCAATTAGGAATTTTGTCTGACAAGTTGACACATAAAAATATTTTGACTAAGTTTGCAGTTCAAAATAAGTGCATGGAATTGAATTTACTGATAGATAAATCCCAGGACGAAGCTCGACAAGGGGAAGCCTATACTAGCCTGGCTAGTAAGGGTGTCTTTCAAAAGCACTTCTATGTAGAGAGTTATGGTTGTGCAATGAACTTTGCAGACAGTGAAGTGGTTGCATCCATTTTAGAAAAGAATGGTTTTGGAGGCACTAAAAATATTGAAATAGCAGATTTAATCTTAATCAATACCTGCTCTATTCGTGAAAAAGCCGAATTGACTATCCGTAAGAGATTGACTGAATTTAGAAGATTGAAAGAAGCCAACCCAGGTGTATTGATAGGTGTGTTGGGTTGCATGGCAGAAAGATTAAAAGCCCAATTATTAGAAGAAGAAAAATTAGTAGACTTAGTGGTTGGGCCAGATGCTTACAGAACCCTACCCAATTTGATTGCCGAAGCTGGGACTGGACAAAAAGCAGTGAATGTGTTATTAAGTAGGGACGAAACTTATGGCGATATTGCACCCGTTAGATTAGACAACAATGGCATCAGTGCTTTTGTATCTATTATGCGTGGATGTAATAATATGTGTAGTTTTTGCGTAGTGCCTTTTACAAGAGGTCGTGAGCGCAGTAGGGATGCCTTTTCTATACTTGCAGAATGCAAAGACTTATTTGATAAAGGATATAAAGAAGTGGTTTTATTAGGTCAAAATGTGGACAGTTATTATTGGAGCAATCCAGAAAATAATGCCACCACTACTTTCGCCATGTTATTAGAAGCAGTGGCACAAATTGATCCAAGCCTTCGCGTTCGTTTTAGCACTTCTCATCCAAAAGATATTACCGACGAAGTCTTACATACCATTGTCAAATACGATAATATTTGCAAACACATCCACCTACCTGTTCAAAGTGGCAGTTCAAGGATTTTACAATTGATGAATAGAACGTACACCAGAGAATGGTATATGGCCAAGATTGACCGCATTCGTGCCTTACTTCCAACTTGTAGTATTACTTCAGACATCATTGCAGGATTTTGTACAGAAACCGAGGAGGATCATCAAGACACCCTTAGCCTCTTACAATATGCCAATTACGATTTAAGCTACATGTATTTTTATTCTGAACGCCCCGGAACATTGGCTGAGAGAAGATATGAAGATGATATTGATCTATTGACAAAAAAAAGAAGGTTACAAGAAATCGTAGACCTACAATGGACCTTATCCAATGAAAGTAATAAGCGAGATGTGGGTAGTGTATTTGAGGTATTGATTGAAGGAAATAGTAAAAGGAATGAAGCAGAATGGATGGGAAGAACGAGTCAAAATAAGGTCGTTGTTTTTCCAAAAGGCAATTTCGATTATAAAAAAGGGGACTACGCGCAAGTCAAGATTCATGATTTTACAAAAGGTACTTTATTAGGAGGGCTCATTTAATTTAATTTATTCATACAATGGATTTACAATCATTAAAAAACAGATTCAGTATCATTGGCAATACGCCCTTACTGAATCATGCTTTAAATACTGCGGAGCAGGTTGCTGCAACCGATTTAACAGTACTTATTGTGGGAGAAAGTGGTGTAGGTAAAGAGGTTTTTTCACAGATCATTCATAGCCTTTCCTCCAGAAAACACAATCCATTTATTGCTGTTAACTGTGGCGCGATTCCAGAAGGTACGATTGATTCGGAATTATTTGGACATGAAAAAGGCTCATTCACTGGTGCGGTGGATAGTCGCAAAGGCTATTTTGAAACTGTAAGTGGCGGCACCATTTTCTTAGATGAAATAGGTGAATTGCCATTGGGTACACAAGCCAGATTATTACGTGTGTTAGAAACAGGAGAATTCATTCGCGTTGGTTCATCTAAAGTGCAAAAAACAGATGTGCGTGTCATTGCTGCAACCAATAGAGAATTGATTGAATTCACAGAAAAAGGAAGATTTAGAGAAGACTTATATTATAGATTGAACACCGTGCCTATTCGTGTTCCTTCATTAAGAGACCGCAAGGAAGACATCCCCTTACTTTTTAGAAAATTCGTGGTGGATTTTGCAGAAAAATATAAGACCAAACCCATTTATTTAGACGAAGAAGCCAAAGGATTATTGACAGCCTATGGTTGGCCAGGCAATGTGCGTGAATTAAAAAATATAGCAGAACAAATTTCTGTATTGAGTAAAAACGATCACATTGATGCGGCACAATTGAATAGCTTTTTACCAAAACACACAGCGCATAAAATGCCTATGGTTACAGGTACACCAGTGGGTGAATTTGCGAATGAGCGTGAAATTTTATACAAACTATTTTTTGACATGAAAAAAGATGTCAATGAATTAAAGAAAATGTTTTTAGAGATCTTACAGAACCCAAGTTTATCAGGACAAGCAGCACACTTTACAAAAGAAGCCATCATCAATGAATTAAAGGAAGATATTGGCCCATCCCATGCCCCCGTCTCCAATGTGAGCATGCCTAG
>Ga0114980_10003709_pt1 | contig 10404 bp, 10 predicted proteins | sample S_140806_EF_Meta_FD_87018 | JGI IMG/M metagenome (GOLD analysis project Ga0114980, IMG submission 87018) | Freshwater microbial communities from Lake Simoncouche, Canada to study carbon cycling - S_140806_EF_MetaG | ecosystem: Environmental > Aquatic > Freshwater > Lake | place: Lake... | reverse complement strand
TACGGAATCAGCGCAGCGATCCGCCGCGCCATGCGCGCGTGGCCGGTCAGCGAGGGGTGTTTGGCCTTGGACAGTTCGAGGCGCGTACTCAGCGCCTTGAGCGACAGCGCTGCTGCCACTGCGCCCATGCCAATCAGAATTGCGGTTTCTTCCATATGGGTTCCTTTTCTGCTGTGTACTACGGAGGTATGACAAAACCATGACGGTTCGTGCTGCAATGCTGCGCATCATCCAGCAGGAGGACGTGAATTTCCTGCTCACCAACCGGATTCCGCGGCAACTGATGACGCGATTCATGGGCTGGTTCAGCAAGATCGAACAGCCGCTGATCCGTGACCTGTCGATCGCCACGTGGCGGCTGTTCGCCGATCTGCGACTCGAGGAAGCCAGAAAAGACCGCTTTACCAGCCTGCATGACTGTTTCATCCGCGAACTAAAGCCCGGTGCGCGGCCAACGGATCCCGACCCCGCGATACTGACCAGTCCGTGCGACGCGATCGTCGGCGCCTGTGGAAGGCTTGACGGCGTCCAGGTGCTGCAGGCCAAGGGTTTCCCGTACACGCTGTATGACCTGTTCGGCGATCCCGGACTGGTACACGCTTACCGGGATGCGGCCTATGCCACCCTGCGCATCACATCAACCATGTACCATCGTTTTCACGCACCCCACGACTGTCGCGTCGAACAGGTCACCTATTTCTCGGGTGACACCTGGAACGTCAATCCCATCGCACTGCGGCGCGTCGAGCAGTTGTTCTGCAAAAACGAGCGCGCGTTGCTGAGGACCCGTCTCGATGCCAGCGGCCATGAGGTGTTGCTGGTGCCGGTGGCCGCTGTACTTGTCGCGAGTCTGCGGCTGCACTGCCTGAATACGCTGCTTCACCTGCGCTACCGCGGACCCAATGTCATCGATTGTGATGCCCACTACAACAAAGGTGCGGAAATGGGCTGGTTCCAGCACGGCTCGACTATCCTGGTCTTTGCACCGCGCGGCTTCACCCTTCACGAGGGAATCCGCGAAGGCACCCCCATTCGCGCCGGAGAGCCGCTGATGCGGCTGCCTTGATATGCACGGTGCCCTGCTAACCTGGTGGTGGATACTTTGCGCGGCTGCCGCAAGCAACATCCTGATCTGGGTCTGGTCGGCACAACGGCTTGCGCGGAGTTCAGCACATTGCCCCCCCGATCATCTCGCCACCTGGCGCTGGCTGCTGCTCCTGTCGGCCGGATATGTCGCGGGCTGCGCCTTTCGCTCCGTATTCCCCATGGTTGATGTGGAACGGATGTGCCTGCACCACCATTGGCTGTCCTATATTTTTATCGGCCGCACCGTCGCCACGGTCGCGGAGCTGTGCTTTGCCTTGCAGTGGACACTGCTGCTGCGGGAAGGGCGGCACCGCAGCGGAGCCGCAGCATTCGCCGCGCGCATGATAATGCCTTTGATCGTTTTGGCAGAGGTCTTCTCATGGGGCGCGGTCGTTACCTCCAATTACCTGCTGCACGCGATCGAGAACTCGCTGTGGACAGTGTCCGCGGCGCTCGCGCTCGCCGGGTTCCTGTCATTGCACCGGACTGCCGCAGCGGAAGCCGCACGCTTCCTGAAGGCCGCCTGCCTGTGCGCTGGTTCCTATGTCGTGTTCATGGTGACTGTGGACGTGCCGATGTATCTGACGCGGTGGCAGGCTTTTCCAGCCGGTGACGGCAGCCTGCCCCTCGACGAAGGGCTGCGCACCTTGATCAATCGCTGTATGGTCGTTCACGAATGGGGCGCCTGGCGCGAGGATGTGCCCTGGCTGACGCTTTATTTCACCGTTGCGGTGTGGATCAGCATTGCGCTGGCCCATGCACCGTCTCTCAGATCGACGCAGGAATCACCAAAAAAATGAACCGATTTTCAACAGCGATGCGGTATTCCGAATTACCACAGACTAAACCGGCTGCCCGGCTCAGGGCGAATATTGCCGCCTTCGCCTGCACAATACTTCTGCTGTTCGCGGTTGCCGCCAATGCCGTTCACGCCGCCAATGTTGCGGGAGTTCGAATTGATCCGGAAGCGCGCGTCGGCGGCGTCAAACTCGTTCTGAACGGCGCCGGACTCCGGCAGAAATTCATGGTTGATGTGTACATACTCGGCCTCTACATCCCCGAACGCACGACTGTCGCGGAGGCCGTGACGGATGGCACGGGAACACGGCGCATTTCGCTGACCTTCCTGCGGGACGTCACGGCACAGGCACTGATCGAGGCACTGCACGAGGGCGTTCGGGACAATTCCAGCGACGCCGAATTCGCAGCAATAAAAGCCTCGGCCGATGCACTGGCCGCAATCATGCGACCGTTGGGCGTCGCAAAAAAAGGCGAGACCGTTGCGCTCGACTATCTGCCGGAAAAGGGCTCACAGGTCGTCATGAACGGACAGCCTGTCGGGCTACCAATACCCGGCCGGGAACTGTATCGCGCCCTGCTCCGCATCTGGCTGGGCCATCGTCCTGTCGATCCCGACCTGAAGCGTGCGCTGTTAACCGGCCGCCCGTAACTACTACGGGTAGTCCGTGCAATCGGGGAAGGGGAAATCCGCCACGTGATATTCCGGAGCCTCTGACGCGTTCCGTTCTCGCTCTAGTACATACCGGGTCGGAAAACTTCGACTTCGGACAGCAACACCCTCACTGAAAAATTTCCGGCGAACTGCCCCAGAACCTGCTGTGCGACATTCTCCGCAACTGCACGCTCGCAAATCATCTTGATCTCAATGGTGCGATCGGTTTCGCCCGCACCTTCGCGCCGGCGTTCGCCATCCGCCGAAAAACTACCGCCGCGAATCTCGTGCACCGTATAGCCATGCACACCAAGTTGTCCGGCCAGGGCGATCAGTTTTTCTTCCAGCACATACTCGGCTATGACGGTCAGCTGGCAGCGGCGATGCGTGGTCACGTTCATAACATTCCTCCCAACAGCGTGAGCAGCGGTATATTGATGAAAACATTGAATGGAAACGTCACGGCCAGCGCCGCAGAAATGCCCAGCGCCGGATTCGCCTCTGGCACCGCCATGCGCATGGCCGCTGGCGCGGCAATATAGGACGCGCTCCCGAGCAGCACGCCAAACAGGGTTGCACCTCCTGCAGAAAGCCCGATCAGCCAGTATCCGAGCGCCATGCCCGCTGCCCCCATCACCAGCGGCGTGATCATGGCAAAGGTCACCAGTTTGATGCCTGCGCGGCGCAGATCGGGAAAACGCCCACCGACCACCAGCCCGAGTTCGAGCAAGTACAATGCGAGAAGACCGCGGAACAGGTCACCGAACAGCGGCTTGAGCGGCGCGTAACCCTCACTGCCCACAACCCAGCCGATGAAAATGCCACCAGCCAGCAGCACGATTCCCTTGTTAGCCGCAACTTCACGGAACACGGGCGCACCAGCCGTGCCTCCGGAACGGGCCAGAATCACGCCGGCAATGATGCCCGGCGCCTCCATCAGCGCGAGGAGCACCGGCATAAACGATTCAGCCGGAATGCCACGCTGCTGCAGATAGGCTGTCGCAATGGCAAATGTCACCACGGACACGGAACCGTAATGCGCGGCGACACTGGCGGCATCGCTGCGCGCAAGGCCGACCACATGCCTCAGCGCCGGAAACAGAATAAACGGCAGGGCAAAGCCGGCGAACACAGCAAACAGCGCCGGCAGCGCGACATGGGACAGCGGTTGATGGGAGAGTTCGACCCCGCCCTTCAGTCCGATGGCCAGCAACAGGTAAATCGACAGCGCCTCGTAAACCGGCTCGGGAAAACGCAGGTCCGAGCGGGCCAGCCTTGCGGCAACACCCAGCGCAAAGGTCAGGACCAGCGGATCAATCGGCATACGGCATACCTGCCCTTCAAATCACTTTTTTCGCTTTAAGGGCCGCGATGGTTCCGGCGTCGTAACCGAGTTCATCGAGGATCGCCTCGCTGTCTGTACCCACCTTGCGCGGCGGCGTATCTGCGCGCGGCCCGTCATGTGCAAAGTTGAACGGCGACAGCGGCACCTTGAGGTCTTTTGCAAAACCGGTGACCGAAGGCGGAAAGGTATGAAACAGTCCGCGCGATTCGGTCTGCGCTTCAGCCATGCATTCGGGAATCGTGCGCACGCGTCCTGCCGGTGCGCCGGCCTCGTTGAACAGCGGCTCCCATTCCGCAGCGCTGCGCGTCATCAGCTTCTCCTGCATCAGCATGCGCAGCGCCGGAATGTTGTCACGGCGCGCCGGCCCCGTCGCAAAACGCGGGTCCTCATTCAACGCGGTCAACCCGAGTACTTTAAGCAGGCCCTGATGCTGATGCTCTTCGTTGATGGCAAAGGCAATCAACCCGTCGGCCGTATTGAAGGTGGTAGATGCCGGCGAACGGCTCGCCGCATCATTGCCGCCCTGTTTCGGAATCGCGCCGGTGTTCATGTGCGCAGTCACCACAGACGCCATCAGAATGATGTTGGTGTCGAGCATGGACAGGTCGATGTACTGGCCTTTGCCGGTTCGCTGTTTCTGATACAACGCCGCCGACACTGCGTAGGCCGCAGCCAGCCCCGTTGAGTAGTCAATGATCGGCGGGCCCGCTTTCAGCGGTCCGCTCTCTTTGGTGCCGGTCACGCTCATGAATCCGGACCAAGCTTGGATCACGCTGTCGTAGGCCGGATGTTTCTGTTTAGGACCGGTGTTACCGTAGGCGGTGATCGACATGAAGATGATCTCCGGGTTGACCTTTTTCACGGCTTCATAATCGATACCGCGTTTGGCTGCAGAGCCGCTGCGCAGGTTCTGCACCACCACATCACATTCCGCTGCGAGCTTGAGAAAAATGTCGCGACCTTCGGGTGAGTTCAGATCCAGCGAAAGGAAACGCTTGTTTGATGACTGGGTCATGAAGCCCAGAGAGAGCCCCTGCTCGCCGTAGGAAGGGTCGGCCGCCTCGGAGCGCCAGCGCACGGTTTCGCCTTTGCCGGGCGGTTCGATCTTGATGACTTCGGCGCCCAGCAATGCAAGCTGATAGGCGCAAAATGGCCCGGCCAGCACACGGGTGAGATCGAGTACTTTGACTCCGGCAAACGCTCTTTGATCCGACACAATGACACTCCTCCGATGGACAGGCGGGCATCATATCAAGGGGCCGGAATTGTTCGGCACGGCAGTTCACATTGCGCGAAACGCAAGAACCACGCTACCGCAGGCTTGTGACTCCGACTCGCACCGGCTGCCGCGCCGCCTTTTCCAGAGCAATTCGCGACAGCATTTCACGCACCTGCGGCACCACTTCGCGCGCAGCCTCTTCGCCAGCTGCAAGATTCGCAATCTTTTGCGAAAAATCGGTGATGCGGGTGCGGATGGTCGGTGGCCGGATCACCACATCCGCCTGCTGCGCATCCGCAGAGCCGCGCCATGAAACATCGACGGCAATGACGATATCGGCACCCATGGATCTTGCAACTGACGCCGGCACCCGACTCGCCACACCGCCATCGACATATTCGGTACCGCGAATCACCACCGGCCAGAACAGTTTCGGCACACTGGCGGATGCACGCACCGCCAAACCGGTATTGCCACGATTGAATACGATCATGCGATTGGTCTCGCGTTCCGTCGCAACCGCGACAAACGGCTTTTGCAGGGCCTCAATCGGCCTGTTGCCCAAGGAGTCGTTGATATAGGCCTGCAGACGGCCGCCCTCGATTACGCCGGGACCGAACATCGTGAAATCGAGCAGATCATTGTCTTCGATCGCCAAAGCGGTGGCTTCCAGTTCCGCCGCGCGCATGCCGCCGGCATGCAAGGCCGCAACAACTGCACCGGAACTGACGCCGACGATGACATCCGCTTCGATGCCGGCCTCCTCCAAAGCCTTCAGCACGCCAACGTGTGCAAATCCACGCGAACCGCCGGCCCCCAGCACCAGACCAATAACCGGTTGGGACTTGGATACGCGATGCAACGGTGTTGCAGAGGGCGCGTCGGCCGCAGTGTGATTAACAGGCGCCGTGGCACAACCCGCCAGCAACAAGGCGGCGAAGGTCATCAGCAGCGATTTCGGGAGTAATTTCGGAAGTGAGTACATGGCGCTTGAGTGTGTGTTGACCCGACGCTGGGGTCAAGGTTCCCCGTTGCGCCCGCACCCCGACACATCGACCAAATTGGTCGGCACTGGTTGCCTTACAAGGGTAAACGCGACAAAATTGTCCCGCGATTTAAAACCTAAAAACATAACCGTCTTTCGAGGAATTTCACCATGCACGCCACCCGCAAGTTGTCCTTGTTTCTTCTCGCAATTCTGGGCATCGGCGCCACGAACGTTGCGATCGCCGCCACCCAGGAATATCCCAGTCGCCCGATCCGCTTGATCATTCCGAATGCCGCTGGTGCGTCAGTGGATACGCTCGGTCGCATTTTCGCCAACACCATGACCCAGGTCGGTGGCCAGCAGATCGTTGTCGATAACCGCGGCGGTGCCGGTGGCCTGATCGGCATGGAGATTGGCAAAGACGCCATAGCCGACGGCTATACACTGGTTTCGGCCTCGACCGCGGCGATGGTCATCGGACCGCACATTCACAAGAAACTGCCGTTTGATCCACTGAAGGACTATGCCTTTATTTCGCTGTTCGGCAACACACCGAACATCCTCGTGGTCAATCCGTCGATTCCCGTAAAAACCGTCAAGGAGCTGCTGGACTACAACAAGTCCCGCGGTGGCAAAGCCAATATGGCGTCAGCCGGTGTCGGTGCGCAAAGCCATCTGGCCGGCGTAATGTTCCTGAACTTGGCCAAGTCCGAAGCGCTGCACGTTCCTTACAAAGGCGGCGGCGCCTCCGTTGCCGCAGTAGTCGCCGGCGAATCGCAATGGACCATCACCCCCGCGCCTGCGGTTGCCGGCCTGATCAAGGGCGGCAAGCTACGCGCCATTGCACACAGCCTGCCGTCCAAAACCGCCCTGCTCGGCGACCTGCCTTCGATTTCCGAGACCGTACCGGGCTTTCAGTACGGCGGGTGGAACGGTCTGCTGGCACCGATCAAGACTTCGAAGCCCATCCTCGCCAAAGTTCGCGAAATGCTGGTGAAAACCACGCAGAACGCCGAGTTCCGCCGGCTGTTCGAACAGCAGATGACCGAAGTCGTGACCAACACGCCGGAAGAGTTCCGCAAATTTGTCGAAGAAGAAATCAAGGCAATGGGCCCGGTCGTGAAAGCCGCCGGACTTCAGCCCTTCTGATTGTTGCAATAGTGACAAAAAAGGCGGCCCGGGCCGCCTTTTTTATTTGCCGCATCCTTACCGTCTGCTCGCAGATACAGGCATTTGCAGTAACTGAAGCCGCGTTACAATCGCGCCTCGAAAAATCATTCATGCAGGAGCACTGCCGGTGAAAGCCTTGATCGTCAGAGAACACGGATCTATCGAAAACCTGATGCTGGAGGATTTTCCTGATCCCTTACCTGGCCCCGGCGAAGTACTGGTCGATGTGCATGCCGCCAGCGTCAATTTTCCCGATCTGCTGGTCATCGGCGGCACCTACCAGATCCTGCCAAAACGCCCGTTCAGCCCGGGCAAGGACATGGCCGGCGTGGTTGCTGCCGTCGGTGCCGGCGTTACCACCTGCAAACCCGGTGATCGCGTCGCCGCACAGAACGAATACGGCGCCTACGCCCAGAAGTGCGTGGTACCCCAGAATAATTGCTACCCGATGCCCGACAACATGAGCTTTGCCGATGCTGCGGCAATGGGCATCGCGTATCCGACGGCGCATTTCGCCTTGGTCGAACGCGGCCAGTACCAGCCGGGTGAGACCGTGCTGATCAACGGTGCCGCCGGAGGCGTCGGCATCGCAACCATCCAGGTGGCGAAGGCCCTGGGCGCCAAGGTGATCGCCAGCGTCGGCAGCGCTGAAAAAACCGAACTCGCAAAAAAACATGGCGCCGACCACGTGGTTCGCACCGATGTGCCGAATCTGCGTGATGCCTTCCGCGACCAGGTGATGGCCGCTGCGGGCAAACGCGGCGTCGACATCATTGTTGACCCGGTCGGCGGCGACGTATTCGATGCCAGTATGCGGGTCATCGGATGGTCCGGTCGCCTCATCGTGGTTGGTTTTGCCGAAGGCCGCATCCCCGAAATCAAGGCCGGCCACCTGCTGGTGAAAAACATTTCGCTGATCGGCCTGCAGTACAGCGCCTATCGCGATCGCCAGCCGGAAAAAGTGCAACGCGTACAGAAGGAACTGTTCGACTGGTACGCGCAGGGCAAAATCAAGCCGCATGTGATGGCAGAGTGGCCGTTGGAGCAATACCGTGAAGCACTGGCCACAGTGCGCGACCGCAAGGTGGTCGGCAAGGTCGTCATATTGACCAGGCCGTAACCCAAAAGTATCGTAAATATTTGTTTTTATTATTATATTTTGATGACGCCGGGTAATGCGCGGCGTCATCAAAGCAAAATCATCAGCGTCACCTTTTATCGGAATTGATCATGGAAAAACCGAAATCCACCACCTCCTTTCTGCGCCCGTTGCCCCGCTGGATTTTCATGAGCCGCTGGCTGCAGGCGCCCCTGTATATCGGCCTGATCGTCGCCCAGGGCGTTTATGTCTGGCAGTTCTGGGGAGAACTGGTCCACCTGCTGCAGATGATTTCGGTCAAAGACATCACCGAAACCGAAATCATGCTGATCGTCCTCGGCCTGATCGACGTGGTGATGATTTCCAACCTGCTGGTCATGGTAATCGTCGGCGGCTGGGAGACCTTTGTTTCGCGACTGGAACTCGAGGGGCACCCGGACCAGCCGGAGTGGCTTTCGCATGTCAATGCCGGCGTGCTCAAGGTCAAACTGGCGACCGCAATCATCGGCATCTCGTCGATCCACCTGCTGAAAACCTTCATCAATGCGTCGCATTACGACGAAAAAACGCTGATGTGGCAGACGATCATCCACCTGACTTTTGTCGCTTCTGCAATGGCCATCGCCTATACCGAAAAACTCACTCACGCCACACAAAGCGCCAAAGCGCATTAAGTGCTATTAGCTCGAACTATGGAATGACCACATCGGGCGCAGCGTAAAACGCTGCACCTCGACTGCCGGAGCCAGCGCATGCGGTTCACCCTAAAACGGGAAGATAACGGGATCACCAGCGGCATCACCGCAAAAAACCCTCTCCATTGGTTTATTGCGTTTGTGGTGTTTTTTGCCGTGATCTGCGCCGGCACGTGGATGCTCGATCTCGAAGCCAGCGAACGGGACTCACGGCGCAAGGTGGATCTGGTCGTTCAGGGCACCGCACTTCGTTCGCAAATGAACCGCGAGCTGAACCGGGTGCTGTACCTGACCAGCGGCTTGCGCAGCTATCTGGTCGTCCGCCAGAAGACTCTTGAACGCGATGAAATCGAAAACATCCTTGCCGCGATGTATGCGGAGTCGCAGCACATCAAGAACTTTGCGGTTGCTGTAGGCCATCGGATCACCTACATCCATCCGCTTGCCGGCAATGAAAAAGCCGTCGGGCTGTTCTACCCTGATGTGCCCGAGCAGTGGAATGCGATCAAAAGAACCATCGATTCCGGCAAACCCGCTTTGCTGGGACCCGTCAAGCTGGTTCAGGGCGGCACAGGACTGGTCTACCGTGCCCCGATTTTCATCAACGGAAACTACTGGGGATTGCTGTCTTCAGTATTCGATTCCAAGTCGCTGTTCGAAGCCATGTTTGCCGACAACACGGCCAATGGCCTGGAGGTTGCCATCCGCGGCGTGGATGGCCTCGGCCTGCAGGGCGAAGTGTTCTGGGGTGATGCCAAACTTTTTGCAGACAGCAACGTCCAGTTGATTGATGTAGACATTCCCGGCGGCAAATGGATCATGGCCATCAAATCCACTGCGCACGGTGATGGAAAGAATACGCTGTGGTTGCTGCAGGGCATGGTCTGGCTGCTCGCGCTGGCACTCGGCTGGAGCGTGCTGGTCGTCCTGTCGCAGCGTGCCAAACTCGCGCAGCTGGCGTTGTTCGACGCACTGACGGGTTTGCCCAACCGGTTACTGCTGGATGACCGTGTGGATCGGGCGATGACCGGCCTCCGGCGGGATTCGTCCAAAACCTGCCTGTTGATGTTCGTTGACCTCGACCGTTTCAAACAGATCAACGACGAATACGGTCATCACGCCGGCGATTTTGCACTGAAGAGTGCGGGCAGCAGGATTCGCGCAACCGTTCGAGCAGCGGATACGGTAGGCCGGTGGGGAGGGGACGAATTCCTGGTGTTCATGGAAAACGTGGATCGCGAACGGATCAGCGAGCTTTTCGCCAAAATCCGCAAAGCGGTCGAAAAGCCGGTCAAATACCGCGGCAATGAACTCAGTGTCGGCGTTTCGATCGGCTACGCACTGGCGCC
>Ga0114980_10003708_pt1 | contig 10406 bp, 9 predicted proteins | sample S_140806_EF_Meta_FD_87018 | JGI IMG/M metagenome (GOLD analysis project Ga0114980, IMG submission 87018) | Freshwater microbial communities from Lake Simoncouche, Canada to study carbon cycling - S_140806_EF_MetaG | ecosystem: Environmental > Aquatic > Freshwater > Lake | place: Lake... | reverse complement strand
ATTAATTTTTTATTCAATGCATCAGCGAAAGGTTTTATTTTGGGCTCAATTTCCATACAGAAAAATGTGAATGCTTCCTCCAATTCTTTATTTTCAGTATCGCAGGTCATTTTTATTTGTCTCCAACAAGCATCTTCACTAATAACAGCTTGAATTTCGCTTACATCCTGCAACCATTTTTCTAATGCCTGTAGTGATGCAATTTCTCTTACAACCAATTCATCAAAAAAAGGTTGTAGGGCTTCCCAGTTGGTAACTATGAAATTATTTGGAATAAACTGTCTATCTATTTTTTTTATATCGGCACTTGGGTTCATATATATTCGAAATTATAAAAGCAAAATTAAGTGATCCCAATTGTAATTATCCATTCGAGTGAAATTAAATTGAGTAGTTGAAATCAATTGAAGAAAATTATTAAATGCATAGTACCTTAGTAACAAAAAATCATATTATAGATATAATCTAAAATAGATGTAATAAAAACAGCAATATTTACCTTTAAAATAGTTGATTTTGCCTACTTCTATCATGCACGAACGAAACATTCTAAATACATTTGTAAGAATGAAATCTAAACAACTCAATATTCTATTTCGTTTCTTAGAAGTGATTGCTTGGGTTATATTTTGTGCTCTACCCATTTTCTTTTTGAAAAAGCCTTCGCACGGAGAAGGGCACCCTTTTTTCCATTCGTCGTATAATTTTATTTTTTTATTTTTCATTAAAAATATAAAGTTTATTATTCTTTTTTATGTTCATGCACTTATTCTCATTCCTCGTTTTTTTGCTAATAAAAAATACACCCAGTATATTTTATACTTAACTATTTTATTTTTAGTAGTTGTTTCAATACCTTTTATTTCTAAATATTTTTTACATATTGAAACTAATCATCACCATTTAGAAATCAATACTCTTCATAACCAGCATCAGCAATATGAACATGAAGGACATCATGGTCATCGTGGCAGAATGCCCATGATGGAAATGGGGATGCATTTTTTCATGAGTATTATCATTTTGATTTTGCCTTTTTTACTACATATTTATAAAAGTTGGATTTCATCGGAAAAAGAAAAAACAGAAATTGAATTGTCATTTTTAAAAAGCCAAATCAATCATCATTTTTTATTTAATTCATTAAACAGTATTTATTCATTAAGCTTACAAGAAAGTAAAGAAACGCCCAAAGCGGTTCATAGTCTTTCCTATATTATGAGATATTTGTTAGATGAAACGGTGAAAGATAAAGCTTTACTGAGCAAAGAACTTGAATATATTCATCACTATTTATCATTACAGCGTGTGCGATTAAATGAGAAAATAAAATTAAGCTATACCGAATTAGGTGACGCTAAGAAAAATCTCATTTCACCCATGATATTGATCCCATTTATTGAAAATTGCTTCAAACATGGAATAAGCACAATTCATGATTGTGCTATTACCATTTCAATTGAAATAGAAAACAATAAACTGATTTTAAAAACAGAAAATGAAATTATATCTACATCAAATACTAAAGAAGTCGTTTCTGGCATAGGAATTCTAAATGTAATAAAGCGTTTAGAACATGATTATTTTGAAAAATTTACATACACAAAAAATATTATAGACAATAAATACATTGTGGAACTTAAACTTGAATTAATATGATGAAGTGTTTGGCAATTGATGATGAGCCTTTAGGATTGGATTTATTGGCTGGCTATTGTAAAAAAATTTCAAATATAGATTTAGTAGGAAAATTTACGAATGTAGATAAAGCAAAAGAGTATATTCTAATCAATGAAGTGGATTTATTATTTTTAGATATACAAATGCCAGACATGAATGGCATCGATTTTTACAAGCAATTTGGACAAGATAAACTTGTTGTATTTACAACCGCATTTTCTGAATATGCCTATGAAGGATTTAATGTAAATGCAGTTGATTACTTGGTTAAACCTTTTGATTTCAATCGATTTTTAGCAAGTTGTAATAAGGCAACTGAAGTGCATCATTTAAAAAATAAAATTCATGAACAATTTATTTCAATTAAATCAGATTCTAAAATTTATAATTTAAAAGCGAGTAAAATTGTGTTTATTGAAAGTAAAGATGATTATGTAAAAATATATTTTGTGGACGGCAAACATTTATTGAGTAAGATAACTACCAAAGGTATATTAGCAATTTTGCCGAAAGAATTTATTCGAGTACATCGCTCGTTTATCATTAATAAAAATCATGTGAATCATATTTCTACTTACAGTATTATGGTAAATCACATTGAAGTTCCTATTGGTAAAAACTACAAAATTGAAATACAAGAATTTAATCATTAGTATTTTTATAAATTTTTATTTCATAGCCTTCATAAATTAAATCGCCATACTTCGTAGTATCATTTATATTCGTTACCAAACATTCAAAACTTGATACTTCTGGTTGATATCTTGTACTATGGATATTATTTGAAGTTATTTCTATTTTTTGATTTTGTAGTAAATAATTATATGTAACACCTGGTATGAAGTAATTAAAAAACTCGGTTTTATTTGTTATTTTATGTATGCGATTGGCAATTAATTTTTTACTAACTGCCAGCACATAATTGTCTAGTTTTTTACTCCATACAAACTCGCTGATAGAAAAAATAAAATAGTTTAAAAACAAACAGTATAAAAGCGATAACAGTAATATCCAATTTTGTTTTAAAATAGTAATACAACAAGGTATTAAAGTAATAGGCAAAACGACTAACATTCCCATCGTTCGCTCAGATGGGGTTGTTTTAGTAAACAGTGGGATTAAAAATACCGCCGCTACAAAACATAAATTAAATATTGCTATAACTTTTAATTGTGGATTTTTATTAAACAATAAAAATGATCCAATTAAAATGTAAACAAAAATTAAATACCTATAACCAAATAGAAATGTAGAATAACATTCAAATGCATTTAAATAATGCAAGGCTAAAAAATTAGAATGGCTTATTCCTGCATTTATTCCCAATAAAACACCAGTTCCTAATATCATTGGTAGTAATAATATCAAACTAAATACAATGGAAAAAAAGCCATAAATGAATACAAATTTTAGTTCTTTTTTTCTTTTTTGTACAAGAAGTACTAGTAAAAAACTGAATGAAGAAAAGAATATAAAATAGGCATGGGAAAGCATGCTAAAAGTTCCGAGTGCATTTAAAAATGATAGAAATAAAACTTTATTTAAAGTAATTTTTCCAGACAAATAACTAATTAAAAAATGAAAAACAATGATGGTAAAAAAGATTTCAAAAATTACTCCCCTAGATCGCAACATGTACTCTATTACAATGGGCAAGCTAGAAAATGCCAACATTGAACTAAATGCTATCCATTCATTTTTTACTATTTTTTTTATGACAACAAAAACGGTGATGCAACTTAAAATACCTATTAAAATTGAAGGAATTCGAATAACAAAAGTATTATCTGGCAGTACTTTTAAAAAAATCCAAGTAACAATATTATGAAGCGGATAATTATTATATCCAAAAAGTGAGTAAAGAATATTGTTGTGTAAAAAATAATTATAATTCCAAGCTTCATCAAATTGTATATCGAAATCCAATGCATAAAAAACACTCCTTGCTAATATCGCAATTAATGAAATGATTAATAGTTTATTAATTACAGGATTGTTATTCGTTGCCGCAAAAATGAAATTATAAAAATGTATTTGAACTTTTTTTAAAACTAAATCTAGTAATTTCAAGCAGGCATTTTTATTCTTAATAAAATAAAATAAACCGAATAAAGAAAATGCACTCAATCCTATTGAAATATTTTTTACAAGGATAAATTTAGATTCTGGGAAAAATTTTCCAGTAATGATAGCATGCAAATCTTTTCTACTAATTTCATTCAGAATAAAATCAACTAATTGATTGTAATTTAAAACGTGGACAATTATTACTGAGCAAGAAATCAAGCCAAGAAATAATAATCCCAATCGATATATAATTTTATATAATTTAAAATTATCCATTTAAAATTTCATCAATACTATTCAAAATGATCATACAAGATTCTTTAATTTCTTCTTCTGAAATAATAAGAGGAGGTGCTACACGCAAACAATTGGATGCAAATAAAAACCAATCAGTAAAAACCCCGTTTAATATACATTGGTCAATTATTTTTTTGTTTATTTCATAATTTTCAAATTCAATTGCCATTAACAGTCCACAACTGCTAATTTTTTTTATTGCAGGATGAATTAACAAGGAATGAAATAAGGCTTCTTTTTTAGAAACAGATTGATGAAGATTATTTTCTATTAAAAAATCAAAGCCTGCTTTGCCGGCAGCACAACAAACAGGATGGCCTCCAAATGTAGTAATATGGCCCAATACAGGATTAATGGTAAATGCATCCATGTACATTTTGCTCGAAACAAAAGCACCCATTGGCATCCCACCTCCAAGTGCTTTACCTAGCAATAATATATCAGGAACTACATGAATAGTTTGAAATCTAAATAAACTGCCTGTTCTGCCAAAGGCAGTTTGTATTTCATCGAAAATAAGCAAGCAGCCTGTTTCGTCACATTTTTTTCGAATAGCATGTAGCCAATTTGTATCGGGCACTAGAACTCCGGCTTCACTTTGCACAGTTTCTAAAATAATGCAAGCTGTTTGTTCGTCTATTGCGTCAATCGATTCTTGACTTCCATATTCAAATTGAAAAATATTAGGTAATAAAGGCCGATATGCTTGTTGCCAATATTCGCTACCCATTACACTTAAGGCACCTTGTGTACTACCATGATAAGAGTTTTTAAACGAAATTATTTTAGTTCTTCCCGTAACCCGTTTAGCCAATTTCATAGCCCCTTCTGTAGCTTCACTTCCACTATTGGTAAAATAAATACTATTTAAATTTTCAGGCAAATAGCTAGCCAAAGCCTTGGCATATTCTATTTGTGGGCTCATAATCACTTCACCATAAACCATTACATGCATGTATTTTTCCACTTGTTCATGAATGGCTTGTTTTACTTTTTCATTTCCATGACCCACATTACAAACGCTTATACCACCAATTAAATCAATGTGTTTTTTTCCATTTTCATTCATTAAATACACTCCTTCTGCTTTAGAAACTTCAAAACATAAAGGTGTTTCTGAAGTTTGTGCAACATGTTCTAAAAATAATTGTCGTTGAGTCATAGTTTGTAAAAATACATTTTAGATTTCAGATGTAATCAGTCGATAGATCGCATTTTAAAAAATAGAATTTGTAATTTTGAAATCAAAGTTCGTTATTCGTATTTTAATATAATTCTTATTATGTATATATTACCTGTAAAAGGCATAATGCCTACAATTCCATCCACTTGTTTTATAGCTCCAAATGCAACTGTTGTAGGAGATGTAATATTTGGCGAAGAGTGCAGTGTGTGGTTTAATGCGGTAGTTAGAGGGGATGTCAACAGCATTCGAATAGGCAATAAAGTAAATATTCAGGATGGCGCTTGCCTTCATTGTACATATGAAAAAACTAAAGTAAACATAGGAAATAATGTTTCAATAGGACACAATGCACTCGTTCATGGTTGCACCATTGAAGACAATGTATTGATAGGTATGGGTGCTATTGTTATGGACAATGTTTATATTGGTGCAAATACAATTATCGCTGCAGGTGCAGTGGTCTTAGAGAATACAAAATGCGAAAGTGGAAGCATTTATGCAGGGGTTCCTGCTAAAAAAGTAAAAGATATTTCACAAGAATTAATTCATGGAGAAATAGATAGAATTGCAAATAATTATTTGATGTATAGCAGTTGGTTTAAGTAGGTTTATCTAGCATCAAAGTCGATTACTACTCGATCACTTGTAGGATGTGCTTGACAAGTTAATACAAAACCATTTTCAACTTCATCTTTATCTAATGCATAATTAACTTCCATTGCTACGGTTCCTTCAGTCACTTTTGCTCTGCAAGTACAACAAACACCACCTTTACAAGCATAGGGCAAATCGGCACCCATTCTTAATGCAGCGTCCAAAATAGTCTCCCCTCCAAATGCCAACGGTATTTCCATGCTTCTATCATCTACTTTGATGGTTACCATACTCATTTTACCGGCATCTGCTTTGTTCGTTTCTTGATATGCTTTTTTTGCTTTTGTTGAACCTTCAGAGGTAAATAGCTCAAAATGAATTGCACTTGAATCTACATTTTTACTTTCTAAATAGCCTTTCACACTCATGATCATTTCCTCTGGACCACATAAAAAACATTCATTTATACTACTTAAATCAACCAATTTAGAAAATAATTGTTCGCATTTTTCTGCATTAATTCGACCATAATTTACCTCAGTTTCCATACGCTCACGGCTCAATACATGAAACACTTGTAATCGGCCCATATATTTATTTTTTAGTGCCTCGATTTGTTCTCTAAAAATAATTGAATAGAAATTTTGATTGCCATACGTTAACGTAAACATACTCATTGGCTCTTCTGCCAAAACCGTTTTTATGATACTCAACATTGGTGTAATCCCACTCCCTGCTGCAAAAGCCATGTAGTGCTTGTTGTTGTTTTTGTCTACAGAAGTAGTAAAATTTCCCATAGGATTCATTACTTCTAAAACATCCCCAATTTTTAGTTCTTGATTGGCAAAGGTAGAAAATCGACCGCCATGAATTTGCTTAATTGCTACTCTAAAATCATTTTCTAATGGACTACTACACAATGAGTAAGAACGACGAATTTCTTCACCGTTGATTTCTTTTTTGATAGTTATATATTGTCCTGCTTCATATTTATATAAAGATTTAATTTCTTCCGGAATAGAAAATGAAACTGAAACACAAGTTTCTGTTTCTTTACGGATATCTTTTACAGTTAGTTTATGAAATTGAGGATTAGACATCTACTTTTTTTGTTGGCAAATATAATAGAATGATTACTTTATATACTATTTTTTACGTTTTTGATAAGACAATCCATAGAAAATAATATTTGACAAGGAAAATTAAGAATAGCTATCAAATAGAAACTCGATCACGAATGAATCGCACTTTCTTTCATTTGAAAGGCTAAATCTTCACCTAAGTATTTTTCTATGAAATGATGAACTAAATAAATAATTGGAGTAATTAATATAGCTACAATAAATTTATAAGAATAGCCTACTAAAGCGATTGCTACCACTTTAGCCCAACTCCAATCTTGTCCTATTTTAAATGCAATAATGATTACAACAAAACTATCTACTAGCTGAGAAACAATTGTAGAACCTGTTGAACGTAGCCAAATACTTTTTTCACCCGTTTTTTCTTTTATTTTATGAAAAATAAACACATCTAATACCTGTCCAATATAAAAGGCAACAATAGAAGCAACAATAATCCACATGCCTTGACCAAAAATTTGAGTGTAAGCTTTTTGTGTATCAGGGATGCCTTTTTCAGCATTTACACTAATCCACCAATCGGCAGGCACCAAATGAATAGCTCCATAAGCAGCAAAAAAAGACAAGCTAATTAAACCAATGGTTAAGTAGGATAAAAACTTTACGCCTTTCATTCCATAATATTCATTAATGATATCGGTCATGATAAATACAATCGGCCACAATAAAACACCAGCTGTTAAATTGAAGGAAAGTCGTTGTTCTCCGAAAAGAGAAAATGTAAATGGATCGAGCCCAATAGTTTTTTCCAATGAGAAAATTTTGCCTCCTATAAACTCAGCAACAATGGCATTTGTGCTAAACAAACCAGCCAAAATAATATATAATTTTACTGACTTGTCTTTAAGAATTTGATGTATCATATTGAACATAAAAGTAAATAAAAAACAATATTAGATATAAATATTTATCTATACCACATTCAATTCGATTGGTTTTTTTAGTTCAACAATCAAATTAATAAAATGCAAATTTTAAATTCTTTTTGAAAGATTTACATTATTTTCTATTTCGCAATTGCTTGTCTGTAAATCAAAAAATATAAATGATAATTGGCAAAAAGATTTGTTGACATTATCTTGCAAGTATGCTTTCAATTCGGGTACGAATATTCTTTTCCTTAATGCTGCAACGCATTAAAATGTTTTCTAAAAATAGAAGACTTTCTAAAAATATAGAAAATGAAATGAAGGAAATTGGTAACATGCCCTTGAATACAAAAAATAAGGCGGGTACATTAATTGTAAAATGTGATGATATTGGGGATTTTATTTTGTGGCAACATACGATTGAACATTTTAAAGAAAAAGCTTCTCGTCCTCTATATTTTGTTGGCAATAAGGTTTTACAAGAATATTATGAGACAGCATTTCCATTTGCAGATAAGGCAATTTGGATTGACAAATCAAAATGGAAAGAGGCAGATTACAGGCAATCAATGTATAATGAAGTAGCTTCATTTAACGCTGAAATAGCTATTACTAGTTGCTTTACTAGAAATTTATTTTTAGACGATATGCTTATTTTAAGCAGTCAGGCTTCTCAAAAAATAGCATGGAGTATGAAGCATCACATTTATTATCAGACATGGCTACAGCAAGATAATTTTTTAACTCAAGTTATTGAATCTGAAAATATTCATCTTTTAGAATATTTTAGAAATATTGAATTTGTAGAAAAAGTATACAATTATTCTATATCAAAAGAAATTACAACTATTAAAAACCCAGTTAAAAAAAATCAATTAATAATTGTTCCTCTCGCGAGTGTTCCTAGTAAAAGTTGGGGTGTAGAAAATATTATTGCGACGATTCAACAAATAGATTTACATTTTGAAAAAATTATTTTAGTTGGTGGCCCAGATGCTGTTGCAGCTTGTACAGAAATTGAAAAGTCTATTCAAAACAATAAAATAATAAATCTCGCTAATAAAACGAGTTTATCTGAACTATTTGATTTAATTGCTCAATCAAAATTAGTAATTTCTCCAGACACAGCTGCAATGCACATGGCTATATTGAGCAAAACCCCATTGATAGCAATTGCCAATGGGACCATGTGGCAACGATTTACCAATTACCAACCTTATGTGAATTCTTTTTACAAATTAATTACGCCACCTCATGTGTCAATGCAAGAAAATAAATTAAAAATACATTTTACACGTGCAGAAATTAATGAAATTACTATAGTAGAAGTAGTAAATGCTGTAAACACTTTTTTGAATTAAATATGATAGATTGAAGAACTTATTATCTTAAAAAATTATATTTAAATCCGCTATCTTATAAAACCGAATTTTAATACCTAAAACGAGTTTTTCAGTACAAATAATCGTGAATATGTCTAATTATTAGTAGTTAACATATTAAGATAATATTAATTTAACCTAAAATTTAAAGAATATGAATGAGAAATTACAATATTTACTATTTAATCAGTAATATTGTACTGTAAAATTCTTGAAAAACTAATAAATTTCCTACTACGAATTATTAATTTAAAAGAAATTTATACCATGTTTACACCAAAGATGCTTACTCAATGTAAGATAAATCTGAAACTATCTATCATGATAGTGATTGCAGTTTTATGTCAAACCAATTCATTTGCTTTAAATGGAAAAGTGAAAAGCAAATTAAAAGAAATGTCTAAACTAGATTTTTCTTTAAAGAAAACAGAATTAGGGCTAAATGTAGGTTTAATGGGTTACATTGGAGATTTAAAAGCCAATTTAAATCCTTATAATCAGTCAAATTTAGCGGTTGGTTTTCAAGTAAGAAATGAATTAAATAACTACATAGCCATTAGATTATGTGGGTCTTACGGCCACATAGAAGCAGATGATGCAAAATCAGTTATATCAGATTTAAAAAAACGAAACTTAAGTTTTCGTTCATCAATCACTGATTTTGGAGTAGTCGGTGAATTCAGTTTACCTATCAGATTTGATTACAGAGTAACCGATACGGGAGCTAAAAGATATTCTAAATTAGTTCCTTACGTATACGTAGGTATTCAAGGATTTAAATTTAATCCTATGGCTTATTATCAAGGACAATGGTATGAATTACAACCTTTACACACAGAAGGGAAAGCGAATTCATATAACTTAATGCAAATTTCCATTCCATTTGGTTTTGGTTTTAAATATCGCATCACTAACAAAATGTCTGTTGCAGCTGAATTTGGCATAAGCAAAACATTTACAGATTATTTGGATGATGTAAGCACAACTTATCAAACCTATGTAGCTCAAGAACGTGAAAATGGAAAATTGTCTGCTGATATCAGTTATCGTACGGATGAAACACCAGATAGAGGAACCAGTAAAATTACACAAGAAGGTATACGAAGAGGAAGTCCAAAATACAATGACTTTTATCTTTCAAATATGCTTAGTTTTAGATATAAGTTAGGTAAATAATTATCAACTCTGT
>Ga0114980_10003707_pt1 | contig 10408 bp, 10 predicted proteins | sample S_140806_EF_Meta_FD_87018 | JGI IMG/M metagenome (GOLD analysis project Ga0114980, IMG submission 87018) | Freshwater microbial communities from Lake Simoncouche, Canada to study carbon cycling - S_140806_EF_MetaG | ecosystem: Environmental > Aquatic > Freshwater > Lake | place: Lake... | reverse complement strand
GGTTTCTTTGAGAGTTTTATTCCAGTTAGCATGCTTCCTGATGAAAAAGTTTGTGCAGGACTTTCGCTCAGTGCGTAGCTCTTTGAGACAACGCGCTTGGAATACATTGATCTTAAGATGTCAGTTTCAGCAGGAGCAAAATCTGCAAGAAATGTTAAACCTTGACCAGAAAGAGAGTAATCAGAACCTTGGGTCAAGAGCTGGCCGTTAAGCCAGAGCATAAAACTTGCTGGATTTGCTGGCTCATCTGGAAGAGTAAAAGACTTGTTTATGCCATCCATTCCACCCATGATCTCGCCGTTCATAACAAGCTCTGAACTGAATGAAACGCCGGCCTGTGTTTCTGTTGAAGATATTGTTATAGATCCGTTTGACGCAGTCAATATTGCAATGCCTGAACCGGCATTCAAATATGAAGATCCATCAGACAACTTTGTCAAAGATCCAGAGAGTCCTTGATTAAACTTGACAGGATTTGTGAAGTCTGGGAATGAGCTGCTGTTAATTGATAAAAAAATTGCGCCACTTACAACGGTTTTAACTAAACCGCCGCGTGGCGCAACAGATATTGTAGATGGGGCGTAATCATCAGCAAGTGATAGAATTACTGATCCATTTTTGCAATTAAATACATTAACGCCATTGCCAGGCTTTATTGCCAGACTTCCATCTGGAAGTGTTAAAGCTCCTAAAACGCCGCCTTTAACAATTAAGCTGCCTTCAACTGTCTCGTTACCTTTAACAACGAGCCCGCTTCCATTGTTTTTAAACCCGTCAATTCCAATTTGGAGTGAGTGCGGCGCAATAATCTTAGAAATAGCGCTTGTCTTCTTGTCTTTAACAATGACAAAGTCTTTTATTTCAGCTTCATGTTTAGTAATAACTGGCATGCTGACGGTAAGTATGGTGGCACCACACAAACCGTCAGCAAGGAGCTAAAAGTCTAGTATCCTTCTTGAAGTCTTTTGCAGATTTTTTGGTGTTTCTTGACATACGCTGTATGAAGCTCATCTGGTGTGATACCAACAAGCATCAGTGTCGTGAAGAAATATTTCAAGGCATCCACATTCTCTTCAAGGAATGCATCTCGATCGAGGTCAGGAACATCAGTCTGGCGGTGTGACTTTGCATTCTTTAGCTCTTGAAGTGCCTCAAACATCTCCTCCACACCTTTCAAGGTCACATCACGAAGCAAGGTCTGTGACTCTTTCTTTGTTACATCAATTGGCCAAGCAGGATAATATCCTTCAAATCGATCGCAAAGCATATGCATGAACTGCTGCTGCAATTCAAACATCTCATTGAGCTTATCAGTTGACATTGTCACCTTGCATGCTTTCTTCAACAATCTCATTTGCACGAGTCTCAAGTCGAGCGACAGCAGCAATAAAGTTCTCGTTGTCCTCATCACTAATGGTAAGCTTAGATCCGTCTTGCGAGAGACGAAGGGTCCGCAAATTATCAATGATGTCGGTGCCAGTCAGCATCGCAAGCTGCAGTAGGTCAACGATACGAACGATAGCATGATCTGAAAGTGTAAAAGTATTGTCCATTTATTCTCCTGTATAGATTGTAATCACTGCTGCATATTGTTTACATTACTTCTGACGAGTTGGGACCCACCATGTGACCCGACCGTCTTTAGTCTCTTCTCGAATAATTTCTTCTCCGCTTTCATCTGTCTTCCGACCATAGCAAAGCATCACTCTGCCATACTCGCCGATTTTATCATCAAAGTCCCTGTATGACTTGATGGTTGCACCGCGATATTTGTAAGACGTCCGCAGCACGTTTTTGATGCTATTATTCAAAGCCTCAAACTCTTCAGTGCACAGTGAGTCAACAATTCGGTGAGGCGAAAGAGATGCCAGCCAAAGCGAGTCAGCTTTAACATAGTTTCCAACTCCGGCAATGATTGACTGATCCATCATCACTTCTGCCAAAGTTTTCTTGGGACGTCTGAGCACCGAGGCCTGAAACTTCTCGAGGCTGACATCCTCAGACAGCATGTCTGGTCCAAGGGACTTGAGCTTTGCTGCCAGCTTTGCGGCACCGCGAACCCACTTCATGGTCCCAAAGTTCCTGGTGTCATTGTAGTAGATTGTCTTACCATCATCCAATGTGAGCTTAACCCGGGTATGGGTTGAAGGATTCTTTGACCAATGGCCTGTCATCCCAAGCGTTGACCAGATTGAAGAGTCACCGCCGTCAAGCATGATATAGATAAACTTGCCATGACAGCCGACACCTACCACTCGCTTTGGAGGATCAGCGGTCAGCGAATCGAATCCTTCAAATGGTTTCTTGACGTATCGTCCTGATACGATCTCAACCGAATTGATCTTACGACCTGTCATCACTTTTGCAAGTGATTCAGCTGCGATCTTACACTCACCACCTTCTGGCATTAGATAGACTCCACATATAGCTATTTTATATGTGAATCTCTATTTTACAAGCCGAATTTGCTATATCGCTTCACAGTAAGTGCGGCCTTCACGATCCCTGCGGCAGACAATCTCATCTCGCTGAACAATCGCGACCCAGTGACCTGGTATCCATCTACCCCACCTGTTATAGTGCGAATTGACCCAGTGAAAAGATGGATGAGTTACAACAGTGACATGGGCCACAGGACGTTGAGGCGGATGCCTGACAGGATGGGCATCAGCGGTAGAAAGAAGCATGATTAGAGCAAGTAGCATTTTTATCCTCCACCTATTATACCGCTTTAGTGAGCCCTTTTATTCAAAAGACGTTGTCACTGAATGTCATTCAGAAGTGTCCGTTTCAGCTTTCTTTTGTTTTCTTACGAGTGACCCAAGCATCGCAGGTCCGCGCCGCTGCACACTTGAACTTCAGCATGTGGCAATATCCGAGAGTTCCAGCATCAACAGTATCGTAGGCTGATTTAGAATCATTCTCATCATCGAGTCCATCACGAATGCACTTTAGCATCTCGGAAGAACGATCAAAAGCAGCGCAATTACCACAGCGCATTGTCTTGGCTTCCGACACAGGAATGTCATCCCACATCTTGGCTTTTGCTGCCCAAAAACTTTTATTTCCTAGTGATGGATTTGCAGGCCCGTAGTGCTCGTCGCTGATTGCTTCCTGGCGATTCTTCAAGTTCAACTTGACGTCTTGCGTTGGCTTTGGACATTTAAACTTTTTGGTTTCTTTCTTAGAAGACTCAAGAAGGCGTTCGAAAATTTTGATTATGATGCTCATATTCTTAAATATGGTTTAATATCCAAAAGCGTGGATTGTATGCTTAAACGGATCACCGGGAATCTCTTTCACTTGCTTCAGCATCTCTTCTGCAAGCCAGCAAATCTCTCTCTGCGCTTCCGGTTTCATCCGCAGCCCAAGAAAGTGGCTGAAGCTTCGCCAGTTGAACATCACGTCCATCGTGATCTGATTGCCAAAGGGGAGATAGAACCGGGCAGACTCCTTGGCACGCTTTCGATCCATGCCGCCTGCAACGAGCCGATCGAGAGTGTCATGGTAGCGCATGAGAGCGTCCTCCATGAAAGTGATGTACCGGGTCTGCTCCTCGATGGGCCAATCCTGGGGCAGGTAGTATTTGTCGTCCTTTAGCTCTTTATAGCGTGCACTTTCTGCATTGATAGAGACACCGATGCGATGTTTGAGGAGCTGGATATGAACACTCGTATCCACAGTTACTAAGAATTGCAGACTTGACTTTTCAAAAACTGTATGATGGCCCTGATCAGCGAGCATTTTCAGAAGTTGTGGGATTCTGTTACGCTTCTCCTCTGTCAGATCCCGGCTGGTGCTTGTCCAGGCTGACAGAGCGTGCGCTTCGTCGCCACCATAGAAGCCAATCAATTCTGCCTTGTTGTCTTGCGATGACATGTTTCAAATTCTCCCTGATGTGTCTGTCCCAAAATATCTCAAAGAACCATTGGACCAGGGCAAGTGTTGGTCCAATAAGTGCAGTGATGCCAATCGATTCGGCGAGCTTCCCAGTGAAGATGTAGGCTATTGCAAACCCACAGCTCATTGAGAGAGCTCGCCAAACAATAACCTTGATTAGTAGTTCAAGCTTTTTAGTTTTCACTTAGTCCAAGATGTATTTGAGGTCAACTTTACAAGTCAGAGTAGGAATTCTCAGCTCATTGGCAAGATTATGATTCTTGGCTTCTTGGGCTTCAAGATACCAATCTGCATGACCACGATCATGAACAAGCTTCAAGAAGTAATCAGCAGGCTTGCCGCAATTACGAGCCATCATCTCGTAGACTTTCTTGTTGAGACGCTCGCCTTCTTTTGCGTCTGCCTTGACTTCTTCAATCTTTCCAATTGCACCGGTCGATACGTCGTGGATCATCAGAGTTGCATCTGGATCCATATAACGCATGCCTTCAGCACCAAAGCTGAAGAGAAGGGCGCCGCAGCTCATTGCCTTGCCTTCGATGATAGTGGCAACAGGAATCCGAGAGGCACGGATGGCACTGATCATTGACATCAACGAATAAACTTGACCGCCGTAAGAGTCGATAACAACAGGAATTACAGATTGACCAGTATTCTGTGCACGACTCATCAAGTCAGTAAATTCTTTTGCTGATTCCTCGTCAAACTTGTTGACACGAATGATGATAGGATCGACCCGAAGTTCGATTGCCTTGATATGAGGAGAGACGTCTGCGATAAAGTTCAATGCATACCCCGACTGTGATAGGTTGATAATTTCTTCTGATTCTTCTGATTCTTCTAAAGCCTTTTTTCGGCTATCCGCATTTTGAGAAGCCACAACTTTTGCAAGAGAGACACCCTTCTTGATAGAAGAGCTCAGAACTCCCGCAGCTCGGACATCCCTTTTCAGTTGACTTAGTACCATCTTTGATGTATCCTTTGAGGACCCGAGCAATTACCCGGGCATATGAAAACATATCACTATTTTTGTCTTTTTGCAACTGTTCCACAACATAATGTAGCGGAACATCATGGCGCAAGGCCAGAGAAATAGTCCTGGTAAAAGCTCCTTGTGTTGGATTGTTAAAAAGATTTACGATGTCTTTGAAGATGATGTTATCATCTTCACCAGAACCGGTTGGAACAAGAAGATTATATGTCGTGATCCCATCGCGCTTGCCGTTCTTTAGAAGAGTTCCTACTTTAAACTTCTTAGGAATCTCAATATTCTCTGGAATCCCACAAAATACTTCATATGGTATACCTTCGCTAAGACCGATCAAGACGAGCCAAGATTCAGAAGCATCTCCATTTTTGATATTGGCACGATGAATGTCACACTGAAGCGACTTTGGTCGTTTTGGAGAAAAACGATCATCAGATTTCTTAACTTCTTTCTTTGGTTCATCATTTGCGACCAACACCCCAGCACGACACCCATCGCGATAGACAGTGAAGCCTTTGCAGCCTGTTTTCCATGCACGCATATAAACAGCATCAACTGTCTCACGTGTTGCAGAGTTAGGAAGATTACAAGTCTTGCTGATGGAGTGGTCAACCCATTGCTGGGCTGCGGCTTGGATGTCAACGCTCTTTTCCCAGTCAATGTCATTGGCTGTTGCATTCCAATATGGGCTTTCTTGCGGATCAGCCTTGCCAGTAGCATCCATCCACTTCTTAAACCAGTGGTGATAAACAGTGTATTCCTGCCACTTATCACCCATAGGGTCAATGTAATCTGTTCTAGATTGAATATCACCTTGTGTAATCTTACGTCGGCGTTTATAAGAGAGCAAAAATGATGGCTCAATGCCGCTTGTTGTGCGGGTCAAACAAGAAACAGAGCCAACAGGCGCAGTGGTTGTCAGGGCGATGTTACGACGACCTGTCTTTTTCCACATGTCAACCATGTCAGGTCCGCATAATTCCATTATCTTGTTGAGATAAACGTGATCTTTCTCTTTTTCATAGTTAAAGACTGGGAAAGCGCCACGTTCAGTTGCTAAAATAAGAGAAGAACAATGGGCCCCAATAGCAAGTTCTTTATAAATGTCTTTTGTCATTGAAATTGAGAAATCGCTGCCATACCTGACGTTCATGGCTGCAATTGCATCCCCAAGACCTGTTATACCAAGACCTGTCCGACGACCATTAAGCCCAGTTGCCTTAATCTTTATCCAAAGATCTTTCTCAATCTTCTTCACATGATCTGGTTGTGGATCACTATCAATCTTTGTAAGAATACGGTCAACACATTCTACTTCAAGGTCAACAAGATCGTCCATAAGTCTTTGGGCTTTATAGGCAACAGATCTAAAACGAGAGAAATCAAACTTTGCACAATCAGTAAACGGGTTTAAAACAAATGAGGTAAGGTTGATAACCATTAACCTGCAGCTGTCATATGGGCTAAGGGCAATTTCTCCGCAAGGATTTGTGCTAATTGTCTTATAGCCAATATCCTGATAACAATCTGGAATGCCGTTTTTGATTATCGTGTCCCAGAAAAGTGCGCCAGGCTCAGCTGATGTCCAAGCAGCATCAATGAATTTATTCCAGACTTGCTTTGCATTTATAACTTTGGTAATTTCTGCGTCTTCTACGTTCTTCTCAACTGGCCAGCGAAGTGTAAATTCAGAGTTGTTTTCCACAGCCTGCATGAATTCGTCTGTGAATCGGATCGAGATGTTTGCACCAGTAACTTTCTTAAGATCGCGCTTGATGTCAATGAAAGTTTCAATTTCAGGATGGCGACAATCAATTGTGAGCATCAAAGCGCCCCTCCTGCCGCCTTGCGCAACTTCACGTGTAGAGTTGCTGAACCGCTCCATGAAAATACCAAGACCGTCTGTGGTCCTTGCAGCATTGGATGTGGGCTGGCCCTTTGGACGAATGTTAGAGACATCCATGCCAACGCCACCTCGACGCTTCATAATCTGAACTTGTTCTTGGTCAGAGAACAAGATACCGCCGTAGCTATCATGAGGTGCATCAATGACAAAACAGTTGGAAAGACTCTGCAACTGATAGGGATTGCCTATGCCAGACATTGGCGAGCCCTGCGGAACAACATCGGCAAAGCCCTTCAGAAGATCATAGATCTCGTCTTCACTCATTGGGTTTGGATACTTTGCCTCAACCCGAGCAAACTCATGGGCAAGCCGCCTATGCATCTGATCAGGATCTGACTCGAGCAGCTGACCGGTGCTATCACGAAGCGCATACTTCAGAAAGACATCGGGTGCAAGCTCGTCTCCATCAAAATACTCATGTGTCTTCTTTAAGACTTCGTTATCGCTGTAGATCATTTGTTCCTCACTTATTTCCAGTTACTTCTTGCCACTTCTTTCTAAGAAGCTTCTTTGCATCACTACCGTCTTGTGTCATTGATTCTGATAGCGTTAAGCTGTTCTCATCAAGAACTTTTATTCTAGACTGAGATGTGTCAATGTGAATAGGGAATAACACGCCATCTTTTCCTGCACGATTCTTTGCCACAAAAAGACGACCTGAACCATCTGCTTTTTCTGAAGGTTTTCTGGAAAGCGACATCACAACGTCCGCAACCATTGCTTTTCCATATGCTTCGCTCATGTTCTCAAGGCCGACAACATCAGCGTTTGAACCTTCTCTGTTAGACTGAGATGCAGTCCAAATTGGTAAGTTGAGTTCCATTGCAAGATTTCTGAGCTCTTCATAAACAAGCTTTAACTCATGTCGTAATGAATCAAATGTTCGTGAAGATCTCATAATATCTGCGTAATCGATGATGATAAGGCTTGGAATAAACCCCTTGAGACTCAATTTCTCGATGTGACTACGAAGAGTCTGGACTGTGGCGGCTCCGGTTGGATACTCTTTGATAATCAGCCGTCCAAGCTCCATAGTTTCGTATGTCTTTAGCACTTCATCTTTTCTATCAGGAACATCACTTGAAGAAATACCACAAAGGTTTGAGTCATAACGGAGTCCAACAGAAGTTTCTGTAAGCTCAAACGTATAATGAACAACGTTCTTGCCCAGCTTCAGCGCGTGCGCCCCCATTGCAACAAGCCAATGTGACTTTCCAACGCCAGTTGCAGCAACAACAACACCAAGTTCACCGCGTCCAAGTCCACCACGAAGGATGTCTTTGCCATCGATAACATCAAGACCAGTTGGGCATGGATTTCGATTGATCTTGACAAATCGAGCTTCTGCGTCCTCAAGGAAATCGTGACCAACAGTGTTTGGCATACCAACAGAAACGGCGTGCTTCATCAGGTCTACAACAGACTCAAACTTATCTGTTGCAACCATTTCAACAGCTTTCTCAAGAGCTTCACGGAAAGCCTGTCGCTTGCAGAAGTCAAGCGTCTTCTCTTTCACATAACCAAGATCTCCAACATCAGGATTTGCACGCATCCGCGTCAAGAAGTCAATGATCTGATCTTTAAGGATTGCATCCGGTCCCGCTTTCAGGTCCTCCTTGACAATTGAAACAAGGAGCTGCATTGTTGGGAAACACTTATACTTCTCGAAATGCTTGAAATAACGATCCGTCAAGAACGCCAGATACTTCAAGTCAAAGTAGTCAGCCTTCATGACCTCGATGACCTGGGTCGCCCAAGCGTGATCCGTCAGGAGTCCCTGAAAGATCTGTTCTTGAAATCTCTTGCCATAGTTCTTGAAAAGTGGATCAGAAAAATTTTCGCTCATTGTTTCATCTTCTTGTGTGAATTTGTCATTTACGATTGATCGGGATATGAAGCCATTATTGTAATACTAAACATTTTAGTCAAATTTTCAGGCGTTTCTTATCGCAGCTTGAGCTGCACGCCAAAGTAAAATTTGGACAAGGGTGCCTGCCGCTGATACTGCTATTGCTTAGATCAACAGCGCTGATCGGCCACACCATGCGTGCTTCCAGGCTGTTCAGTCTATTGTGCATCTTGTATTAAGTATGGAGTAGGTGAAGCGAGAGCTGTGAAAACACCCTCTCACGATCAAAGTTGTTGATGCCGGATTTGACAATATAGCGCAGGTACTCCATCTTGTTCGCCTCTGGCTTGAAGAGCTCAAGACCAGAATCAATTTTTCCGACCTGGGTCCCAGACAGCGAGCTGACATCGAGATTCATCAGCTGCCAGTTCAGCCTTGCGAGCGCAGCGCTATCGGATATGTTTCTGAGTATCTGGGGGCCCTTCTGGGAGGCCCTGGCTTGTGCCATACCAATCACATCGTCTGGGCTCAGTTGAGTGTCCCCAGAGACCTCTGGGAATCGCTTAGCCATGGTCTTCCAGCCAGCTCCATCGACACCTGGAATCCCATCCGAGACATCACCGACAAAGCATCGAGTTGTGACAAAATTGCCCGCTGTACAGCCAAACCGGGACAGGACGTCTGGGGCGATAACAAAAGACTTTGATGTTGGACTCCAGATCCTGACACGATCGTCAAGGAGCTGGTAGTAGTCTTTGTCGGATGACATGATGACGCATGGATCATCCTTCAGGCGATACCTGGCAACGTAGGCGATGACATCATCGGCCTCGCAGTCTGTCACGTAGCTCTGCTGGACTGGGAGAAGCCTCAGAATCTGGACAAGCGTTGCGACCTGCCAGTTGCGATTGCCGACTGTGTCAGGAATCTCACCCTCGTAGTATCTGTTGAGCTTCTGTGGCTTTCTCTTTGCCTTGTACTCAGAGAAAAGGGCACGTCGCCTGGTGGAGCCACCTCCCTCCCAGACGACAATCACACGACGCGGGTTAAGAAAGTCAACTTTCTGCCCGAGCTCATTGAGGAAGCCAACTATCCCACCAACAGCCTGTCCATTTGCTCCCAGCGTCGGATTTGCACAAAAATGTCGCGTAAAACAGTTTAAGCCGTCAAGCAGGAGTGTTGGTCTTCCTCCGAGCATTTAGGCCTCCGGGTCGATGTCTGCACCGACAAGTTGATCACGAAGAGCTCTCATCTCTTCATAAGATTCAGAATCGATATCAAGGTCTGCAGTGCTAACAGCAGTTCTGATCAGTGCCTTTTCCAGAAGTCCATCAATCCAAGACTTATACAGTGGATCTTTCCACATATCGCCGAAATCAGACTTATGGAATTTCTTCTCAATGATGTTCTCGTTCTTCTCATTGGTGACACGCATTGTCTTCCAAGCGCCTGTTCCTTCAAAGATAACTTCATGATCATTGATCATATCAGGTCCGTGTTCTCGAAGTACATCAAAGACTTCCTCATGCTCTTCAATACCCTTGCCGAAAATGATACGAAACTCAACTTTACGGAATGGAGGCGCCACCTTATTCTTAATGGTTTTTGCCCAGACATTGATGCCAATTGCCTCCCCTTGTTTGTTCTCAATATGGGAGCCGGCCCCGAGTTTGAGTCTGACAGAAGCGTGGAATGGGATAGCCATTCCGCCAGGAGTCGTGGTCGGATCGCCGTGCATGACACCAATCTTGGTCCTGATCTGGTT
>Ga0114980_10003706_pt1 | contig 10409 bp, 9 predicted proteins | sample S_140806_EF_Meta_FD_87018 | JGI IMG/M metagenome (GOLD analysis project Ga0114980, IMG submission 87018) | Freshwater microbial communities from Lake Simoncouche, Canada to study carbon cycling - S_140806_EF_MetaG | ecosystem: Environmental > Aquatic > Freshwater > Lake | place: Lake... | reverse complement strand
ATTTCTTCGGACCATTTAGAAATAACCTAGCTAGTGCCACTGTAGCCTCTCCAACTGCTATTAGACAATCTGCATTTATTGCTGATTTAATGAGTGGTTTAAACCCAACCTTTAGCGGTGTAGCAGATCCAAGAGCAATCTATTTGTTAAGAAAAAATACCAATGGTACTTTCAAAGGGGTTGAGCCAGTGAAAGGACAAGCAGTCATGGCTGGTGCAGATCGCCCAGAAAGTTTCCATGGCGTTTCTCAAGCAACTGGAACAGTGAATACAGCTCCTACAACAGATGTGAATTGTCGTTTTATCTTTAGAAACAATGCACCATTCCCAGTCATGACTGCAAGTGAAATGGCGTTTATTCGCTCAGAAGCTGCTTTCATCAAAGGTGATAAGGCAACGGCATTAGCTGCTTATAAAGATGGTATCTCTAAGCACTTTGATTTATTGATGGCGAATTACAATACCAATGTACCAACTGCAGATTTGCTAACAACTGCTACAAGAGATGCATTTTTAGCGAATACTAAAGTGGTACCTGCAAGTGCTACTAGCTTAACATTACCAATGATCATGTTACAAAAATACATTGCACTTTGGGGACATGGTACTATGGAAACATGGGTTGATATGCGTAGATACCACTACACAGATAAGGATGCAAATGGTGCGCAAGTCTATACAGGCTTTACTGTTCCTTCAGCTACTGATTTGTTCCCGGACAATGGTAGCAAATTGGTATACAGAATGCGTCCAAGATTTAACTCTGAGTATGTTTGGAACATCAATGAGTTAAACAGAATTGGTGCAACTACAATAGACTACCACACTAAAGAAATGTGGTTCTCTACAAAGTAGTCAATGAATTAATATAATAAGATTTAAATAAAAGGCCTCCCATTGGTGGGAGGCCTTTTTGTACATGAAATATTTTGAATAGAACCCTTAACTTTAGGGCACTAGTTTTAAAACCTTTCAGTCATATCAAACCTACTATGAAATACCTTAAGTCAATTTTACATCCTGCATTTGTAATGATTTCTATTTGCTACTTCTTCTTGTCAGTGCCTGCTATGGCACAAAAAATAGAATGGAAAAATGTTTCAAATGATTTTGGTTTAAATACAAATACAATTCAAGTATTTGCATCTACTTCTACCACCTTAAATGATAGTGCATTTAAAGCGTATTATGTACTCATCAATACCAATGCACCCAAACTACAAATGGGTGTAGATACTACTTTATATAGACGCTTAACCCCATCTGCATTTTATGAAAGATTAGCCCAGCCAACGGTGGTGATGAATGCCTCCTTTTTTGAATTCAAAAACAATACCAATTTAAATGTATTGGTCCATCGTGGAAATATCTTGGCTTTAAATAAACAAGACATAGAGGGCAAGGGAAAAGATACTTTAACCTTTACACATGTCTTGAACGCTGCAATGGGCATGCAAAAAAACGGCAGGATGGATATTGCCTATACCTATACCGATTCTAATAGCAATGAGGTTTTATACCAACAAAATCCTATGACGCCTGTCAAAGATAAAAATGCAAGATTAGCATTGAATGAGGACGCGGTTAAAGATTTAAAAAAATGGAAATTAAATTGGGCAGTTGGTGGTGGACCTGTATTGGTTAAAGATGGAGCTATATTTATTTCAAACAACGAGGAAAAAAAATTTGCAGGTAAAGCCATTTTAGATCATCATCCGCGCACCGCAATGGGCTACACGAAAGATGGATATATTATTTTACTAGCCGTTCAAGGAAGAATGAAAAATATTGCAATAGGCACAACACTTACAGAGACAGCACAAATATTTCTTGATCTTGGTGCTATAGAAGCCATTAATTTAGATGGAGGCGGAAGCAGTTGTTTATTGGTCAATGGAAAAGAAACCATCAAGCCCTCTGATCCAACTGGACAAAGACCAGTGCCAGCCGTATTTTTTGTGAAATAAAACAAGACTACATCGACTACATTCTAAATCCTACAATGCTTTACAGTAGGGCTTATTAGCCTATTTTCTATTTTAAAATATATTTTTTTAACTGAAACTTTTGAGCGTATTTTTACGCAGTAAAGAAGTTCATTGATTTTTTATTTTAACGCTATCTACTTATACAATTCAGTGTAAGTAAAAATAAAATAGCATGAAAAAATCAACAGTACTTGCAGGAATTTTTTTTCTATCATTGGTATTGCTAAACGCTTGTTCAAAAAAAGAACAGCTAAGTCCAGTGAATGATCCTCCAGAACAAAATCAACCTGCGCCGTTATCGGCTCCGCTCTTTGACGAATTGAATGAAACGATTGCAAGATTCGATCCTTTGTATTTACAAATCGTATACAAAGACAAAAGATCTAAAGCAGAGATCAATGAGGAAGCTTCAAGATTATTGATTGCAATCAATCAAAATCCAACAAGCCTAGTCATTCAAAAAGAATTAATTGAATTGTATCATTTTAGTAGCTTTTCAGAATTACAAAAAGCATCTAATGTAATCAGTAATAATTCAGGAGAGCTAAAAAAGAGTTTTCTTGGTAAGGACACCGTGCTTTCAAAAGCAAAAATGAACCAATTGAACGAGGCAAGAAATACTTTTTTAAAAAATAAAATCAGTAGCCTTCAAAAAGCTAGTCAAAGAAGTAGTAGTGGGTTATGGCAAGACAATGCAGATTGGATCTTAAATGAGTTTCATTATTATTCGCAAATTGCAAATTTAGAAATGGGATTAGATGGAATGGATGACTGGGGTGGTGCTGGAGCTGGCCCTGGATGCACTGAATCTTGTTGTTATGAGTATCAAACTTGTATGATAAACGCGAACTCGACTTATAGAGGTAATTTTTTATTATTTGCTGTTGGTGGTGCAATCGGGGGTGTTAGTGCAGGAGCGATACTTGGATCAGCAGCTCCGCTTGTAGGAACTTTTTTGGGAGGAGTTTATGGTGGTTGGTTATCAGGTACAACTGGATATATAGTAGCAGTAACTATATATATGAATGATCAAAAAGTTTGTGCATTGAATTATAAAGCATGTATTCTTAAAAAAAATGAAAATTAAAATATTTATGAGCAAGTTCAGAAACTACATTCAAAGTTTAGACAAGAAGAAATTATTCTATTTTAAGGTATTTGCTTATATCAGTTGGCTGATGAGTTTTTTTAATAGAAAAAATATGACTGAAAATGGTTATTATTTTTTCTTTTTCTTTTTTTCAATTTTATTAATAATTATTTTAGGCATAATTATGATGCTTCGATTGGTATACCAATTGGAAGGCCCCCCAAGAAGTCCCTTTCACCTATTGAAATATTCTTATTATTTTATAATTTTATGTGTCACAGTTGCACCCTTTTTTTACCTCTGGGGCATGCGAGATGTCATTAGCCATTTAAAATGGTAGGTATATTCATTTAATGTCAATTACAAAAACGAACCGAATTTATTCGGTTCGTTTTTATTTAATTTGTATCTTTGTTCCATCATCAAGAAGCCTTTAATGGCTGCCAACCGAGAGCGTCGAATTCCGCGGTGGTAAAATCGATGAGGACTTACTGTCAAAAACAAAACGTAATCTCCTTTATCCTTTTTCTTGGTCTGATTTATTGAATGAATTTATAATCAATCACGACATGACCGTATCGAAGCAACATATAGAAAAGGAACCAAATAAGCCTAGTAAAGTCAATAGTAGTAAAATCAATAGAAGTGAAGCCAATGCGGGTGCTTCTAATGACATGCAATTGTTTATTGAATCAAGTACTTCCTTAAAAGCAAAAGGAAAACTGCGATTGATTTACTTAAATGAACAATTTGAGGGAAGCTTTATTGCATCCCCCACTTTAATTAAATTAAAAACCATTCAACCTTTTAAGGGGATGGTCGCTGCTGTTGGGTTAGAACCGGGCAGTGTCAGCCCATTTTTACAAAATAATGGTGGCTTGAGTAAAGCGGGTCAACACCAAATGCACTTTCTAGTTTTTGATATTTTTCATTTATATAATTTATTTCGTTTAAAGCCACAAGCATTGCTGGCCTTGTATCAGGAAGCATTGGCTATTTTAAAATCCAAAGGGGAAACGGTTGAATTTGGGAAAATAGATCCCAATTCAGATTTAGGTAATACCCTTGCAACCTGGTTACATAGTCAAGTGAAAAGGAAATTTAAACATCAATATTGTTCTCCTAAAGGCCTACTTTATAGCTTTCAAAATTTGTTGAAGTTGTTTCCGGAAGATTTTAACTTATAATTTGCTAAGCGTTCAATTAGAGCAAAGCATTCGCGCTAAAAATTAACTCAAATCGTAATCTTATTTATTGCTTATTCACTATTTTGTGGGCGTTATGAAAGGATTTCAATTCACCCCATTTAAGGAAGGCGAAAATAAAAAAAGCATGTTCGAGCAAATGCTTGACTTGTTTACAGAACTATTGAATTATACCAACGGAGATGCCACAGAAGCCTTAGATTGGCTCAATCAACTAGATAATAAGCACAAATTCACCAATAACGATTACGGGATGGGTGATTTTATTGAAGATTTAAAGGAAAACGGCTACTTAAAGGAAAATGGCCCGGACGGAACATTTAAGATTACCTCTAAAACGGAGCAGACCATCCGTAAAAAGAGCTTAGAAGACATTTTCGGTAAATTAAAAAAGGGGTCCAAGGGCAATCACCAAACCAATAAAACCGGGCCCAGCGCAGAACTTAGTCCGGACACTAGGGCCTATCAATTTGGTGATAATATTGACCAAGTTGATTTTACAGAAAGCATCCGTAATGCACAAATCAACCATGGAGTGGACAATTTTAGGATGGAAGAAAACGATTTGCTTATTCGTGAAAGTGATTTTAAAACACAGACTTCTACGGTGTTGATGATTGATATTTCTCATTCCATGATTTTATATGGTGAGGATCGCATCACCCCTGCAAAAAAAGTGGCGATGGCTTTGTGTGAATTAATCACCACTAAATACCCGAAAGACACGATTGACATTGTTGTTTTTGGAAACGATGCATGGAGTATTGAAATTAAAGACCTTCCCTATTTACAAGTAGGTCCTTATCATACCAATACGGTTGCAGGACTAGAATTGGCAATGGATTTATTGCGTCGTCGTAAAAATCCAAACAAACAGATTTTTATGATTACCGATGGCAAACCAACTTGTTTAAAGATTGGTTCAAAATACTATAAGAATAGTTTTGGATTAGACCGAAAAGTAGTGAATCGTTGTTTAAATTTGGCGGTGCAGTGTAAGAAATTAAAAATTCCAGTAACCACTTTTATGATTGCATCTGATCCTTATTTACAAAAATTTGTAGAAGAGTTTACCGAAATGAATCATGGTAAAGCTTTCTTCGCATCTTTAGATAAACTAGGTAGTTTTATATTTAATGATTTTGAAAGTGGGAAGCGAAAAACAGTATACTAAAATGAAAAAAGAAGTGGCGAATAAAATAGCAACAGAAAGTAAGAAAGTAGCAGGTATTGAAAAAATCAATACCCTTGGACAATTGATCAAATCTGGTTATCAGTCCAAGTCCATTAAGGAAGAAGTGCGTGATAATCTGGTTACCTGTTTACAAAATAAAGAAAATCCTTTTACAGGTATTTTGGGTTATGAAGACACAGTGATACCAGATACAGAGCGTGCGCTATTGAGTAGACATAATATATTGTTTTTAGGATTGCGTGGACAAGCTAAAACAAGGATGGCGCGTCAGATGACTGACTTACTAGATGAATACATTCCAGTTATTATGGGTAGCGAAGTCAATGATGATCCATTGAAACCATTAAGCAAGTTTGCAAAAGATTTGATTGCTGAACATGGCGATGAAACCCCAATACAATGGCTACATCGTTCTGAGCGCTATGGAGAAAAATTAGCCACACCAGATGTAAGTGTTGCAGATTTGATTGGTGATATTGATCCTATCAAAGCAGCGAATTTGAAATTGAGTTTTTCTGATGAAAAAGTGATTCACTATGGAATTATTCCAAGAAGTAATCGTTGTATTTTTGTGATCAATGAATTGCCAGATTTACAAGCAAGAATCCAGGTCTCTTTATTTAATATCTTACAAGAAGGCGATATTCAAATACGCGGTTTTAAATTGCGTATGCCATTGGATATTTTATTTGTCTTTACTGCGAACCCCGAAGATTATACCAACAGAGGTAGTATTGTTACGCCACTAAAAGACAGAATTGAAAGTCAAATATTAACCCACTATCCAAAAACTTTAGAAACTTCTTTGGCAATTACGGAACAAGAGGCAGATATTTTAGAAGTACAAAAACAAAGAGTAGACATTAGTGATTTAATCAAGCGTTTGATTGAACAGGTTTCTTTTGAAGCAAGATCGAATGAATTTGTAGATAAGAAAAGCGGGGTGAGTGCACGTTTAACGATTGCGGCATTTGAAAATGCCATTAGTTCTGCCGAGCGCCGTGCAATTATACACAACGAAAAACATACTTATGTTTGGATCAGTGATTTAATGGGGATCATTCCTTCTATCACTGGAAAAATCGAATTGGTTTATGAGGGCGAACAAGAAGGTCCTTATGAAGTTGCGTTGAATTTATTGAACAAGTCTATTCGTACACAGTTTATTGAATACTTCCCTAATCCAGAATTATTGAAGAAGAAAAAAATGGTCAATAAAAAGGGAGAGGAAAAGGCGCTAGACAATCCATACAAAGCCATTACTAGTTGGTTTGACGGGGGCAATCACTTGAACCTACTTTTAGACATGAAGGATGCAGATAAAGTAGTTGCCTTATACAAGGTGGATGGCTTATTTGGTTTGGTAAAAAAATATTATCCTCAAGCTAATGAAAAAGAAAGTGCTTTATTAATGGAATTTGTATTGCATGGCCTTGCAGCTTTTTCATTGATCAATAAAAAAATGATTGATGGTAAAATTGAATTCAATGATTTAATGGGCAGTATGATGAATTTAGGCAGTTTTGGCGAAGAGGATGATTACAATGAATCTGATTACCAATAAATAGTAGACTATGAAGCATCCATATAAACTCTTCTTAAAAATTGTAGGTATTGTATGCTTTGCTTTTAGTATTGGTCAGTCCAATACAAGCCTTTATGCACAGCCTTTTAAACAAGAAATCCTTCAATTTCAAAAATCAGATAGTATTGTCATGCCTCCCAAGGGGCAAATCGTATTTGCCGGAAGCTCCTCGTTTACAAAGTGGAAAGATGTTGCCATGTATTTCCCAGGTTATCCTATTATCAATAGAGGTTTTGGCGGATCAACACTTGTAGATTTAATTTTTTATGTAGACGAGGCTATTATTCAGTATCAGCCTAGTCAAGTTTTTATATACTGTGGCGAAAACGATATGGCCGATGTAGATACAGTTAGTCCTGCCACTGTATTAGAAAGATTTAAAACCTTGCATACCATTTTATTAAAAAAACTACCAAGGACCACCAAAATCGTTTTTGTTTCCTTAAAACCAAGTGTTGCCAGATGGCAATTAGAGTCAAAATTCATAGCAGCAAATAAATTAATTGAAGGGTATATTACTACACAAAAAAATATGCAATATTTGGATGTACATACTGCAATGCTGGATGAAAATAAAGAAGTATTCAAAGATATTTTTATAGCCGACAAATTACACATGAATTCTAAAGGCTATTTGATTTGGCAAAAGCAATTTGCCCCTTTTTTGACAACACCAAAATAGTTGAGTCCAGCCTTAGGATACCTTAGGTCCAACTATTTAGATTTATCTAATTTAATTTTAGTAAACACCTGCAAGTGAGGTAGAGCTAGCACTGCAATGCCAATAAATAAAAGTGGCAAGACTTCTTTAATGCTCCAAGACTTCATTGAAAAATAAATAAATACAATAATACCAGTCCATGCTAAAACGGCATAGGGTATGGCTTTGGTAAGTAATTTTTTCCACCCAAGGATACTGTTATCCATTTCAAATTCTTGTCTTATTTTATCGAAAGATAAAATAGAATGCCATAGTCCAAAATAAAAACTAAAACACAACCATAGGGGCAATATCATATTTAAAATCGTTAAGCACCCAATTTGCATCACTGCAAAAAAGAATTGTTTCGTATCTGAGAAAAAATATTTATGGGCAAAGAATAAAACGATATGAATACCTACAAGTGTTGCCTGTGAAATGGGCAATACGATGTTTGCATAATGGATATACTCGTTTGCCTGCATTTTAGATTGTCCTAATAAAACAAATACATCTATCGCTGTATGGATGTTTTTACTGAGTAGAAACAAGATCCAGCTAAGCCCTAAAATACTATAACATAATTTATGAATTCCGTTATAGCTTTTCCCCAGCCAATCTATTTCCCCAAAATGGAATGCTGTTAAACCAATGAATATTAGGATAGCGATGGTTGGCAAAAAGTACCAAACCAATCCATAGGCCAACATATTTAGAAGGTATTTGAACAAAAACACAAATTTGTGGTTTTTATCTGCCCCTACATTGATTTTTTGGTCAATATAAAAATCTAAAGCGCCGTGGGGGATACCCAATGTAAATAAGGTAATAAATAAGACCCCTAATTGCTGGTTCGTTGATAATGGGAAATAAGCATGTAACAAGGCTAAACCGAATCCGATGACCAAAAGTATTTGTCTGAGCTTTATCTGCATATAGTAGGCATAAAAAAAGGGGCGAGTTATGCACTCGCCCCTTAAAGATAGTATGAATTAAGCAGCTTTTCTGCTCAATGCATATATAACAAGACCGAATCCGATTTTATTTACAGCATCACCGATGTTGTAAACAATATCCATATTCAAGCCAATATTAGCAAATCCTGCATACCATTGTCCATCAGCAGTTCCGATTAAATATCCTAGAGGATAGATAGCCCAACCAACTAAAATGAACCAACCTAATGCTTTGTTTGCAGAAGCAACAGCAGTACCAGCGTTTGTAGCTAATTTCTTAACATCGCCCATCCATACTTCATACACAATGTAGAAATAAGCAAGCGCACTTACTGTACCCCAAACTGTAGCACTTCCTAATCCAGCTTCACCCATGTAACCTGTTACCAACATTACAACAGAAGCTAAAATCATTTTCCATAATAAACTTGTTGTACCACCAGCTTTCTTTGTGATCAAGTAGAACTCAACACACATCAAAGGCACAGTTAACAACCAATCTACGTAACGGAAGAAGGTTGGAGAATCATGCGTTTCAGCATAATAACTACGCATGTAGTAGTAGTGAACTGCAGCAATAAAAGTGATCAAACCCGATACTAATACCGAAGTGCGCCACTCTTGACTTGTGTTGCTCAATTCAAAAAAGAAAAAAACCGAAGCGGCCATCATAGCCATTGTGCCTACAAAGAAAGTAAACGAAACGTAGTCCGTTTTAGCAATCGTTGTCATAGCGTCTAGTAAAAATAAAGAATCCATATTGTGGAGATTTGGTGAACGTGTTTATAACAATTGTTAGTGAATGTGAATTTATAATAAATGTTTGTTAAACTCAAAAAAAATTTGTTAAAAAAGGCCAATCCCTTTTCCATATTTTAGCAATTGTTTTTCATAAAAACATTCATTTTCAATAAGTTAGGTATTTTTTCATAAATCTTTTAATGAAATTTTTTATGATTTTTCAAATAAATGTTAAACAATTATTTAAAAAATATATTAACATTTAGCCCTTTTTTATAGTGATTTTCTGATGGACCTACCTTTTTTTACTGGCACTTGAACAGCCTGGTCCATACTTAATTCGCCATTTACCCAGATGTATTTGAATCCTTTTGCATATTGATGCGCGTCCTCAAATGTAGCCATGTCTGAAACCTCATCCGCATCAAATACAACGATGTCTGCATAATAACCTTCTTGTAAGATGCCTCTTTTCTCGATATTGAATTTACTTGCAGGCAGGGAGGTCATTCTTCTAATTGCTTCCTCTAAACTTAATACGCCCATAGTTCTAACATACCGTCCTAATACGCGTGAATTCGTGCCATAAGCTCTTGGGTGTGGCTTGCCGTAGCCCTTCATGGCGATGCCGGCATCACTTGCGAACATATTAAAAGGGTATTGCATAATGGCTTTGACATCGGACTCGGTCATACCATGGTAAATCATTTGAGCACCGCCTTCTTCCATCATTTGAATAATTGTTTCTGCTTCATCTAAAGCCTTGTTTTTATTGCCTCTTAAGAGATTAATCGCCTCGATATCTTTTCCATTATAACTACTGTCTGCTTTGTAATTAGCGACTACGGCATAGGTAAAATGCTTGATGCCTCTTTCTTTTAAAATACCAATAATTTCATTGGCTACTTTTTTTCGAATGCTTGGATCTTTCAATCTTGCGAAGATGGAGT